>Ga0307431_1000080_pt1 | contig 76822 bp, 61 predicted proteins | sample SalMarWE160170MG_FD_202155 | JGI IMG/M metagenome (GOLD analysis project Ga0307431, IMG submission 202155) | Salt marsh sediment microbial communities from the Plum Island Ecosystem LTER, Massachusetts, United States - WE1603-170 | ecosystem: Environmental > Aquatic > Marine > Intertidal zone >...
TGCTTTGGAAGGAAAGAATTAAATCTATGTTCGAGAAATCTATCGTACATGACAAGAATTTTGAGTTTTTAATCGAGGCATTAGCTCACGCTGCGTAACTAACTGTCAAAAGTGCGAAAGCTAACTAATACAGTTCCTTTCATTTATCCCTATCCGGCATTGTTAGTATAGGTTTGTTCTTGATTTCGTCATACTTGTCTGATGCTTCTTTGGGGATTGGTTCTCCTCTATAGATATGAGGCGATATTAGTACAATCAATTCAGAATTATAAGTCACGATGTTAACGCTCTTAAAGAGTATTCCAACTATCGGCAGAGCACCAAGAAATGGAATCTGGTCCACTTCTTTCGTTTTGCCTTGTCGCCTTAGGCCTCCCAATACAACTATCTGGCCATTTTTGAGCAACAGTGATGAATTGGCCTTTCTTGTGTCAACAATAGGCACTCCACCGTCACTTGTGCCACTCTGGACATTCTGCTCAGCTGAGACAGTCAGGAAAATATTATCTCCATCTGTTACAATAGCGGTCACTTGTAACGTTACACCCACAGGCTTAAATTCGGTCGATGTAAGAGCCATGGCACCACCCTGGGCCGTGTCCATGACCTCCTTGTATGGAATTTCTTCAACGGCCTGAATCGTAGCGGATTCCCCGGTCATCATCATGACTCTGGGACTGGCAAGGATTTCCACATTTCTTTTCTGCTGTATCGCATGCACAACATTTCGGATGACATTGCCAGTTATCACGCTGAAGTCGCCGCCAAGGCCCCGCGTGTTAAATATTGTGGCATCTCCTCTCGTCGTGGCGTTATCAATAGTTGAAAGCATCCTGGAGGTTGTAAAATTTTGTCTGTAAGTCACATCATATTTCATCGGGTCATGCGTCAAAAGGTCCCAGTTGACGCCAATCTCAGTGTCGTCATTGAGTTGGACATCGAGAATAACCACCTCCACCATAATCTGCTGAGGTGTTCGATCTGCCCTTTTGACTTCTTCTAAAATTTTGGCAAGATTTTCTTTTGTATCACATACGATCAGCGAGTTGGTTTTATCATTTGTAGCCACACTGCCATACTGCGATACCATTTTATCCAGAATGCTTTTAAAACTTTTTGCATCGAGGAACTTCAACGCTATTGTTTCGACAAAAAGTCCCGATGTGTGTCTATCTATCTTCTCGACCTCGGCAAGGATCAGCTCTACGTTCTGTTCGGTGTCACAAACAATCAACGAATTGCTCTTTTCAATGATGGTGATACTGCCGTATTCGGAGGACATTTTATCGAGCGCCGCCTTAGCGCTTTTGGCATCGATATACTTCAAAGTTACGGACTGAACCACCAGGCCAGGTATTGGGCTATCGATCTTCACAATCTCTGCAAGGATGATCTCAACATTTCTTTTCGTATCACAAATAATTAACGAATTGCTTTTTTCCACAAGCGTGATACCGCCATACTCAGAAGTCATTTTCTCGAAGCCGGCTTTTGCGCTTTTAGCATCGAGATGTTTTAACGTCACAGCTTCAATGGCCAAGCCGGGTACAGACTTATCAGCTTTTCTAAGCTCTGTGACAATCTTTTCGAGGCTGTCCTTTGTGTCTATGATAAGCAGAGCATTACCTTTTTCTACAAGTTGAATACTGCCGAAACCTGAAGACATGCATGCAAATGCTTCTGCAGCGCTTTCAGCATCGAGGTATTTCAACGCGACAATCTGGGCAAACAGTTGTGGTGGCTCACCAACCGGTGGTCTGGCTACATTTTGAGGTTTGGCATTAACCTGTTTAAGAAGCGCACCAAAGGGATTACCTCGGCCAACGCCCGATACACCATCCACTGTTGAACCCGGCTGTGATAACCCTGTCTGTGCCCACCCTCGCCATGGTAAAAGTACGAAAATCGCACAGAACAATATTATTCTAATATATTTTGCATTATTCATTGAACACAGCTCCATTGTCCCGGATTGCATAAACTGTAATAGTGATATCGCACCTGAGCTGGCCCGAATCAACATCGATGACTTCCATATTAAGCGAGTCGATCCAGACTTTTTGTGTGCGGTCCTGCAGCTTTTTTACGAGGCTGATTATACTGTCATATCCGCCGACAACCCTTAGAGTCGCACCTTTAGCGATAGCGATACTTTCAGAATTCTTAAATCCCGGTCTTCGTCCCTCTGCCAAGAAATTTAGCGAAATCATCGGGCAACCCGCTTCTTCGCAGAGAGCCTGTAGGCCACCGAAGAACTCCTTCACCTCTTGAAGCGTAAATAGCGTAGCCCGTAGTTCCTCAAACTGCAGGTGCAATTCCTCCAACTTCTTCTTTCTGGTGCGAACTGCAACGTCAATAACCGTGTTTTCTTTCGCAATATTGACAACGACAGGTTCATAACGCTGCACAGCACGAAGGTAGGCAACGTGCGGTGCAACTATCCAGTTATACATCGCAATCGCTACAATCAGAATCAACGCAACTGAAATAGCCTTTCTCGACGAGTCGGTTAGTTTTGTCAGCCTGTCGCCTAACACAGGTTACTTTCCTTTTCTCAAAACAAGAGAACAATTGATTACATAGCGGATTAACCCACCCTGCCTTTCATTTACCTCAGCTTCGGCCACGGACGCAGAGTCTATATGCTGCGACTGGTCCAGCAGTTTCACAAACAAGTGAACGGCATCATAAGACAATGCGAATCCTTCAAGAGACATTCCAAAATCACCTCTTGTGAACAGCTTTGTAATGCATATAGTTTCTGGAGAGACACCTCTAACATCGTTGAGCAAGCCAACCCAATCAACATCGTTATGAGAACTGAGCATCTCCACAAGCTGGTAAGGCCCATTGGAAAGCTCCTTGATTTTCATCTCTATCTGTTTCTGTTCATCAACGAGCTTGCGTGTATCATGCAGTGGATGCGCCAGCCTTTCGCGAACGATATCTTCGTTCATTTTCTTAACCATCAGAGTCAATCCGCCAACAGCCAGAACCATAATGAGCAGAATCACACCAAGAACATTAGCTGTGATGAGAGCCTGCTTTTTCAACGATCTGGAATCAAGTGTTTCTTGAGGAAGCAGATTTACTCTGAGGCCACACTCATCTTTGCCCAGAAACCTCATAGCAAGACCCACCGCTACCGCCGTAGCCTCCGTATGCGCCGTGGTATCATCTATTGCAATCGGTGTGTCCCGCCACAGGTCTTCTGGCCTTTTAACCTCTATATCACCAGATGATATTAAAGCTTTCAGAGATTCTTCGAAATCCGTTCCCGGCAGCATAGTGTCATCAGCAACTACAAGTATGTCCCACTTGCCGGAGTCTTCAGGGACTTCAACATCATAGAACTGCGTGACCATGTTTATCTCTTCAGCAAGCCATAGATGAAGCTGATCTGAATCTGTCGGTTCTATCGTGACCTCTTTCGTCCTGACAAGGTCGAGATTGTGCTTTCTAAACACACCTAAGCTCAAAAGACCACCCTTCAATATAGCTATGAGCACATTGGAGTCGAGTTTCTTTGCTATCCTGCTTGTATAGAGCGTTCGGACGTACGCAAGCAATGGAGGTTCTACAGCTTCGACATTCACACCAGCACGGTTGCATGCTTCGACAATGTCAATTACCTTTTGGCCATTTGTGGCAGCGATAAAAATTCGGTTCTTGCCTGGCTGGGTACCCGAACCAATCCCACAAAAGTCCGAAACGACGTTCTCGCCTGATAAAGTAATATATTGCTTGAGTTCATCCTGCACAAATTGCCTTATGTTTTTTGGCATTTGCTTGGGCATGTCCACAATTTGCATAAGGGTTGGATTAGCGAGCAGGGATACTGCAGCGCGAGGTGCCCGCATCCCTTTTCGGCCTATCAGCTCCTTTATGGCCTTGGAGAGTAACGCCGAGTCCCCAACATTACCGTTGATTACTGCACCCTGAGGGACTGGACCGCTGACGGCCTTTAGCAGCTTGATGTTACCATTGTCGATTTTTAGTAGGGCTAAACTGATGGCGCCTTCACTAATGTCTATGCCCAATGCTGTTTTACTGCTGCGCCTCATTCGTTTATCCTCAAATTATCGATCCTTATTAGATAAGGAGGACCGCTCGTTCCGACAGTTATGTCGGCTTTAACTCTGGCAATAAAGTTCTGAGATGAAGTGCCTGTCGATGTGACGGCGGAACCAACAACATCAACCGTATACGAGCCGCCATTAAATGACTGGCCTGCAATATTTGGATCGTTACCCTGCCGAATCCTGGCGAAGGAGTCGTTCAGACCTGCCTCTGCAGTAGCCAGCGCCTGCGCAGCCCAGACATGATTTCGCATAAGCTGTATTTCTTCTGTTGTCATCTGTAGCATGCCTATAACGAGCGCTGAAAGCAAAGCTATAACAAATACTGTCATTAATAATACTGTGCCGTTATTTCTTAGTTTTATGTCCATAGTTCGTTCTATTTATGGAAGTATACTGCAACCACCATTTCCGCTATCCGGATCAGAGGCTATCGCTATCGTAAGCGTCTGCGCCTCGTTCGGTGAGCCTAGCAAGAAATTTGAGGTTCCGCTGTCACCACTGGTGGACTGCCTGATGTATCCTGCTCCGCCCGAGACAGTTCCGCTGGAACCGCCCGTTCCTTGAGCCAGCTCTTCGACCTCCTCGGGGCTGAGCGTAAAGTCGTAAATACGGACATCATCCAACTTGCCATCAAAATATGGGTCATCACTGTATTGTGACCTGCCAAGGTAGTTTCGGTTGGTATTGCCGAGGTCACTGGGGTCGAGGTAACCAAAGGTGTTTTGAGCAACGGGGCTCCCATCAAGATACAGTTTGTGGGTATGGTTATCTGCGTCTATCGTCACGGCCACATGGTGCCACCCAGTTGGTAAGGCCGCGGACGCGGTCGTTTGTTCCTCGCCACCTCCACCGGTACGTGTAATTGCAAAACGCAGCCGGTAATTGCTCCCATTTCTGGGAGTTAGGAACATATTGTAAGTTGTGCCGGTGCCGAAATCCCAAATGCGTTGCCAGGAGGAGTAACCTCCGTCCCAGTCCACCCATGTCGCAATGGTGCAGTTGGTCAGTGAATTTATAACCGAGCCTATGGGCAAACTTACATAGTCGTTGGAGCCGTCGAATTGCAGCGCACCGCCGATTTGTCCTGTGGTCCAGGACGGAGGACTGTACGATGGCAGTAGTGTACCATCTTTTCCGTTGCCTGAGGAATCTACCGCAGTTAATCCGGAACCATCGTCCAGTTTCCACCAGCCCACGGGAACGCCCATACTGTTGGAGCTCTCATCCATCGTAATTGCCGTATGGTCGGAAAGTCCTGGATCATCCTCCGTGATATCGTCATCATCAAATGCTCCCAAACGAACAATCATACAATTGTTCACTGTTGTTGTAACCGCAGGGCTGGTTGGAGTAGCGCTGGATTCTCCATATGTTGAGACAACATCTATTGGGTCGAAAGAGTTGTGGCCGGTAAAACGCATCATCCAGCCGTAGGACTGCTGGCCCCCCGACCAGGTGAACTGATGACTATACGACTCCGAAGCCTCTGCAAGTTTCCACCAGGCACCCAGCGTTACACCATTGGCATAGCCATAATTACCGATGTCAATTTCGGTCCAGCCCTCGCCCCATGGTGGCGACATCGAGGAAGAGGTATCCCCGTCCGTAGCAACCGCTGCGATTAATAAGTCGCCCTGACCGGTACCAGACGGAATGTTAACATCAAGAGATGTATTGTCAGAACCGACTTTAGCTTTGGTGAACTCTCTGTATCTGAGGACATCAGCCAACTGGGCGATCTCTGTGGGGTCGAGTGCATAGTTATAAACGCGGACATCGTCTATTGTACCATTGAAATATCTCTCATTTGCGCCCGGCCTTGCGATTCTAAGATTGGTGTCCCAATCTGTCCTGCCAGTCTGATTTCCTGTATCAGTTCCTACAGAAACACCATCTAAGAAGAGTTCTCCTGATGGTGATGAATCCGCGTTCGTTACTACAAAAGCCACATGATGCCAATTGGTTGTATCTGAGAAAGAAGTTTCTATCCTTATAACGCCTGGTGCTGCTCCATATTCGTTGGTTCCGTAAAAGCATCCTAATACATTATCTATATAAGGTGCACCAATATTTATATGTGCTTCATGAGTATTACTTGCTGAACCACCCCATCCGTTTTCAGTTGCCTTTCCTTCCCATACTAAATGATGTATACCTATTGTTGTATCCGCCTTAAACCAACATGCCCATGTAAAATCTGTACTAGTTTTTGATTCGTTACTTGTTGTTTGAACATAATCATTATACCCATCGAGCCCCAAAGCACCGTTCAGGATCCCGTCGATCCATTCATTGCCGGCCATATTGGTCAAAGTACCGTCATTGCCTGACCCGCTGCTGTCTGCTGCGGTTAGGCCAGAAGTCTCATCCAGCTTCCACCATCCAACAAGACCGTATGAATACCAATTAGTACGGAGATATACTGAGGCAGTGAAGGTTCTGTCCTGGCCGAGTACGGCCGAGTTGGTGAGAATCGTTTCTATATCCACAAGGCGGATGGAATTTACATCTGTTGTCGGATTTACGAAATCATTGCTATCATAGCAGGTAAACTTCAATCGGCTGACCGGCCCGGCAAGGTCCGAAAGACCGCCCACAACGCCAAATTGAACGTAGCTGCCTACAATTTCATACCTGAGATTGTTGCCGTCGTTATCCAGAAACTGGATATATCCGTTGGTTTCGTTCGAGTCGCTTACGGCGGTTATTCTGACGGCCTTTGAGACGTTTCGGTTCAGATGGTCTATCAGGACTCTGCCGTTCTGCAGCACTTCAGCATTGCCCTGTTTTGAGTCCCAACTGTTACGAATGCTCGCAAATATTGGCAGTATGGCTGCGAAGATGACCACCATAATGGAAATAGCTACAACCATTTCCACAACAGTTACAGCCGAGCGAGACTGTACTTTACTTACTGTCAACTGCATTATCGCCACCGCGCAATGTTATTACGTTACTAAGCGTAATTTCGGCATAAAAACAGCTACCCGTTACGCAAGTTTCTGGATTATCGGCTGGTGAAAACAAGAATAGAAAGACGGCAATAAATCGGACAATTTGACGGTCTTAGTTAGTTTTTATCAGGCACTTGCACTTAGCGCGCAAGAAAAATCTCCGCACTATCACGAGCGTCCTATAAGCGCAACGTCTTCTTGCAACACCTACTTGCAGGCACAATGGCTAGCACAATGCCGCGCCGAGCAATGCTGTCTGCTTCAAGAGGCTACAAATAGCAGATTATCTGCGGATACTAGCGGCGGATGTCAGCTTCAACCACCACCTAAGGATACAGTCAAAGTCGATATGGATCCCACCGCCGTAATCTAATTGTTTGGTCTTCATCTTGCCGAAGAACTGCACACAGAACTATATCAACCTTGCTCTTTGAATTCTATCCCCCAGTTCAAAATCCCCAAAAGTGTGCACAAATTTGGATGAGGATACCATCTTCTCAAGCCACAATGGTAAGCACCACCGCTACAAACTTTTCGGCACAAGACAAGGCAACAGTTACATAAATTGCCAGTTGTTGGTCTTTTAAGCCAAAGGCAAACAAACAAAATAATTCAGATTTGCGACATCTGCGACACGATGTTGGCCACTTCATCGCAAGCGAAGAAAAACAATGTCCCAAGAGAAGAGGCCCTATAACTATAGATATGAGCAGTGTTGGATGGAGACAAATCAGAGCCTTCTGTCAATATAAGTCTTACGGCCCCGGCCATCTTCTCGCAAGGCACGTGGTAAGGGCAACTTCTATCTCATCGCCTGCGAGGCTTTTATCGCCGTTCAGATCGTAGCCAACCGAAACACTTATCTGCTTCAGTGGATCATTGGTGTCATCGGTCACATTGCATAGGTACGAGCCGCCGAGGTCTGTATTGCTTTCGTTAAATGAGATACCCCCATTCTCATTTGTGTAGTCGTAGATCGAGCGAGCTTTTATCTCATCGAGCTTGGCTTGTGCGAATATAAGACTGCATGATCTATGCTCAATAATCCTTGTTGTAAGTTGAGCACTTGTTAATGCTTTTAAGATTGGAACTATCGCTGTAAGTAACAGGGCCGATGCTACAACAACTTCAGTAATAGTAACACCAGCCATCCGTTTTTTTGCATCTAATTTGTGAGCTTTTGTTGACACTTGAAATGTGCAAAAAAAATTGAATTAGACTCAATTTTCAACTAATTTCACAGTGCCGGTCGCTGTGACTACGGTTATTGTAAACGTTTTTTCTTCAGCTGAAACACTCAACTGTGTGTTACTTCCATCCTTAAGATTACCAAGAGGGCCAAACTCGAACTGGCTCCCGCCGGTGCAACTAATCACTGAATCAATAGTGTGGGAGTCTATTACGCTTGAATCACTAAGGTCCACTATTTGGTAGCCAGTAAACGGTGATGAACCTATCATGTTCAGTGCAAAACCGTCGGTATTAGTGACAGCATCGGTGATAGCAAGCGTGCGTGCCAGGCGAAGGTCGGTGGCGATTTTTCTCGCAACCGTATCAGCCTGCTGCCGGTGTAGCGCACCGAACTGCAGCCTTGGAACCGCAACAAACGCCAGAGCAGCTAATATCAATACAATCACAACCAGCTCAACCAAGCTATAGCCTCGTCGGGTCTCCATAACACAAATCCACGTAAATTAATAAGGATGGCTGCGACCGTACCCAGCCACCCTTATCGATTGCCAATTATGCAAATTTAATACAGCTTCTAACTAACCTTCAGATCTCGTTAGTGGCTGTGTCCAGCGACTCGATTGGTAGTCGTGCTATAGACATAAGGCCAATCTGTTGCACCAAATGGGCACGTGGGTAGACCATCAGGAAAATAATTTGCATTAGGGTCGCTTGTCAAATCTGATAGCGAATCCGGCCAAGACCCTTTGTTTGCATAGTACAATTCGATCTGGGAGTTTAACAGGTCGACATTGGTTTTGCAGGCATTTGCCTTGGCACTTGCCGCACCTCCGATAATTCTGGGAACTGCAATCGCGGCCAGCGCTCCCAGAATTAGAACCACGACAAGCAACTCGACCAGCGTAAAACCTTTTCTGCGGCGCATGCTTTTAACCTTTCCAAAAATACCAGATTGAAGTCAACTATTAACTTTCATATCGACATAAAATATAGGCCACTTTACGGAGCTAACAGATAATATTTCACCAACGGTCTGCAGCCAATAAAATAAATTACCCCCAAAAGCTGCAATATTCGATCAACATCTGATGGTTATATCGACCAAATGTGTGAGGCATTTTACTAAAAGGCCATAATCTGCCTGACCAACACAAAATATTCTACAGATATCCAATATCTAATGGCAGATGCATTATTATCGGAATCAACCGGCCCGTGCCCATAACCACCCTATCTATATAAATACTAACACAGAAACAATCGCAGTCAAAATACAAGATAAACACCGCCGTAAACAGCAATCACCGACAGTCAACATCGGTGATGAACTTCTGCTCGCCCCATAAGAGGTTTTCTTTTTATTGTATGATGATATGTCATCAGATTAAGTCATATAACGCATATAATCGAACATCGGCAAATAAACGCCCATCAAAATCAAGCCGACGATAGCTCCCATAATCAGGGTCATGGCAGGCTCAAGCTTAACCAGCAAAGAATTTACTGTCCTGTCAATGTCCCTATCGAGAACATCAGCACCTTTATTGAGCATTTCAGGCAGGACTCCAGCCTGTTCGCCTGCCGCTGCTAACTGAATAACCATCGGAGGAAAAATATCATAGGCTTTAAAGGATGCTGCAACGGGATTGCCAGCCCTGAGTGATTGCTGCAGTTCTTTTGCAATTTGCGTCACTCTGTAGTTGTGAGCAACCTGACTTGCCACCTCCAAAGCCTCTATTAAAGGAACTCCCACCGAAGCCAGCATGGCAAACGTACGCGTGAATTGTGAAACCACAACCATACGATTCAATTTAGCAAAAATTGGCATCTTTAGTTTGAAAGTATCCCATTTTGCCTTGACCCGGGGATTCTCTTTCCACCGACGCAGCATCAGTACCGCAGCCACAGCAACTATGAGTAAAGCCCACCACCATTTGCCGACCAGATAACTAAGCACTACAAGCACCTGCGTCGGAGCTGGTAGTGACACATGCATCCGTTCGTACAACTTTGAGAATATAGGAACGATAAAAACCAAAAGACAAATAACAACCACGACGCAGACAATACCAACGACAATGGGATAAAGAAAAGCAGATTTCACCTTCTGCCTTAGCTCAGCCTGCTTCTCCAGATACTCGGCGCTCATTCCCAGCGAAGTCGACAGTTTCCCGCTCGTTTCGCCAGCCTCTATCATACCGAGGAAAAAATCTGAAAATATTCCTGCATGTCTCTCGAATGCTCTTTTAAGATTTGAGCCGGTCTCAACACTTTGTCTTATATCTGCAATGACTCTTTTAAAAGCATAATTCTCCGCCTGCTCCTCCAACGTCTCCAGACAACTCATGACCGATAGTCCGGCGGAATACATACCGGCAAATTTATAGGCAAATGCTACAACTTCTTGTCGCTTTATCCTCTTACGTCTTCCCGCCAGTCCTTTAGCTCGTTGGGCACTTACAAGGGCATATCCGGTCTTACTAAGCTCGTCGCGCAGGACCGCAACACTATCAACATCATAGTAAGTGCCGAAAAACTCTCTTCCGGTCTCGTCTTTAGCTGTATACTCGTAAACCGCCATCAATCTTCACTTACATCAATGACTCGCATCAGCTCGTCTGGTGTTGTTGCTCCATTGAGAACTTCATCAATCGCGCTCACACGAAGAGTTCGCATACCTTCCTTCATCGCCTGTTGTTTGATTGATCCGTCATCACTGCCAGCCACAATCATCCTTCTAATTTCCGGCGATATGGGTAGTATCTCGTAGACGCTTTTGCGCCCATGATAACCTGTGTCATAACAGCCATTACATCCTGCCCCCCGGTAAAGCTTCGTCTTTTTGTTTTTGTAGGGTTGCCCACACAGCGACTTAAGTTCATCTTCGGTTGGCTCATAAGGCTGTTTGCAACCGGGACAGATTGTTCTTAAAAGCCTTTGCGCTACCGTTCCGAGTAATGCCGAACCAACAAGGAATGGAGGTATTCCCAGGTTTATCAAACGTGATATAGCCCCTGCTGCGTCATTAGTATGCAATGTGCTAAACACAAGATGTCCGGTAAGTGCTGCGCTAACAGCAATTTCCGCAGTCTCAAGATCACGTATTTCGCCGATTAGTATGACGTCGGGGTCTTGACGTAATATGCTTCGCAACGCTGAGGCGAATGTCATTCCGGCAACCGGTCTGACCTGCACCTGTGTAATCCCGTCAAGACGGTACTCAACAGGGTCCTCAACGGTGACTATATTCCTCTTGGGAGTATTTACCACTTGCAGAACCGAATATAACGTTGTCGTTTTGCCGCAGCCCGTGGGCCCAGTCAACAATATCATTCCATAGGGATTACTAACGAGCTCTCGAAACTTACGATTATCTTCAGGAGAGGCCACTACTATATCAAGCGACCACCTGTTTACGTTTTTATCAAGGATTCTTATAACAATCTTCTCCCCCCCCACAGCCGGCAGAGATGAAACTCTCAGGTCATATTCTTTATCATCATGTCGGACCATCATGTGTCCATCCTGAGGAACCCTCCGCTCTGAAATGTCCATATCAGACATGATTTTAATGTGCGAGACTACCTCAAGCTGGGCGGATATAGGTAAATCTATTGCATCACGCAGAATGCCATCTATTCTATACCTCACTCTGACATCAGATGCTTGCGGCTCGATATGAATGTCACTGGCGCGTGCGTCGATGCCTCCCCGTATTACCGAAGATACCAGCTTCGTAATAGGATCTTCGGACATCTCCATAGATTGCTGCTTGGCCTCTTGACGTTGGGCAGCCTTTGTGGGGTCATCCTTTAGACGCATCGAGGCTATAGCCTGCTTGGTCACGCTGGCGACATCGAAATGGTAATGAATCGCCTGTCTGATAGCGCTGGGCGTAGCCGCGACTGGAATAACCTTGTACCCGGTCTTCATCTCGATTCGATCACGCACAGAAAGGTTTAGCGGAGAGCTCATAGCAACAAAAAGTTTGTTATCCTGTTTTTTAACCGGGATCACATTATGCTGATTGGCAGTCTCATAGGAGACCAAATGCGCAACCATTGGCTCAACCATTTCAGGGGACAGATTGACAAATTCAATCTTGTTAGTGGCTGCAACGACCTTCGTCAATTGTTCTTCATCGAGGAGTTTTTCTTTCTTAAGTATGCTTATTAAACTTTGTCCAGTCTGTTCCTGCTGGTCAATCGCGGCCCGAAGAGCCTCCTCATCAATGATCCTTTCCTGTCTAAGAAAAGATGTTATCGGATTTTCGTCTTTCATGGCAATACCGTCTCCTTGACAAGAACATTCGAAGTCACTATCGACATAGGCACGACGGTACTTAAAGGCAAAGCCTTGCAGCTTGATTCTTCCGCTGCCAGCCGCAGCTCAATACCGATAATAACATTCTGGCTACGCGGCGTTTTGCCTCCCCATTGTTGGCAATATATGAATGCTTTGACTTACTGACCAAAGTCGATAGGCCAAAATTGAACAGTCAGAATATCAGAACGGCATTACCATAGCTGGCGTGCTTTTGTTGCCAACTTTCCTCGTAGTCGTCATGAGCTTATGTTTACACATCCACGCACTCGCCTCCCAAGACTCGGGACTTATGAACTTGCGTCCTGTAATAATCATTCAATAACTAGACCTCACGGATAACGTGTTCGCTTGACCGGTGAAGCAACTCGGCTTAGAATAACAGGAGAACCTGCCAATTACATTGGTTCCCTTGAGAATCTGCTGAAGAAGAGCACTTCTCGATATGGCAGACCCTCTGTAAAATTATATTATGCAATGCCCATGCATCTGCTAATGTATGTTTTTCAGAAAAACATCAGCTTTAGAATCAAGCTTGAATTCTTCTGAAGCGATATTAAAATGCAGAGTATGGGCAATCTGCACAAGATGTATCTAATTACGGGTGAATTTGTGGATTTTCGAGAAAGAACAGCTAAGCGCTGAATGAATAAGGACTTAGACACACGAAGCATAGAGTCATCGGTGGCTACTGAGATTTATATCTTAGCCTTACCAAAACAAGGTAAGCCACTGCATGAGCAAATATCCCGGATTTTCTCGGACATCCGGGGCACCCTGCACAGAAATAAGGCTTGTATTTTACAGGAGCGTGTTTTCGGCACCCATGCAGCCCTTGAGGTTGCACAAAAAGTCCGGTCGAAAATTTATGCTGACATTGATGATGAAGTAGCCCCGAGCCTTCTGGTATGTGGCGAGGGGATGCTTGGCCAGATTGCTGGTGTACAGGTTCATGCTGTTACTGCCAGCAATAAACCCGAAATTGTCAAATTGAATGGAACACCCTGCGGTAGAATCCTCCGTTTGCCGCGTCGAACGTACCTGACACTATTGAACATATCCTTTCCCAAACTTCCGCACGCTGCTGAACAAGCACAAATGATGTTCGAAAAGGCCGAGGCGACACTGATGCAGTTTGATGCCGATTTTCTTTCTGTTCCCCGCACGTGGATTTGGTTGTGTGATATTCTCTCATGGTATGACGACTTTAATGATGTCAGAAACAAGTTCTTCACTGAGCGAAGACTCATTGGGGAAGGGACACGGCAATCCATGCCGGCCAGTACCGGTATTGGTCTCTGTGCCGCCGATGGGAGTAAATGTGCAATGGATTTGACTGCGGTTTTAGAACCAGTGGATTCGATTCAGTTCCTTCAGGCTGTAGGAAAGCAACAATGCGCGTTAAAATACGGCTCAGCTTTTTCGCGTGCCTCACGCGCAGCTACACCTGCCGGTGAGACGGTTTTTGTCTCCGGGACGGCTTCCATAGACGCCAGCGGCGCAACTACAAATATTAACGATGTGCAGGGCCAAATAGATACAACAATAGAGAACGTTCGCGCTGTGTTCAAAGACATGGGTGTAGCAGACAAAGATGTGCTTCAAGCGGTTGCTTACTGCAAGACAACTGAAGTCGAGAGAGTATTCACTGACTTGAAGGAAACGCTCGGCTGGCCATGCGTGACAATGATTTGCGATATTTGCCGTCCTGACCTGTTGTTCGAGGTCGAGGCTACTGCGATGAAACCAACACAGTCGAGCAGTTAAATCGCTCACATAAAAGTCACTCGCATATCTCTTAGCAAGATTTATCATCAGCTCTGCCATATTTACCGTAATAAGTCAAAAACGTTTTACCGCCACAAAGACAAACAAAAACCCAAAAAAGCCACCCTCAATTTTCTTGCATAATGAATTTTCATATTGTATTGTTAAGCGCTGATAAGACTGTCTGCATAAGATACGTTCTTGCTTACACTGCCGTGGCTTTATCGGCTGGATATTCTGGCGGCGTAGCCAAGAGGCCTAAGGCGACGGTTTGCAAAACCGTTATTCGCCGGTTCGAATCCGGCCGCCGCCTTTCTACATGATCGAAAGTAATTAAGACAGCGATCGGCTACTTACACAATCTTGACGTTGCTCCGGAAAAACTACAGTAAACACACAGGCGAGCCGAAAATAGTATATCCACGATGAGGAAGATATTTTGCGTGATATGAGCAGGCTTGGTAGTGTAGCGAAATATTATACATCAAAAAACAAGGCCATAAGGTGTACTTACATCTTAGAGACACAAATAGCACATTTTATCAGCAGACTGAAGAAATCCGTCTCGAACAGAAGCCTTAAGGCCATTTCACTGCTTTGCTTTTTAATAATATCGAGCGGGTCCGATGTGTCCCACGCCAAATTCCTTAATCAGAAAAATGCCAGGAAACGGCCTCGGATACGCATCGCATCATATGCCACTTCAACAAAAGGCATCGTTTTTTTAGATCCTGAACATCTTGGACAACACGGATACAGACACAACTTGTCGGAGAAAAACGGTATAGTATACACATGCAAGGCCGGCCATATCGATATCAGCCATTTGCGTAAGTTCGCTGATTGGACGGGCTTTCTTGCCGCAAAGACTCTCCAACACATAAGAAAGGGCGACACGATATTCTCATTCAAACTAAGAGAACGTTCCCGATACTTTGTAGAGCTTACATACCCGAAGAATTGGGACGACTTGCCGCTAAAGGACAAAGAACGTATTGCACACGATGTCGCCATCGCGTTGGGACAACACTTCGCCTACGTTTCAGGTGTTTGGCATGAAATCCTTACCTGGTTTGGCTATAGAAGTATTGGACTGTATAAGGAATTCCAATCCGCATTTTCTTGGGAAGATGTCTTTTCAGATCTTCTCGGCACTCAAATCGGGGCCCAAGCGCTTCAAGATGCCGAGCATGAATTCAGTGAAGCGGTAACATTGGCTTTGAGCCAGGAACTGGAAAAACTACATGTCCAACCGAAGTCAGCGGCAATACATATTACTGACAGGGTCAAAGGGCTGTGGTTTTCAGGTGATTTTATATTTGTTCGAACAAAAGGCAGAAATTTTGATATAGGTTTGGATGACGGTTTTGTTACACCTTGGCTCGTTCCTTCTGTTTCCCACTGTGAAGGAGCAGAGCCACAATCCCATCCGATTCCCAATCTTGATGTTCTTTCCAAATATGGATTCTCAATGAAGCTCGAGATTGAACCTAAAGAGTGGGAAAAAGCTAAAATCCTAAAGATTGTCTATGCGGATGAGAAAGCAAAAAGAAATCGACTTGAACCTGCTCTGCATTTTATTCCAATCATGAACTACATCAGGCAGGAGGCCGTCAGCAAGTATAACTTCCTCACTGACCCAAGTTGTTCCATTTCCGAAAAATAGTTACCCACAAAAATAGCATATCTGGAGTAGAAATACCCCAAGACAAACTCCGGGAATCCAAAAGTCTTGCCTATAGACCATGGCCCAAAAAGCATACCAATACCGGGCGATGATAATTGGGCCATACACCGCCGGACAACGGCCTAAGGCCTAAAGCCAACATCTTTTTTTATTTGACGTATTGGCATCGATGTGATAAATTATTTAAGTTGTGGTGGCTCAAAAAATAAGGGGCTTCGGCGAACAAAAAGTTGATTTGACGCATCTTAATACACAAAAAAGCGTAGAGCATCAATGACACAGAAAGATGCTTTAGTGTTTAGTCTTCCGCCTTTGTCTGATAAGAGAGAGCACATAATAATGAAACGCAGGGCTTTTACATTAATTGAACTAACTATTGGTGATGATTGCCATTATCGCAATCCTGATGGCAATTCTCATGCCTGCTCTGCGGTTGGCCAGAGACCAAGGACGTAGAGTCCACTGCGTTAGTAATGTAAGATCTCTGACAATGGCGTGGTATATGTATCAGGACGAAAATGATAACAAGTTGGTCAATGCTAATGTGCCCAGGAGCAGTCAATTCCGCGACCCTCCCGAAGGGTTCTGCTGGGTAGAACCGCCGCAAGATGACGGTGGTAACTACACAGGCGAGAATCCTACCCTTAAGGACGAGTTAAGAGGCATAGAGCGAGGGGCATTGTATTTTTATGTCAAGAATGTCGATGTATATCGCTGCCCGGCTGATGACAGAAAAAGAAACCCAGCTCGAGCTACTTTCCGCAGCTATTCCATTGCTGGTGGAATGAATGGGTAAGAACGCTACGACAACTATACCGGAAGGGCCATCATAAAATACACTGAAATGAGAAATCCAGCCACTAAATATGTTTTCGTGGAGGAAGCCGATCCCCGGCAGTGGAATATGGGTTCCTGGATTTTATATCCTACGGGAGATAGCTGGTGCGACCCGTTGACAATCTGGCACGGTAACCGAAGCTGTCTCGGCTGGGCCGACGGCCGTGCAGAAATGCACAGATGGCTGGATGAACGAACAATCGAAATGGCTCGAATCTACTCTGAAGAGGGAGAGTGGAGTCCAACTCATCCTGGCAATCCGGACCTCAAATTCATGCAGGAAGGCTACGAGTTAAGATCTGCTGCTCCCTAAAATAGTCTAAAATCCTGGCTATAAGAAGCATAAATCTTCCATAATTTAAAACCTTACTAAAGGTTTAAGCAGATGTTCAGCTTTTTTGAGCAGCCCTGGACATTGTTGGGGGTAGCAGTTCTCTTTCTATTTGGGATACTCACATTCCGCAGTGTATGGCCGGAAAAAAAGCGGTGGTGGCAATTGCTCATACCCTTCGCTATCGCTGCTGCTGGTTTCGGCACGGATTTTCTGGTCAAAACAGATTTAGAAAAAATCAAATATGTACTTCAAACAGGGATAAGGGCGGTCGAACAACAAAATGCTGATGCGATTGAAAAGATCATCGCAAATAACTATCACGATTCATATCACGACACAAAAAATGCCCTGATGGCTCACTGTCGAAGCGAACTGAGCCAGCCACAAGTTGAAAAATGCAAAAAGGTTGCCGTGTTGATAAAAATATCAGCACCGGATGCTAAAGTAATCCTCACAGTTCTGCTGAGATTCGATAAGAACAGTCGAATCTATCAGAATTACAAACCATCTATGTTCGTTAAAACAGAACTGAGTCTGCAAAAGCAGTCAGATAATCGCTGGCTCATAAACAGGATTGAAATACTCGAAATTGACAAACAACCTATTAGCTGGCGACAGATCAGATAAGGAAGCTGGAAAAATTAGCTACAGGTCGGCTGTTTTATAGCAGTTTAGAATCACAAATAAATCAATCATTTTTAGATTATTTTTTTAGGTAAATTTTAAAAAAATCGGCATTTTGGCGGAAAATTCGGATGCGATTTTATGGCGAATCGTTGTTTTTAGGCCAAAAATGTGGTTTTCGGGGAGTGCAATTGGACACTTGGTTAGTTGAGAATTTCGACGAAAATCTTCATAATCCCCTAAGTGATAAGTGCTTAAGTGCAAAAGGGGGCAAGTTCAAAAATGGGTATTTTTTTGCACTTTTTGAGCAAAAATGCGCGCGTTTTGAGCAAAAATCTACAGAAATTTAGCACTTTTTAGTCAATTTTGAACATCCTTCAAAATCAGCTCAAAAATGAGGGTCGAAAAGTCAAGAGCAAATCGGCGAATTTTGTAAAAAAATTCGCCGCGTGGCTCGTCGCTCAGGACTCGTTTCTCGTTAATAGTAAATGGTTGTTTCTGTCTTCCGTCTTGTGCCCTGTATCTCGTATCCCGTGAAGTCCGTCAATAAGGCTTTGCCGGATGTGCCAAGTGAAGCGTAGCGCGTGAGTGGTGAATGGTGGCTCGATACTGGAGCGAAGCGGAATTCCGCTTGTGTCGGGCTGGACACTGGATACTCGAATGTCAATCCTGGATACTCGACACTAAATTCAAGAGTTCTAATGCCTAAGATACTTAGGTATTCTTTTTATCTGAGGGATTCTTATCTGAATAAGCCCGGATTTCTGGTAGTGGGTCATTTTGAGTTCTTTGATAAATGAGAGAAAATAAAAAGGGGCTGGTAGGAAAAGTCCTTGTTGCTCTTATTATTAAGCTGGCGTTTTCAAATTTAATACTTCGGTTTGGCGACATGTCCCTCTCAAAGTAATAAATCAACGATTCCGCTGCTCAATAAAAGTAACTTCGACAAACCAATCCGAGCATTATTCCCTGTGGAACCATTTTGGCCCCTGTAGCTTATGGCCAACGTTCACAGCACTAGGAATCGGTGGCTTCGGCATACTGACTCTGGTTTCGCTAGGACGGCATTCCTCACTGCCGCGCGATGCCGATGATCGCACAAGAAGCCGGATCCAGCCGACGGTTTAACAGCGCGGCTGAAGCGAAGCGTTATGCATTGAATTGGCCTCGATTTATCCGCTGGAGTTTACCCCGGCGTTTGTCTGGCGGAACACAAACTTGCCCTGAGCTTGTCGAAGGACTATCAACAAAAAACTCAGAACTAAAAATGGTGTCACCCTGATTTCACTGACACACTATGAACAACATACTATGAACAACGAACTATGAACAACGAACAACGAACTAACTTCAGATTGAAAAGGTATAGCCATATTTCCAGCCTTTGCCGCTGGTATCTTCCTCATATCCCTGGGCCGTCATTCTCTTTTCCCATTGCCGGGCAGCCGTCTCGGAAGTGAATTGTTGCATAACTCTGAAGTCGCGAGGGTTTCCATGTTCCCGTTTTCTTCTTTCCGGCTCATCCGTAAGTCCTGCATACCTCATAACAACCTCTAAAAAAATAGGTGACTGAAAAACTCAGAACTAAAAATGGTGTCACCAGATTTATGCCAGATTTATGGTCCAACCAGTTGTTAGGCACGAAAGCATGCCTTCCTTTGCCATACCTACAAGCTCTTCAACGATGTCACGATTAGAACCGTACGTTCCTTCGAGAACTCCTTGAAGGAATCAAACCCGAGGTTGGTGAGATCGGGGATTAAGTGCCTTTTACGGAATGCAGCATCTCGCGTCTGAATCCAATTGTCAAAAGGTGTGGCGTTCTTCGACAAGTTCTCTGAGTCAGTGAGCAACTGAAGATTGGCGAGGATGTTGTACTTCGACATGTAGGATTGAATCTTCACATCGTCGTAACCTCGCTTCTTCAAAGCCCGCAACTGGAACTCAGACTTAGGGAAGATATGGTCCTCGTGGAAAACTGCATCCTTCCAATCACGATCGGGATATAGCAATGACAAGACCAGATTTGTGTATCGGCCTTGGTAGCCATATCCTAGGATGCGGTCGATTTCCGCCTCATCGAGTCGCGGCTCAATTCCGAGCGATTTGTAGAGGAGATCAGTTGGGAACGGCGTCGTCGGGCCGCAGGTTTTCAACAATTCCCGCAACCGAGTCAAAGTAGTATCAGACGAACCGCCGAATGCGTTCTTGAGAGTTGAGAAGATGAACCACTTGCGGATAGCAGCCTGGGCATCGGCGTCTTCGGCTTTAGAGGACGTATCGAATGACGAATTACCACGTTTCATGATGTAGAGAGCAATCGGTAGCAGTGCCAAGGGAGCCACGACGTTCTTGGCGTTAAAACCAAAACGGGAGATAAGCCGCACTGTTGCTGACAGAGACTCCTTGATCTTCTCCCAATTCCCTTCGATGGTGCGAAGGTTCTTCCTCGTGAAGTTCTTGACTTTGTATTGGATGGGCAGGTTCTCACTAAGGTACAGACATGCTTTCAGTACGAAGTCCTTACCAAAACCGTATCCATTGCCGAGCTCGTTGAGTGAATCAGTGAAGTCGTGGATTTCACTGCGTGCATCCAGCGTCTCCCACTTCGCAGTTGCTGTCGCGAGCAGAAGATCAGAGTATTCGAGGGGCTGCCCCGCCGAATTCGCTCGGACGAACTCTTGCAACACTTTTTCGTAATCCTGTGAATTCTCCTGGTAGTAGTTGCCTACGAGCGTCGTGTGGATACGATTGTGCAATCGACCGATCAGCTTATTGGCATTTTCGCGCTGGTCTTCTGATAACGCCGCCAGTCGCTGCTTCATATCCGACTTCGCATCCTCGGCGTCCTCGAAATCTAGAATCCGCCCCACCAAGTACCAAAGCTGTGGCTCTTCGCCGTTCGGATCGGCACTTTCTCGAAATGCGAAGCCGTAGGTCAACTCTTCAGGATTATCCTCATTAGGCACGGCTGGCTTCAGCAGATTCAGGTAGAAACGTGTCTCTCGCCAACGACGATAGCGGAAGTAACGGTATTTCCCCCGAAGGCCGATGAGGAGCGAAGTAATGCGCTGTTGGCCATCCAAGACGAGCTTGATGTCTTTCGTGATTCCGGCCATGTTTGCAGGCGGATTGTGCGGGAACTCTTCGTCGAAATCTCGAATGAACTCGTAGACAGGCCACTCCTCTTTGTTCTCTTGCTCCAGTAGCCAAAATAGAAACGAGCCAATGGGAAAGTCAGCCATGATCGAATCAAAAAGCCGTTCAATACGATCCGTGCCCCATACCAACTCTCGCTGTATAGCCGGGAGATAGATGTCACGATTTACCTGCCAGATTATGTCGCTGACTCGAATTGGGATGTATTCCATTCTGTCTCTCTCCTATACGTGCCTAACAATAATTAGATTGATCCGCATAAGATGCGGAGTTTCGTTTTCCTATCCATATAAAACGCCTAGGCAACCTGGCCTTTCAATGCCACAATAATATCCAAATCTTCCTCGAATAACAATCATTTGAAGTGTTTTTTACGAATGATGCTTGAGGCACATAAAATTTGTTGCCAAATCCACCAAAATCCAAAAATATATTCTAATAATAATAAACCGGACTCCAACGTTTCGGAGCCCGGTTTTGTATGCTTAAGCAATAGTTGAATTTGATGATTTATTAGAAGCGTCTTCCTCCACCACCGCCTCCTCTTGGGCCTCTGTCACCAGAGCGACCACCGCCACCATAACCACCTCGACCTCCGCCTCCGCCGCCATAACCACCTCGTCCTCCGCCGCCACCACGGTCGGTCCTCGGCTTTGCCTCGTTGACGCTAACGGCTTTGCCTTTAATGTCTTTGCCGTTCATGCCAGCAATAGCCGCTGTGGCCTCGCTCTTTGAAGGCATCTCGACAAAGCCGAATCCTCTCGATTCACCGCTAAACTTGTCCGTTATAACATTGGCGGATTCGACCTGGCCAAATTCTCCAAAAGCCTGACGTAAATCGTCGCCGGTAACGTCAGAGGACAAATTGCCTACATAAATGTTCATTCCAATCTCCTTTCAAGAAAAATAGATTACACCGGACTCCCGATGTTTATTTAATTCCTTTACCATGCTTTGGCGGGTTCGTATGATGCTATCTGGGGACCATTCAATCAAACCGTAAAGCTACAGTATAGTACTCTACTTAACTTATTATTGTACATAATTATTTATTATTATTCCAAAAACATCTCGACCTGTACAAAACCGGTCAGCCTTACCTTGAATCCAGGAAAAAATGAAAATGGAAAGATAAAGTTAACCGACATTTCCCATATTAATCCGCCATAGGCGGATAAAACGCCTGGCTACGCAACCAGGCCTTCCGATTTCATAATAATATCAAAATCTTCCTTGAATTACAATAATCCCGGATTTCTTATTTTATATTTTAAGGCCTGACCCTCTATTTCCCCGGTATGGTGTCCCCAGATTTAAACTGTTAAAGCGAAAATTCACTTTTGTGTACTTGAATCCAATCTGCAAACTCATTGCATTCATATGCTCCAGCCAAAACTAATGCCGTATTGTCAGTTTCGATTCCTTGCAGCATAACGCTCATTCCATATTTATATTTATTTTCATACATATTGGGAAAATCAGGATGCGCCTTCTGTAGATACAACGGTTGTACCTTATTTGCTTCAGCAATCGCAAGCCTTAGAAGGTCTGCAAATTTGGCCTTTAGGTCTGGTGGTAATTTAGAAACATCCCCAACTTTATCTACAATCATTAATGCTTCATCGAAAGCCTTTTTTGAATTACGGTAATGGTTATCATCAGGTGAATCATAACGATTAACAGGAGTAGAAGAAAATACAGAATATGGCCATACAACGGATTTTGCAGTTGCCACCACTTCGCCAAAGAAGAGCCATTTTACGAAGCCGTGTGTCTTTGCATAGTTCCAATTGTAATAAGGCGCAAAGACTATGAAAGCCACCATCATATAGAAACCAATTATGCCAATGAAGATATTCTGCCAAAAGTTTTTCATTGGATACCTCTCCTTCTTGGGTATAACATTTTTTTATATTGATCCGCATGACATCCGAAATACCATTGCGCCACTCGTTCGACCTCGAGGCTCTCGACAGGCCATATAAGCCGCCTGCGAAACTTTAGTTCGGCTCGGGTGTAATCCATTTCTTATGACTCGGGGAATATCAATGAAAACTATGAGCGCAATATAGCACTCGCCGGACGGAAATCAATCGCGAATTTGATAATTCTCCCACAATCTTTGGGACAGTTATTTTTCTCTTGACAGACTTTGTCTCAGCAATATAATTAGGATAAGCGTTTAATATTGAAAGAAGGGAGAAGTTGCGAGAATTTGCCTTTTGTTTCCTGTTGAGCGTTTTCACACAAAGATCTGTTGTTCAATGATTCGGACATGGTCATGGCGTAACAGCAGCATTGCTGTGAGGTTCTCAATAGTGTGGGCGAAGAAAGACTCTGGACGGTGGCAATTTGAGGCTAAATCTGGTATGTTCGTAAAAGAGAGGGTTTTAATAGTGTAGATAAGCGTCTTCTCTTAGCAATCTAAAATATGACTTTTTGAGAAGGAAATGAGAAGAGAAATTGTTTGAATGATTTATGGGTGACAGTAAGCTTCAAAAAGGAGGGGTGGTCATGCGCACGAAACTATTGACTTACATATGTTCTGTATTTGTCGTTGTATCGCTGGGAGGCGATATAGCCAGGGCGGCCAAGTGGAACGAAAAGATATATAATAAAAGCCCACATGGGGCATACGACCTTACGTTCATCCTGCGAGGACGAAAAAAGATTTCGGTGATCTGTAGTAACAAGGGGACCTTCAAGCCTTCAGTCTCCTATGTTACATACCAGGGTCAGCCCTGCACAAAGGTTACTTGGACTGCAAACCCTCCGTCAAACTACATTCGACCTGGTGGGTTTGGTCATTTTGGAATAGCCGATCCGAGCTGCTGTGCCGAAAGGATTAACACAGCATACTGGACAGACCTTCAGGGCAACCGTATTCATGGCAGTGTCGTTTTCAAGCCCAGCAAGAAAAAAATCTTCAAGCAGATCATCCAGAATCAGAAGGAAGTGACGGTGCGATTCATCAACGAGATTCACGATCCATGCGCTGTACAACGTGATATAACACTCACAAACATCCGATATAGAATCTACGACGAAGAGATTCCTCTTGATGCACTTAACGAGGAGAACTCTGAGTTGAATGACTCATTGCTTCTGGCCCACGCTGGCCCCTTAGTAGTTCCACCTGATGAAACAGTAGATGTAAAGCTGCCTGAGTATGCCGAGCCTGGCCAATGGATCGTTGTGCGATTTGAGAACACCGCGCCAGAAGTCGGCGACTCCAGCGCCACAGTAGTCACTGACTGGATGGAATTCCTCGTGGAGCAACCTCCGCCGGGTTACTATACGGGCAAGAGTGTTTATAACTTTGGCCCAGAGGCTTACGGACTAACGATCTTAGTAGAGCCAGCCATAAGAGTGATTGAGCACGTAGACGACGGCTTCGACCAGTTTAGCGCACAAAACATTGGGACCAGACGAACTAAACTGCAATGGTCTGAGCGGCCTGCGCCCCCACTGGCTCTGCCAACCTCAGATATGGCTCACGTTGTCTGGGTAGCGGACAAGCCGCACAAAGTCGTGGACGCATGGTGGACAGATGGAATCGGAGGGCGTATCCCCTCCAGTATCATTTACAATCTGACAACCGAAGGTTTCTACAACCGGGGTCAGTACCGTATTAAATTCACAAATACAACTCAGCCTACGGACCCTGCTATTTTACCTGCACCAATACATCTTAGTTATATTACGTACAATATTGAGAGGAAAGAGGGCATCTTATCTAAACACCTGAACTATGAGAACCGAGAGCTTATGGCTGCCTTAGAACTAATCGAAGCTGGCCCAATAACCCTTGCCCCGGGGGAAGCGATTGAGCTGCAAATACCAGAATCGGTGCAACTAAGTGACTGGGTTAATGTTGTCTCCATGAGCACTGTGGCAAGCTCGCCGACTATCAGCCAGGTAATCGACTTCGTCCAAGTACAGGCTGCGCTTAGAGCTGACTTTAACTATGACGGGATTGTGGATTTCAAAGACCTTGCCGTGCTGGCCCGTGAGTGGCTGCAACTGTCTCCCCCGTAGGACATTGGCCCTTTGATGAGGGGCAAGGGACAAACAGTCACTGATATAGGTATCGGCGATAACGACTGTGACTTAGTCGGTGATCTGATGTGGGTAGCAGGCAAGGTTGGAACATATGCACTTGATTTCGTCGGCGATGGAGATTATATCAAAACCGCAGATATTACAAATGACTTGGATTTTGCTCCAAATTCTTTCTCTGTATCAGCATGGATAAATGCAAGAGAAGTTACTGAGGGCGGGAGAACCATTTTAGAATATAATCGCGCCGGTGATAACTGGTTTGGTATCTGGCTGAGTGGCGAATGTAGATTTCACTTTAGAGTCGGAGCGAGCACAAAGAATTCCAATCAAGAGCTGAACGCTAATGAGTGGTATCTGCTGACCGATACTTTTGACTCGGCAATCAAGGACATGTGTATATATATCAATGGTCAGTTTGACAGTTCATCAAGCCAAAGTATCGGTTTCAGTTCTCCTGCTGCTTCAAAACTGACGATAGGTGTCGTCGGGCAGGAGGATGCTGAGTATTACGATGGCAAGATCGATGATATCCGCATCTACGATGTTGCGTTGAGCATGAGGCAGGTGAAAGCCCTATTTGACGGTTATTAGAGGTCCAATGCTCGTAGTATCCTCCCTTGGTGGTTTGTACTTTGGCGCAGGAGAAACACTTGACTCAACGAGTTTATGGTCAATCCTGATTGATGACGTTCGTATCTACAACCGGACTATAAGCCCATAGGCAAACAGTCGCGTGTCTTCCGTGCCCCGTAGCCCGAGAGATGGATAAAAAAGCTCTGCGAGTTCGGAGTTCTCAGCGGTGAGAAATAAGGGTTAGATGGTTACCGTTAGGTACTGTGAATCGTTGGTAAACCGTATTGCGCCTTCATAAATCGCAGGCACGAGCATACAGTCTCCTGCCTTGAATTCTACGGGCTCCACATTCGCTGAGAGAATTGTTCCGGAGCCGGCCAGAATAATGATTGTTTTCATTTTGCCCGCGGATAGAAATACTTCACAGCCTTTTGCTTGATGACCTTTATCCACCTTGAAGTATTTGCTATCGACTAATCGGCCCATGGTTGTTACGGCAAGCTCATCGGAGGAGGCACCAAAGTGAATGCTCTCCAGAGCTTCTTGGATATGTAGTTCTCTATGCTTACCGGTGTTATCAACTCTGTTGAAATCGAACACGCGATATGTAGTATCCGAGGGTGTTTGAATCTCTGCTATTAGCAGGCCTGGGCCGATGCTGTGTGGTGTGCCAGCAGGCAGGAAATGGCACTGGCCAGCTTGGACGGACACTCGTGCGAGCAGCTCTGCAACTGTGCCTTTTTCTATAGCTTGAGCAAAATCTTCCTTTTTTACATTTTCTTTCAGGCCTTTGTAAATTACGGCTCCTGGAGCTGCGTCCACAATATACCAACACTCTGTCTTGGGTTGACCTTTGCCGAGTCGGGCGCATGTTTCAGGATCCGGGTGAACCTGAACGCTTAACATGTCTTCTGCGTCGAGAAACTTTATCAGCAGAGGGAAGGGTAGTACAAAGTTCTCTTTGCCTGATATTTGCTTTGAATGGTTTTTGATTGCCTCGCTGAGTGTCTGGCCTGCCAATTCGCCATTTCTGATAACAGATTTGTCGTCCGGCAAATCGGCCAATTCCCAACTTTCGCCAATCTTCTCAAACGGTGGGATGTCTTTGTTAAAAAAATCCCGCAGTTTTTGGCCACCCCAGATGCGCCGTTTGTATATTGGTTCAAATTTCAACGGATAAGGTTGCATGGCCGTATAGTAGCGATTAGATAGGTTTGTGTCCATAAAAGGAAAGTAAGAAAAAAAAGTTATTGGTGCTTAAAATAAGCTGTGCTGCTGCATGTTTGGAGGACAGTTGAGAGAAGCAGAAATTTAAAAATGCAGGTTTTTTTCTTGACTTTCATGAAAGATTTGTCTATCCTCTCTATAGACAAAATGGATAAGGAGCCTGTTATGAAGCTAACTACGAAAACCGAGTATTCCCTTTTATCGCTAATATATATTGCGCGCTATCAGAAAAAAGGTTTTATCAAGATCGAGGAAATTTGTTCGCACTGCGATATCTCGAAAAAGTATCTGGAGTTGCTCTTTACTATACTCAAGCAGAGCGGATATCTGAAAACCCGCAGAGGAAGTTCTGGCGGCTATGCGCTTGCCAAACCGCCATCAAAGATAACCATCGCGGAAATAATAAGGCTGATGGATGGCGCCTTGGCGCCGACTGAGTCGGTCAGCAAATATTTTCACTCGGACACACCTCTTTCGAGAGAGAAGAAGGTTGTCAAGGTGTTCAAAGAAATAAGGGACTACATCTCAGACAGATTGGAAGCGTTGAAGCTTTCGGACTTAGTTTGATTTTGTCATCGCAAATTTTGAGATTGCTGTATTCGAGTGAGGAACAAGATCATGTTGGAATGGTGGCAAATGCTACTAATACCTGTGATTGCATTTTTGTGCGAGTATATGGATTCAACGTTGGGAATGGGATATGGAACAACGCTGACGCCGGTGTTTATGCTCATGGGCTTAGCTCCTATGCAGATCGTTCCCGTCATCCTGCTATCCGAACTTATTACAGGAGTTCTTGCAGGGTTCTTTCATCATCGGGAGGGAAACGTTGACCTAAAGCCGAAGACGGCTGATATATTCAAGATCAAAAATGCGCTCAGCCCGCTCGTTTACATTGATAGTTTCAGAAGAACGGTTCCACGACATTTGAAGGTGGCGTTGCTCTTGAGTGTGTGCAGTCTTGTCGGCACAGTGGCGGCAGTTTTTATTGCGCTGAACACACCTAAATTTTGGCTGAAAATGTATATCGGTTGCCTTGTTTTGGCGATGGGCATAATCATTCTTGTTTGTATCAACAGGAAGTTCAAGTTTTCCTGGAAGAAGATCACATTGTTGGGGATTGTCGCTTCTTTTAATAAGGGAATGAGCGGTGGCGGTTACGGACCGGTTGTAACCGGTGGGCAGGTCTTGTCCGGAGTGGATGGGAGAAGTGCTGTGGGAATCACATCGTTGGCTGAGGGACTGACGTGTCTGGTCGGAGTTATCGCCTACATACTTATTTCAAGGAGTGCTCTTGACTGGAGGTTGGCTCCGTGGGTTATTGTGGGTGCTGTATTGTCTGTGCCTCTTTCGGCCAAGAGCGTAAAAATAATCAGTGAACGAAAACTGAAATTTGCCATCGCCATTCTTACAACTGCTTTGGGATTATTCACGATTGTCAGAACTTTGAGACAGATGTGAAAAGAACCGAAAAGGCAATTTAAATTCAGTCTTTCCTTTGGGGGCGGATCAATTCGTAATAAGCGGAAAGAATCTTCACTTTGTGAAGTTTCGTTGTTTACAATATAAAGCAGCTATTATTAATTCGCTTCCCAGGAATAATGCAACAGACGGTCCGATTGAGAAATCAAAATAGTATGCAAATAAAAGGCCTGCAACAGAGGCTACTGCAATTGCTGTCCAGATTATTAGCATGCGTGTTCCCCAGTGGGATGAAAACAAAGCTGATATTGTAGCAGGTATGATAAGGTAGGCAAATACCACAACGATACCTGCGGCTTGAACAGCACGTGTGATGACAACACCAAGCAGCATGTAAAAGACAAAATCCCACAAAACCGTCTTGAGGCCTTCAGCCTCGGCCTGCTGGTAATTATTTGATAATCTCATCAACGGCCTTCGGAAAAGATAAAAGCAGAAGCCTACTGCCGAGAAAACGAACAGACTTAAGATAATATCCCTCCAGCTTGTCCATAGAAGACTGCCGGACAATATCTGCTGGATATGTATGTGGCCTCCTGGTGCAATACCAACCAGGAATAGAGCAGCCGCAGCAGCAATGGCATAAGAAATACCTATAATCACCTCAAGTGAAATTTGTATTATTTTCTTTCGTGCCATAGCGTAAAATGCGGCAACACAAAAAACCGCGACCATTGAACAGACATAAGAAAGCACAGAGTCTGTGTGTACTGCAAAAGCAGAATGAGCCACAATAGCACCTACCGCAGCAACCTGAGCTAGGGCAATATCAATGAATATGATCTCCCTTTTAAGTACGTGAATGCCAAAATAGCCCAAGATTGTGCCCATAATCACACAAGCAAGGAAAGGTAGTCCAAGAATTTGAATCAACTGTAGCATTTCTCATATCCTTTGCGGCGGAAAGAGTTGGTGTGGTTAACAAAGCCGCGAATAACTATCGCACAAATAAACACCAATCCCAAACACAATACCAGGGTAGGCCCATACGGCAAATCAAGATAATATGATCCTGCCAAACCGATTACACACGGTACAAATCCAGCAATCCAGCCGACGATAACAGCCAGAATCCATTTTTTAGTGAACATGGCGGCAATGGCTGCAGGAATCATAAGAAATACATACGCCAGCAATACCCCTGCAATGGGAACAATCAGTACAGTGATGATTCCCTGAGTTGTGAAGAACAAAAAGTCCCAGAGTCTTTCACTTTTCAACAAATGCGGATTTTCCACAAGAGCAATGAATTTATGGCGAAATTTATAATGAAACAATAGCAGGATAATATAAACGAAAACCGTTATGCCAACCAACGGCCAGGTTACCCATAGCATCGAGCCTGATAAGGTCTTCGTTAGGTAATTAGCTCCGCCTTGCAGTTTGTCACCCAATAGAAGACAACCAACCAAAGCCAGCATATAAAGTATTCCAATGACCGCTTCGCGGGGTATATCTCTGGCCTTGGGCTTGACGACAGCAAGTAAAATTGCGCCAAAAAGGACTGCTGCCATCGCCAATAAATATGAAATTGCTGAGCCGTATCGTATCCCCAGTCCTACTCCCACAAGTGCCCCCAAAGCCGCCAACTGGTCCAGTGCCAGGTCGGAAAATATCAGTGTACGTCTGATGATGTGAAGGCCAAGGTAGGTATGCAGGATTAAGACTACGGCTATCAAGCTGATTTGAAGCAGGCAAAATCTCATTGCTTCCGACATAACGTTCTCTCTTTCAAGGTTATTTTTTTTCTATAAGGTCTTTGTCTTTGGCTGCTTTCAACAATCCGTCGATCCAGTAATCGACGAGTTTAAAATAGCTGTCGGTGTCGGAGACGCCACCCACATATATTGGAACGATAACCGCTTCCGCGTTTACTCTGCTGGCTACTGTTCGTATTTTCTGCTCATCGAAGTAATTAGCGGCGAGGATAATACGAACATCTCTCTGCCTCATGACATTAACAAGCTCGGTTACATGTTTCGGTGAGGGTGGTATTCCGGGCTTGGGTTCGACGGTTCCGACTTCTTCTAAGCCGAAAAGCTTAACAAAGTAAATCCAGTTCTTGTGATAGGTAACAATGGGTGTTCCCCTTAATGGAAGCATCTTTTTCATCCAGCCTCCCAGATATTCGATTAAGGGCTTGTCTTCAAAGTTCTGTTCTTTTAAGAAGGGTATAAGTTTATCCTGCTCAGCGAGGCTGCATAAGGTATCGCCTCCAAGCATTTCAACAAGTTCAGGGCCAAAAAGGTGTTCATCGAATCCTTTCTGCAGTTTTAATAAATTTTGCTGATAAAACTCTTTTCCGGCTGGATCGTTCTTTATCAATCCAATGGTCACGTTAGCTGCGGCAATCTTCATATTGATAGGACTGCAGGTAACGTGAGGATTGCCGTAAATATGCAGGCCACCTTCAATCCTTGATATTACCGTAGGTTTTTCCAGGAGTTTCATTCCATAAGTCGCGGCAACATAGCCATTTTGGCCGCTACGAATCTTGCTGTTGCCTGAATTGTCGATGACGGTTTGCAGCCATAACTCAAGGTCCAGGCCGGTCGCGATCAAGACATCAGCTTTTCGCAAGGCCGTAGCAAATGACGGCTTTGGGCGAATGAAATGAGCATCCTGATCTCCCCCGACAATAGCCTTGACGGAAACTCTGCTGCCGCCAATTTCTTTGGCAAGAAAGGCGTAGTCAGGCAGTGTAGTTACAACATACAGATTAGGCTTTTGATTGTTTTTTTGCTCATTAGCGAACAGGGAAGTTGTAGTTAATATAGTAATTCCAAAAATTATTAGCATCTTTTTCATAACTGATATGCTCCTTCTTACTTAGTAGCGCTCGTGCTTATGCGGACCAGCGGCGAATACGGCCTGTAGCCATATAACGTGTTTAGGATTTTCTATTCCCTTGCCGTTGCTATAATCGTATTCACCTCGAAACTTTACGAACGGGCTTTGCCACCAGGTAATATATGGGCCGATTTGCCACAGATAAGGATTATCCACAGTTACAGCCAGCGGTGACAGTGAAAGCGGATCAGAAAGATGTGCATAGCCCTTGGTGTCAGGCACAAAAAAATCACCCCTGATACCAATATCAATTGTACGCGAAATTTTGCTTTGCAAGTAGCTGTATAGTCCCCAGGCGCTGATATTGTCAGAGCCTGAACCATCCGGTGCCAGAAGTTTTTTATTTAACCAATAAGCTTCGCTTCGCCATTCTACATTTCGGTAACGCATTTTTTCAGTCGGCTCCCACATGACCGACAAATCTGCTCCCAATACAGTCGTCATTTGATTGCTGTTTTGCTTAGTACCATCTTGAACGTCCCATTCATCATTCCAGCCTAAAAGGCCGGTCAGGCCCCACTCTAAATAAGTATCTTTTGATAGGTCTCGGTAGTTCTTGTAGTGTGCAAGAAGGCTGGGTCTGTTACGTGCGTTATTGCCAAACAAGCGAGTGTTTGAGCCATCTGTAACCTGAAAGGTTAGTTGTTGTGACGCATCACCTGCAGGCGGCATCATCCAGTCAAGAGATAAGCCGCTTTGATTCAGGCCCCCATTACCGAATATCTGGCGAAGAGCCAGTGGGAAATCTACCTGGTCTAAACCATGCTTGTGCCAGCGGTTGACCACACCGAATTGCTGGCGAAACTTCCCTAACGTTAAATTAAGATTATCCAAAATACCGTACAAGGTTATATATCCCTCGCCAAGTTTAGTATCATTTTCAGTTACCGGTATCGCTGCCTTAAATCGGGTGTATGGGTCCAGCCATGACTCAACATGGATGCCCAAGGTTCGAAAATCAAAATCACTGCTCTCATTGCTTGTTGTATCCTGTCTTGAAGAGAAGAGAAAATCCCCCGTAACACTGATTTCCGGGTTCAAAGCTTGAAGGCCGAGACCACCCGATTTGAAAACTGTTTCTTCGGGTTTTTCCTCAGCTTCCATTTTTTCGGTAGCCTTTGTCTTTGCCAATTGACGCAGAGAAGTAAGTTCATCCTGGACCTTTTGTTTGGTAGTCGCAGCGGAAAGTTCGTCTATTTGTTTTTTTAGAGCATTGATTTCAGCCTCATGTTTTTTCTGCATCTCGATAATTTGCTGCTGAAGCTCCAGAATTTTAGCATTTAATTGCTCGTCGTTGTTGATCTTGTCTTTTTCTTCTGCGGCTGAAATATTAGATGCACTGATGATGAGCATTGCTAAAGTAATAAGAATCCTTTTCATTATTACAATCCTTAGTACATGACTAAAGGCGCAAACAGATGGAGAGAATCTATTTGCTTGTTATCAAGCCATAAATGCCTTGGTGCTGTTTTGTTTTAACGTGTCAATGGAGGAGAGCGAGGACCAAGATGTGTGATATTTAACGGTGATGGAACGAATTGACGAACAAGGTCAAGGATATATTCTGTATTATTTGCTTTTTCGATTTTGGGTTCTTCATTAGTTATGCTGATTTTGTCGATATTGCTCAGCAGAATCTGGCAAATAGAACAATTCTCAGCGTGGTGTTTATCCAAATGGTTTTGAATGAATAAATGATATGTCAAAGCCAGCCCTGTGACCATCGCCAAAAAGCAAATCATTGCAGTTATCAAAAGACTTTTTCGAACCAAATTCAGCAAATTATAGCTCTCCTACGAACATTATTTATCCTTACTTAAGCACACGCGGGACACAGACCTTCCAGGCGGACCTGCTGGCGGTGAATAACAAATCCCTTGTGTGGGCTTTTTAGCATAGGTAGTGACATTCCGGTAAAGCAGTGTGTATCTCCGCAATTCGTGCATGTGAAATGTGGATGGCATTGTGTCTCGGTGCAGTTATCGGCCAACTCGAAGTGCCAGGCTCTCTTGCCTGTGTAGGCCTTATGGACAATACCTGCCTTTAGCAGACATTCTAGAGTGCGATAAATGGTGACTTTATCAAAGCGCTGCTTGCCCAGCTTGAGGGTAATTTGGTCCTGTCGTAATGGTTTAATTGCCTTAAGTAATACTTTAAGTACCGCAATTCTACCTTTTGTGCGATAAAGCTTTGCGGCTTTGAGCATTTCCTGAGCTTTCGAGTCTAAATCGTATTTCATATTTTTTTACCCGAGTACAAATACTCAATGGTGAGCAACTGCGCCATCTATCTCTGATTTGACAAATAGTAATGGAAACACAATGTCACTGAAGCAGCAAGGCAGCAAAACAGCCAGGAATAGAAACCCGAAGCTGCCGATGACTTTCAGTGCCGACAAGTAGCCTCCCATTGCCATAATGATATGGAATGAGGAAGCCCAGGTACTAAGCAGGACGTGTCCTGCATGCGGGAATTTTGTCTTTGGGCGAAAGTATGCGATCAATGAACCGGCAACAGCAGCAGGCAGTACTATGTACCAGCCCTCGATGAAACCTATGTGGGCATTCTCCATAAAACTGCTGGGTCCGTGACTATGAAGATGAATATGCATCCCCAAAATCCACTCACCAATATAGGGAATTATAGAATCGCTTAGCGTTGATATCCCAATTGAACCAATAATGCCGATTGCTAACACTACATAGAGAGAACGTTTCCTGCTGTGAAGCTTAAACATTGAGGCTGTCACCACAGCGCTCAAAAGAACGTGTGCAGGGTGGAACACATAGAATATCCTATAGCTTGTCTCGTATTTGATGTTCTTGAACAGTAGCATGCACACTATACCTGTCAAAGCTCCGAACAAGGTGAAAGGGGAATGGACCTCTAACTCAGCCAGTATTATTGAGAATTTTTTTAGCATTGATATTCTATGCCTTTGAATACTAACAGAACGATTTTATGAGCAGCGGAACATTATAAAAGAATGTAAATGAATTTGCAACTAAGTTGCAAATTTTTTGATAGGTATGCAGGCCGAGGCTACAAGGTATTAGAAAGGCATTGCGGATTTGATGCAAGATCGGTAAATTATTGCTGAGCCAAAGGTTCAGGACTATGCAGGATTACACCCGAACGTTGTTGGTGTTTGCTGTCTGGTCGCAGAATAAATAATCAAAACCTGCGGTAAAACCGCAGGCTAAATACTTAGCCCCACGTTTCACGTGGGATTCTCACTAACAAATTCAAATATGACAGACTACTAGGACGAAACACGATGAAGATTCTAACTTCCATAGAACAATTCGGACAGATAAAGAAGGGCTGTGTCCTGACAATCGGCAATTTTGATGGCGTGCACCTCGGCCACCAGGAGATTCTTAGGACTGCGCGTGCCGTAGCTTCAGAGAAAGGTGCCGAATTAGTGGTTATGACATTTGAACCACATCCGGTAGCTGTTTTGTATCCGGACAAAGCACCTCTTGTATTGACGACTTTGCCCCTCAAGATGAATCTTTTACGTAACTACGCTGATGATTGTCTTATAGTCCTCGAAGACAATAAGCGATTGCTTGGCCTTGCGCCGGAGGATTTTATTGATAGGTTTTTAATGGAGACACTAGAGCCTTCAGTTGTTGTCGAGGGTGAGGATTTCAACTTCGGAGCCGATAGACAAGGGAACATCGATACGCTCAGACAATTCGGAGCAGACAAAGGCTTTGAGGTTGTTGTTGTGTCTGCCAAACAAATTACGCTTCCGACCGGTCAAATGATCAAAGTATCGAGCACAATTATTCGGTATATGCTCGAAAGCGGCCATGTTTCTGATGCGGCTGTTGCACTATCCCGGCCGTACAAGCTCGTCGGCAGAATCATCCCTGGCAAAGGCAGAGGCAAGCAACTGGGTTTTCCGACACTGAATATGCAAAAACCGAGTCAGATAATCCCGGCAGAAGGCGTTTATGCCGGTTTCGTTGAGGTGGCAGAATCTGAAGAGAACCTGCTGCGAAAACAAGACAACATGCCTGCTGTATTTAGTATCGGCCAGGCCAGGACATTCGGCGACGAACACCCATTGCTGATTGAGGCGCACATGCTGGTTAAGCAGGTTGGTGATATGACCGATAATTGGATTGCGATGGATTTTTTCCGGCGTCTGCGCAGCCAACACAAGTTCAATTCGCCGGAGGCACTTGCAAAGCAGATCGCAAAGGACTGTGAACAGGCAAGAGGCATACTGACAGAGAATGGCTCGCAGTCTGGCATGTGCAGTTGATTAACTATACGCCGGTTGCTGGTTTGGCAGAATAATAGCATGGCGTCTGCAAAGTCACTGAGAGTCTACTGGAAATCCCTGAAGGCGAGATTCAAATTCTTACTCGTCCTGGTTGGTTTTCTGGCAGCGGTTATCACTGTATCGGGATTTACTGCCAGTGCGATAAAGTGGTTCCAGGGTGATTGGAAGAAGAGCGAGTTTTATATATGGCTCATTGAACAGCATAGGGAAGTCGTTCTGTTGATGGTGATTCATGTTGGAGCAGCGGGACTGATTTTACGGCGTTGTTGGTCAGTGTTGAGAAGGAGAAAAAAGCCCAGCCTATGGTCCTGTATTCTGTTGGGCTTCGGTGCGCAGATTTTACTTTCGCTGCCGGCTGGCATCTGGCAGGCTGTCAACGGCTGGTCGTATTTGCCAATAATCGGTACACCCATGTGGTCCAGAATCTTGACGCCGTGGACGAATTGGCCTTTCAATGCGGGGGGATATACAGTCAACTGCGTGTACAATTGGACAGTGGGGTTTTGGAAGTGGGCGCTTGGCGATCGCTTATCGGTTGTCTTGGGGAACACACCCTATTACGCATTGCTAATGGTTGTACAGGCATCGGTTCTTGCGGTAGTGTTCGCTATGCGGTATAAGAAGCGAAGGAGCTTAGTGCATTGGGTGCCAGTGGGGATAGGGATTTTGTTTCTTATCAATTCGCTGGCGAATGTCGGCCGCTCTTGGACCGGGCCGTAGAAAATTTCCGCTCCCTCACGGTCGCAGCTCTGTTGGGAAAACAACGGAATGGAGTATCCTATTGCGTATCTTATAACGTTTACAACCTATGGGATGTGGCTGCACGGCGATCGGAGAGGCAGTGTCGATAAGCAACACAATCGTTATGGCAGTGCTTACATAGCCTCTGAACCAGCCCTGCATCAAAGGGAACAGAAACTCATTCAAAATCCGCCGTTCGCATTGGAGCAAAGCCAACGCGACTCGGTTATGGAAGCGATTCTGCAGGTGTGCAGATTTCGAGGCTGGTTTGTACACGCGGTTCACGTCAGAAGCAATCATGTCCATATTGTAGTATCCGGCAGCGAAAAGCCGGAGAAGATGATGGTTGGTTTTAAGGCTTATGCTACCAGGGCGATAAGAGCAGCCAATAACAGTAAAACGATAATCAAGAAATACTGGACACGGCATGGCAGTACAAAATACCTTTGGACAACAGAAAGCCTTGCATCGGCAATCAGATATGTTAAAAATGAACAGGGTAAAATGATGTCGTTCACTCAGAGCCCCGAACGTTAGTGAGGGGTAAACATAATAAACAGATATGATAAGCGACACTGATTTTGAAAAAGCGGTAAAGTTGGTCAATACATCCAGCAATGTCCTTATTACCACACATTCAAGGCCAGATGGTGATGCCTGTGGTTGCGTGGTTGCGATGCATGATACCCTGACTGCACTGGGTAAAAACGCAAAGATTCTTATGCTCTCACCAATTCCACAGTGGTATCAATTTATCTTTGCTCAAAAAGCGTCCGTGCTTGGTGAGGACATTAGTTCTGAACAGCTAAGAGCAGAGCGGTTAGGTGAATTTGATTTGATTATAATTGTTGATACCAACAGTCATAGTCAATTGGATGAATTTGACGAGTACCTCAAACAGGTCGGAAAGCCTGTCCTTGTGATAGACCATCATGTTACCTCCGATGGTCTGGGGGACATAGAGTTAATAGATTCGGCTGCTGCTGCGACGGGTCTGATTATACTTGATTTGCTGAAATTTGCCGGTTGGCCAGTAACTAAGAGGATTGCAGAGACTCTTTTTGTTGCGATTTCCACTGATACAGGCTGGTTTCAATTCAGAAACACTGATAGCAGGGTGTATCGCGGTTGCGCTGAGCTAATCGAGATTGGGGCAGAGCCCGTTAAACTTTACGAGAAACTGTACAAGAATTTCTCATACCCACGGTTCAAACTGATGACTGCTATGCTGAACACGCTCGAATTGCATCTTGATGACCAATATGCGAGCCAGCACATATTGCTAAGCGACTTCGATAGGACCGGTGCCATGTACGAGGATACGGAGAATCTTATAAATGAGTGTCATCGTATAAAGACGGTCAAGGTATCAGCTCTGTTCATTCAGTTAAAAGACGGGCGAATCAGGTGCTCGCTTCGCAGCAAAGGCGCCGTTAATGTTAACGAGATTGCCGCGAAGTTCGGTGGCGGCGGCCACAAAATGGCAGCGGGGGCTTATCTGCCGGGACCTGTGGAAAACGCAAAGCAGATTATCCTCGATCTGGTTGCAGAAAAGCTATCTTGAGTTATGCCCCGATACTTTCGCTCTTAGATAAGCATCAGAGCCTGGTTTTCAAACAATCCTTCATGAAGCAGCAGTCGGTGTGGGGACATTGGCCATTTGACCTGCCATAACACGGTGTGCAGCCTTCTGCTATCTGAATGGCGTGAATGAGTTCGGCTTTTTTCATTTTGCCGGGTATTATTCCAAGCCCTTTTGCTTTTTGCTTAATATCGGACATTGTCATCGGTTTATTTGTGACCGCTGTTGCAGGCATTGTTTTATCTCCTTTCTAATCTACGCTGCGGTTTTTCCCGTTATAAACTTATCGCACAGTAAGCCTAAATTCGCATTGCTCTTAATGCCGACTATTGCTCAGGCATCCCGCTGAATATATATATTCGAACATTTACTCGGAAAAACTGCTCAAAAAGTTCTGTTTTTCCCTTGTTTTTTTTGTGTTGGAAGATGTTGGTGATTTCCTATGTGATTACGCGAGGTTTTTTCGGTCGTGTTTTTTCATTCCTATCAGTTATTATTGAGTTTTCGTAATAACAACAATGTCTCCCTTATACCTTTCGAATGAGCATTAACGGGCAGGAATTCCCTGGCCGGAAAATCTGATCATCCCCTGAGAAGGGCTCAAAAAGTAATGCCGTGTATAGGTTTTGACATGTAACCAGTTAAGAATAACTCAAAAGGCTAAGGACCTTATGCCAAAGATCACCAGACCAAATCTTCTTGGCTCGAAAATAATGCATAAGCTAACTAACAGCTACTTCAATCAGACGGCGAATGCATTTACGAGGACACAACGGACTATCATCGAGCTTAGTAGACACCGAAAGCTCAAGTTCTTTTTTTAAGAAGTTTGTCTCAAAGCTACTGCGACAGATAAGCTCTGTCAGTCCAGAAATAATTTGTTTTAGTCATTTCACCCTGCATGTGAATGACGTGGACGTTAGCTGCAGTGGGCTTGAAAGTTTGAGTCATGCTTATAAAGTTAATCTTGACATGCTGCAGCCAGAATCCATAGAAAGTCTGACTTCACAGCGCTTTTCCATATACCGCCAGGGCCTTAAATGGGTTAAAGTGTTTTGCCCTGGCGAAGTGGCAGAAGGCAATCGAAAAATGGTATCATTTTAAGTGGTCTATCAAGTACTAAAACAAATTTTGTTTTACCTTCCAAAGATTAGCGGCCTGCCGGATAAAGCTGACCCGACAGTTGAATCTGGTAGAGAACTGACGAAAGATTTTTTGAAGAATTTTAATATTCCCGTGTCGGTTTATAGGCCGAGGAATTCTCCGATAATTTCAAGTTTAAGTACTTTGCTATCAGCTGGTTATGGCAGTTATTTGTTTCTAAGGGTTCTTTTTGTCGGAAAGTGTTTTTTCAAAAAATCATCTACTTCGCAGAACATGTATACGGAAAAAATAATCTATTTTTTTAGTGAAATGACCAATGAGGGTAAAAATTCCATTGGGCAGAGGGCATTTTTGTATAATTTTATTATATAGAGAAACTTGTGCACTACGTAAAAATAGTTGATTTATTAAGAATCAGCCGTTAAAATGAAGTTTTGAAAATTCACGATTTCGTTGGAAAAAGGCTGGTAGGGCATTTTTTTCTAGCGGGTAGTTTCTAAGGTCTTTTTTGCTTCTTTGGCGAATATTATCAGTGCATTTAATGATTACAATGTCTGGCAAATCCATAATAGGTAAGGGGCAAATATAATGCAAACAAAGAAAGGTTTTACATTAATAGAGCTATTAGTAGTAATTGCTGTTATTTCTGTTCTAATGGCAATTCTTATGCCGGCCCTTAATAAAGCAAGGGAGCTTGGTCAGGGCGCAGCATGTAAAGGCAATATCAAGACCTATACACTTGCAGTTCAAATGTACGTCCAGGATAACGACGATTGCTTTTGTGACCCGGATCTCTGCTATTTTACACAGATGGAACCCTATCCGATAGAGTCGGGAATTTCAGGAAACCATTTGCACTTTCGCTGGTGCAACGGAGACTTGAATCTCAGAAGTCATCCGGAATATGGTGGGACTCTGTTCCCATATATGAAGGATGCGAGGGCCTTTATCTGTCCGACGTTTGCTCGCCTGGCCTTAAGAGGTTCTGAAGACCAATTCTTTTTGGCCGGTGGCAACAGTGTTAGGAACTATCAGCCCTGGTATAATTACACAATGAACGCATATCTTGGCCCAACAAGTACACCACGAGGTGGAGGGCTTAAAGGTATTAGAGTGGAAAGACTGTCCCAGGTAAGACATCCAGCGACGACATTTTCCTTCACTGAGGAAAGTGCGTTGGTTGATACGGATTATAACTACTCTGGGCTCAATGACACATTCATGCTTCCGGGCGACAAGACTATGGCTGAGGGTTGGATGAGCAGCGTCGGAAATAATCCATGGCTTATCGAACCTGGGCCAAATGGGGTTGGTCAATTCTACGATGTTATTGCTGGTTTTCACCATGCTCCATCGGGAGACAAATTAGCCGGTAGGGGCCATTGCGCCTTTCTTGATGGTCATGTTGGCGCGCATTCACGTTTGGAGACGTTTCCATTGGCTTGGCCGCGCTGATTGTGCGACTTTTGCACGATTGCCTCTAAGCGCTTTGTGTAGGCAAAATCTCTTTGGAGACTTCCGATTCAGCGGGTGTTTTTGAAGGCATTTCAGAGTTTAACTCAGCTTTCTGCGGAATTGTCTGTAATCGATGCTGAGCTTCTTGATTTTATAGCCAATGATTCGAGCTGTTGTACCCATGTCGCGTGCTGAGGCTGCTATATTTCCATTGCAGCGTTTCAGAGCATCTACAAGTATATCGCGCTCAAACAGGTTCAACCTTTCATCAAGTGAGCCGGTGCCGATAGTATCGGATGCGTCAGAAGTCTGTAAACTCGGCGGCAGGTGGTGGCCATGTATGACGCCATCGGTGCTCAAAAGCACGGCTCTTTCAATGCAGTTTTCCAGTTCTCTAACGTTGCCAGGCCAATGGTAAGCTACCATCATATTGATTGCAGGTGTACTGATGCGTCTGACGTCCTTATTCATCTTCTTTGAGTACTGCTCAATAAGCGACCGCCACTATTTATATTATAGGCGATCTTGGGATATAAAGTTTGTAAATGTTTTGTAAAAAAGATTGTCCTTCTGTATCTTTCTTCATTAAAACCCAATTGTCAATATCGCTTTTTAAGTTAACCGGATTGAAGATTTAATAGCCTTTTTTGAAAATTTATAAAGAATTTTGCTTGCAGATGTGTAAAAAAGCAATCATCCCCGCGCACCTACGCCGACATCACCAAAGCCGCCCGCGACCTCGCCTACCATCCCCAAACCGCCATCCAAGCCAGCCTAAAAAATTTCACCCCCTAGCTGAAACAGCAAACACAATCCCAATAGCAAATATTCAATAGTAAATCTAGGTAATTGTGAGGAGGCCGCATCACATCCGAATCCTAAATCTCAAAATGTTTTGTTAATAGCCCTCCGGTCTATTGCCTCTGCCAGCGAAAATAGCCTGGGCTTCCATCCCCCCAGTATCCATCCACGTAAAAGTCATAACGACTTCCAGATATGATGCCGTTCATCCCTCCAACTGCTTCCAAAATGAAATCGTTTCTTGTTGAGTCGAAGGACCAAGTCCCCGTTGCTGTTGCATAAAGGTATCCATCGTAGAATTCCTCTTCATAGAAGGTGCCATCACTTGCAAGTGTTATATTCATGTACCAGGATGGCGTGATATTTTCAGTGACATACCAATCACCATCCAAGGTGGTCTCATCGATACCTGATGCTCCGGCGGTGAGCGTCCGAACTATCGTTGTGATCGGCTGCACGAAACCAACGTAGTAAACCTCATAGTAGTCCGGCTCCTCCCATGTGGATATGGAACCAGATATCTCGCCTAACTTCCCTACAGTGTCGAAGACAAGGGTCACAGGTTTAGAGAATATCCTGATGAGATAGAGATAGAAGTCAGTCTCAGCGTCCAGTTGTTCAGGTGTGCGTCTGCCGCCGTACTCGCCGTTTTGACGGATGTACTCGGCAAATGCACGATCGGCTTCGCCCTCCGCCGAGTCAGATGTCTCCTCGTGATATCTCGGGACATCGCTATCCACGTACATTGTGATTGAGTGAAAGCTATTGTGAGGGTAGATCTTCATTGTAGTATCGTAGATTCCAACCGGATCCTGAAGAATGAAGACTTCGAATAAGTCCGAATCCAGGAACTGGACCTGAATACCCGAGAGTGCAGTGATGTTCACGTTCGTTACATAGACCTGAACATCCTCTCCAGTACCGTTGTCGATAAAATACGCCCGTCCGGATGTGTCGGTGGTATCATTATGTACAACAAGACCTTCGAGTCCTTGGCCGCCACCGGATGGCTCCGCTATCGTGAAGTAGCCGTCACTATAGTCGCCCAACGAGTAATCCCCTGAGTGCGACATCCTGATTCGGAAGTCGGAATCCGGTTCTTGGATATCTGGAATCGTCCAAGTGTAGCTCCCAACGTTTGCTATGTTTGAGCCGAGCGTCCGGTTCAAGTTCACACCTTTGTATAGTTCGATTTTCACGGTCGATATGTTCCCCGCGGAACTCCATCTGATCGTTTGCGGCTGTCCTTTCTCCCAATTCTCGCCCCCATTTGGCGAGATTATTTTAATGAAATCTTCCACCTCTTCCGAGATTGTGAAGTAGCCATTACTCCAGTCATATATCGATGAGTTAGAGGCGTCATAAATCTTGATTTTATAGTCGGACCTAGGGCTCTGGTCTTGGGAGAGGTAGATCACAACCGACCCATCATTGTCTGTGCCCCAAGGGGTGATGGAATAGTCGAATTGTGAACCCTTATAAAGGTCAACTATCACTTCGGAAATGTTTCCGGTGGAAGTCCACTTTATTTCAAACCTGCCTCCCTGAGTGAAGGTTTCGCCCCCATTGGGCGAGGTTACTGTGATGGAGTCAGTAGGAACCGGGGTAGCTGTGAAATTGACATTGTTCCAACTCGGGGGTATTGTTATCTCTCTAGATGGCGGCGAGAAGGTGTAAGCCTTATTTGCTAAACTTTCTATAGGCTTTACACTGTAAGTTCTGCTACCCAAACCTCCAAGGTAGTAATATCCCGACGAACTGGTCGTCGACGAGCGCCAGAGACCCGCACTGGTGAAAGCGCCAATTCCCACCCCGCTCACAGGAGAACTACCGGACGTCTTCACGTATCCAGAAATGTAATAAGATGTCGATGTGGGGGAAGGGGAACTGCTACCGCTTCCTCCTCCGCTTCCTCCGCCTCCGCAGCTATACAGCACTATTGCAAGTCCAATCAGAGTAAAAGTCACAATAAAATAACTGAATCGCTTAATAATATGTCCCTCTCTCGTATTCATTCGATCTCAAATGTACCCGAACCCAGCACTGCAAATCTGTCTTTAGGATCACAAATCTCGAGTCGATATATGCCTCGAGGCCAGCCATCCTCGAGGTGAAGCCAGACGTAGTTTGAACCTGCCCCCGGATGAATCGGTTCGCATTCTTGAAAGAGGACTTTATTTGAGGCATCGCGCCAAATTGCCATAACATGGCTTAGCCTCTTTGCTGGTCCTCTGTTTTCAAAAATCCCGTATATCGTAGCTGTTTGCTCAGGAAAACTAGGAGCTGTTGCAACGATTTGCCCATATTCATCCAGTTCGTTAGAGAAGCCCACGTAGATCGGAGCTAGGCCGACTGTGCCTGTTGGTTCGTAAGTGCCTTCGTCTCCTCGTCCATAAGTGTTGTCGTAGTTGCCTAAGAAGGCGACATAGCCCCCAGAGACAGTACTTTTGGCCTCATGCCCATTCGTTTCTTTTTCGTTTCCTCGGAGTGAGTGATACCATCCAATTAGAAATTGTTTCAACTGAAACTTCTTACAGGGTATGATTTGGGCCGGGATCCTTCCATGAGCCCATGCGAATTCTGCGACATCCTCCCGATCGAAGTTATCGATTACGAAATCTGCGAAAGAATCAATATCCTCCCGGGATATCTGATCAAGCTCACTGGTGTCGCCTGTGTCCATGAAGCTGGCCAACCTGGCCGCGGTCCGAATATTTGCTTCCTTCTCTCGTCGGTCATCGTCCCGTTCTATTGTTTCTTGTTCCCCTTCTACCTGTTTGAGATATCTGTCGACAACCTTGGATTCATGCTTTTGTGACGGGACTGACGTTGTTGTGTGCTCGTGTGTTTCATCCGAAACTGGCAGCTCAACTATTGTTGAACGACTTGATCTTTTATCACCAGCTTCCTGTTTCTCAGATTTCTGCTTCTCAAAGGATGCTGGTAATTCCTCCACAACTTGCGGTATACTGAGAATCCAAATTAGTAAGGCAAGACCTACTACAACTGTACTAGCCAGAAATAGACCTGTTCTATGCATCACAGCGGGATCCCTCCTAGGATTCTCATCTTACACTAATGCTCATATCAAGCGCATTATTAAGTTTATCATTGTTCCCATAAATGCCAAGGTCTATATTACCTATGTTGACAATTTCGCTTGCAAATAAAGGGGCATACTTCACGAATCACGCGCGAAAATTTTGCTAAAAATTCCGCTATCCGCCCTTGACTTTTCGACCCTCATTTTTGGGCTGATTTTGAGGGGTGGTCAGATTTGGTAAAAAAGTGCGTAATTTCTGTCAATTTTTGTTAAAAAAGCGCGCATTTCTGCTCTAAAAGTGCAAAAAAATACCCATTTTTGAACTTGCCCCCTTTTGCACTTAAGCACTTATCACTTAAGGGATTATGAAGATTTTTAGCGAAATTCCCACCTAACCAAGTGTCCAATCACTACCCCTAAAAACCCTGTTTTTGGCCCAAAAATAAAGATTGGGCCCCAAAATCTCTCCCAAATTTTCCGCCAAAAACCAATTTTTTTAAAAATTTGCCTCAAAAAATAATGCTAAGTCTTAAGCTATGAGAAAATAAAATCTTATAATGATGAGCGAGGCTAATAGCATTAGAAATATTGCTAATTATATAATATCCCCTTATTATATGTATTAAGGAAACTCGTGTGCCAATTCCGCTGAAGTGCCGTATACTATTAACGAGCTGTATCAAGGATTAGGTTGGCAATAACCGAATTATTTGCAGGATTGTTGATGAATCAGAAAGTGAAAGACAACGGGCTATACGAAGCTCGGCGTGAACACGACGCCTGCGGAATCGGTGCAGTCGTAAATATAAACGGAAAACTAGATCACTCTATCATCGAGTACGGCAAACAAATACTCGTCAACCTCCGTCACCGTGGCGCTGCCAGTGCCGATGAAACAACCGGTGACGGTGCCGGCATTCTATTCCAGATTCCGCACGAGTTTTTCGCTGCCGAATTGGGTAGGCTGTCATTACCACGCCCCGACCGCTACGGCGTGGGTATGGTCTTTGGCCCGAAAGGCGAAAAACTCCGCACCGAATGCGACAGGATACTTGAGGATGCCTTAGCCCACTACAAAATGAAAGTTCTCGGCTGGCGCAATGTTCCAACTTCCAAGGACTGCCTTGGTGAAATTGCCTTAGCCGCTGAGCCTTCAATAAAACAAATCTTCATCGATGGAGTAGGCCTAAGTGACGAAGCCCTGGAGATACGCCTCTATCTTGCACGAAGACGCGCCGAAAAACTTGTCCGACAAAAGTTCGGAGATGTCGCCCAGGATTTTTATATCACCAGCTTGTCGTCCAGAACAGTATGCTACAAAGGCATGTTCATGGCCTGGCAGCTTTTCGCCTACTATCCAGACCTTGCTGATGAGCGTGTCACTTCAGCTCTGGCTATTGTGCACCAACGTTACAGTACAAATACTTTCCCGAACTGGCAGCTTGCTCAGCCGTTCCGCTGTATCGCTCACAACGGCGAGATTAATACCCTCTCGGGAAACCGTAATTACATGCGTGCCCGCGAGACTGAAATGGCAAATGAGTTATTCGGCCAGAACATCGATGATCTTGTCCCTGTTCTTACCGAGGGCGCAAGCGACTCAGCCTGTTTCGATAACCTTCTTGAGTTGTTCGTCCGCGCAGGACGGACAATGCCCCATGCAATGATGATGATGATTCCCGAGGCGTTCGGCCCCAAATATCACATCAGCACAGATAAGCGTGCCTTTTACGAATATCACGCAGCTATTATGGAACCGTGGGATGGTCCGGCTGCGATGGTCTTCACCGACGGCAAGTTACTCGGTGGAATGCTCGACCGAAACGGCTTACGTCCCTGCCGATATTTAGTCACAACAGATAACCTCGCAATAATAGCAAGCGAAACAGGCGTGGTCGAATTTCCACCCGAAAAAATCCGTCGCAAAGGCCGTCTCCGCCCCGGCAGGATGTTCCTGGTCGATACAGCCGAGGGCCGAATCATCTCCGACAATGAGATAAAGAGCAAAATCGCCCGACAAAAGCCTTACCGCAGATGGCTCGATGAAAACAGAATCGAGTTGCGGGGCCTTTTTGATTCGCCCAAGCTCGTCAAGAGTGACCCGCAGACGATATCGCAGCGAATGCGCACCTTTGGCTACACCTCTGAAGAACTCAAAATGATCCTGACGCCAATGGCAATCAATGGCCAGGAACCTGTTGGCTCCATGGGTAACGACACGCCGCTTGCGGTACTCTCCGACAGGCCTAAGCTGCTGTTCGACTATTTCAAACAGCTCTTCGCCCAGGTGACAAATCCGGCCATCGACCCCTTGCGCGAAGGTTTGGTCATGAGTCTGATGGTCTTCACCGGCAGAAAGCAAAATCTTCTTGCAGAAACACCACAGCACTGCAGACGGTTGAAACTGCCGCATCCTGTCCTGACCAACGAAGACATCAAGCGGCTGCGCTCTGTTCAGCGTGATGACTTCAGAGTCGCCACTGTCTCGGCCCTGTTCAACGCCGACACACACAATCCAGGCGGTGAGCTTGCTCGCGCGCTTGATGAACTTGTCGAATCGGCAGCAGATACCATCCGAAAAGGTGTGTCACTTGTTATCATAAGCGACCGCGATGTCTCGCCGACCAATGCGCCTATACCATCATTGTTAGCAACCGCTGCGGTGCATCACGGTCTGCTCAATCGTCGCCTGCGCAACAAAGTCGGCATCATCGTTGAAAGTGGTGAACCAAGAGAGGTAATGCACTTTTGCCTTCTCTGCGGTTATGGTGCCAACGCAATTAATCCATACCTGGCGTTTGAGACCCTTGATGAGCTTAATCGCGAAGGCGACCTCGGTGTTGCACTTGAGCCTGTACAGATAGCAGACAACTACATCGCCGCCGTCAAAAAAGGCATCCTCAAGACAATGAGCAAGATGGGAATCTCCACTCTCCGAAGCTACACCGGTGCCCAGCTATTCGAGGCCATTGGTCTCAATCGCGACGTCATAGACAGATGCTTCGCCGGCACTAGTTCTCGTATCGCAGGTATAGGTCTGAATGAACTTGCCGAAGAAATCCTTGCACGCCATCGCTCTACATTCCAGCAGCGCCCCGCTGGGGCGCTCGATCTTGACTTTGGTGGAGAGTATCATTTCAGACATCACGGCCAGCGGCATCTCTGGAATCCGACAACCGTCGCACGTCTTCAGCACGCCGTCAAAAATGATGATCCCTTTGCTTACGCCGATTACGTAAAAGCTGTCAACGAACAGTCAAAGGCCCTTTGCACTCTTCGTGGCCTCTTCGAGTTCATACTTGGCGACCCTATCCCTTTGGAAGAGGTCGAGCCTGCATCAGAAATCGTTAAAAGATTCTGTACAGGCGCGATGAGTCACGGCTCTATCAGCAAAGAAGCCCATGAATGTATAGCGATTGCAATGAACCGCATCGGTGCCATGAGCAATACCGGCGAAGGCGGCGAAGACCCCGCTCGCTATACCCTTGACCCAAGTGGTGATTCCAAAAATTGCGCGATCAAACAAGTCGCCAGTGCCCGCTTCGGCGTCACCATAAACTATCTTGCCCACGCTAAAGAGCTGCAGATAAAAATCGCGCAGGGTGCCAAGCCAGGCGAGGGTGGCCAGCTCCCTGGTCATAAAGTCACTGATGAAATCGCAAAGCTGCGTTATTCAACGCCTGGTGTGACGCTTATTTCGCCGCCGCCGCATCACGATATCTACTCGATTGAGGACCTGGCACAGCTCATTTATGATTTGAAGTGCAGCAATCCCGGCGTTAAGGTCTCGGTCAAGCTCGTCGCCGAAGTCGGCGTCGGAACCATCGCCGCAGGCGTCGCAAAGGGCAACGCTGATGAGGTCCTTATAAGCGGCCACGACGGCGGCACCGGCGCAAGCCCGCTTTCATCCATCAAACACGCAGGCTGCCCATGGGAGCTTGGCCTTGCTGAAACCCAGCAGGTGCTCGTTATGAACAACCTGCGAGGCCGAATCCGCGTCCAGGTTGATGGCCAGATGAAAACCGGCAGAGATGTCGTCATTGGTGCAATGCTCGGTGCGGACCGGTTCGGCTTTGGCACTGCGGCTTTGGTTACACTCGGTTGTACTCTGCTTCGTAAATGTCACGAGGGCGCCTGCGCCTTTGGTATTGCTACCCAGGACCCGGAGCTGCGTAAACGCTTTGCCGGCAAACCGGAATACCTTCAGCGTTTTATGTTTTTTGTCGCCGAGGAGGTTCGACAGATAATGGCACAACTTGGCTTCACAAGATTCGAAGACATGATCGGACGAGTTGACAAACTAAAAATCCAGCCCGCGATCGAGCACTACAAGGCAAAGGGTCTGGATTTCTCAGCCATCTTCCAACAGCCGGATGTCTCCGATAACAGACCGGTCCGCCTTTGCGAAGAACAGCTCGATCGAATAAAGGACCATATCGACTGGCAGATTCTGGAGAAAGTCTCTGTTGCTATAGACAAGAAAAAACCGGTTGCTATCGAGATGCCCATTCACAACACCGACCGCACGGTCGGAACCATTTTGAGCAATCGCATAGTCACAAAATACGGCCCACAGGGCCTGCCGGACAGCACTATTACGATCACCTTCACAGGCTCCGCCGGCCAGAGCTTTGGCGCATTTCTCGCGCCTGGCGTGACATTGCAACTTGTCGGCGAAAGTAACGACTATCTCGGCAAGGGACTTTCCGGCGGCAGGATAGTTGTCCAGACGCCCCCGGGCTCAACGTTCATACCGCACGAAAATATTATTGTCGGTAACACACTGCTTTACGGCGCAACAAGCGGCGAGGTTTTTATCAACGGCATGGCCGGTGAAAGATTTGCCGTGCGAAACAGCGGTGCCACTGCAGTCGTCGAAGGTGTTGGTGACCACGGCTGCGAATATATGACAGGCGGAATCGTGGTTGTGATCGGGCAGACCGGCTGCAACTTCGCCGCAGGTATGAGCGGCGGAATCGCATACGTGCTCGATAAAATGCAGCTTTTCGATACGCTTTGCAACCTCGATATGGTCGAGCTCGAAACCGTCTGGCAGGATTCGGACAAGCAAACTCTGCGCAGCTTGCTCGAACAACATCACAAACAAACCGGTAGTATTCGTTCTGGGCAGATTTTGGATAACTGGCCGGACATGATCGGCAAATTCGTCAAGGTTGTCCCGATTGACTATCGTAAGGCCCTTGAGAAAATGCGTGCCGCCGAGCACCGTGACACCGAAACAACCCCAGCAACCGAAGAGGTCTTCTATGGGTGAGATTAGAGGCTTCACAAAATATAAACGTCAGGAGATCGGGCATCGGCCTGTGGCCGAGCGCATCCACGATTTTAACGAAATTGAGCTGCCGCTGACACCCAACGAAATTCGGCAGCAGGCTGCACGCTGTATGGACTGCGGTATACCTTTTTGTCACGGTGCTGGTTGTCCCCTGGCAAATTCCATACCCGATTTCAATGAGCTGATCTACAAGGGCAAGTGGGAAAGAGCCTGTCAACTACTACACGCGACCAACAACTTCCCGGAAATCACCGGTCGAGTCTGCCCCGCCCCCTGCGAAACGGCGTGCACCCTCGCTGTAAACGATGAGCCTGTCTTGATAAGACATATTGAATACCAGATAGTTGAACGAGGTTTCGAACATGGCTGGATAAAGCCGATGCCGCCAAAGGAAAAATCCGGCAAACGTGTTGCCGTGATAGGTTCGGGTCCCGCAGGTTTGGCTGCGGCGCAGCAGTTGGCCCGGGCCGGACATGATGTAGTGGTTTTTGAAAAAGGCGAGCGTCTTGGAGGCATGCTACGCTATGGAATTCCAGACTTCAAACTCGACAAATCGATCATCAATCGCAGACTTGAGCAGCTTACCGCTGAGGGCGTAGAGTTTCAAACAGGCGTAGATGTGGGAGTTGATATCTCCGCTCGTTATCTACATAAAATGTTCGACTGCACGTGCCTTGCGATGGGCGCACGTCAGGCGAGAAAGCTCTCTGTTGTCGGAAGCGACTACGATAATATCCTGTTCGCCATGGACTATTTGACTGTCCAAAATAAGCTCTGCTCGGGTGAGCTGATTGACGAGCCTCGAATCGTAACCGCCAAAGACAAGATTGTTGCTGTGATAGGCGGCGGTGATACGGGAAGCGATTGCGTCGGAACGGCACGGCGACAAGACGCAAAAAAGATATATCAATTGGAGATATTACCTAAGCCGCCTGACGCTCGTCCACCCGACACTCCCTGGCCTATGTGGCCCAGGATAATGCGAACCAGCTCATCGCACGAAGAAGGCTGCGAGCGAATGTGGTTGGTCATGACCAAGAAGTTCTCCGGCTATGAAACCAGAGTCGGCAAGCTCCACGCATGCAAGGTCGAATGGATCAAGGACCGCAAAGGTTGGAAGATAAAGGAACTGCCCGGCACCGAATTCGTGCTCGACGTCGATATTGTGCTTTTGGCGATGGGGTTTTTGCACGTTGAGCACGAAGGTTTGGTCCGCGAACTTGGTCTTCAGCTTGACGACGTGGGTAATGTTGTGGTAAACAACTGCCAGACCAACCAGCCCTGGGTATTCGCCGCAGGCGACACCATTAGCGGGGCTTCTTTGGTGGTAAGGGCTATCAACAGTGGCAGGGAAGCTGCCGCAGCTATCGACCAGTGGTTGCGCTAGAACATGGAGGATACCGCGGCGAATGCCTCCAGCAAGAAATCCCCTAAGGGGCTAAAAGACTATCTATGCCAAAACGCAAAGACATCAAAAAGATCCTTATCATAGGCTCAGGACCAATCGTCATAGGCCAGGCCTGCGAATTTGACTACTCCGGCACCCAGGCCTGCAAAGTCCTCAAGCGAGAAGGTTACAAGGTCGTTCTGGTCAACAGCAATCCCGCCACCATAATGACCGACCCGCAGCTTGCTGATCGCACCTATATCGAGCCTATCACTCCTGAAATCGTCGAAAAAGTCATTCGTAAGGAAAAACCCGACAGCCTGCTGCCGACCCTCGGTGGTCAGACAGGCCTAAATACTGCCGTGGCACTGGCCGAAAATGGTGTGCTTAAAAAATACGGCGTTCGCCTTCTTGGTGCAAACCTTCAAGCGATAAAACGAGCCGAGGAGCGTGACAAATTCAAGAAGATCATCACCGATATCGGTCTGCAGGTTCCACGCAGCGGCTACGCTCACTCCTGGCAGGAGGCCCAGGAAATCGTCAAATTTGTCGGCTTTCCCACTATTATCCGTCCGTCATATACCCTTGGCGGAAGTGGTGGTAACGTCGCCTATAATACAGAGGAATACGAAAAATATATACATTGGGGACTTGCGATAAGCCCAAAACATCAGGTTCTCGTCGAGGAGTCTGTTATTGGCTGGAAGGAATATGAACTCGAGGTAATGCGCGACAAAAAAGATAATGTTGTTATCGTGTGTCCCATCGAAAATCTCGACCCAATGGGTATACACACCGGCGACAGTATCACAATCGCGCCCGCGCAGACCCTCACCGACAAAGAATATCAGATAATGCGCGACGCAGCGCTGAAGATTATCCGTGCGATTGGTGTCGAGACGGGCGGCTCCAATATCCAGTTCGCTGTTCACCCCGACACGGGCAAGCTCTACGTTATCGAAATGAATCCGCGCGTCTCGCGAAGCTCTGCCCTTGCATCCAAAGCAACAGGTTTTCCCATCGCAAAGATTGCCTCGCTTCTTGCTGTTGGCTACACGCTCGATGAAATACCAAACGACATCACAAAGAAGACTCCCGCCTGCTTCGAGCCGACAATAGACTATTGCGTGGTCAAGTGGCCACGTTTCACGTTCGAGAAATTTCCGCAGACGAATCCGTATCTTACCGTCCAGATGAAATCGGTCGGCGAAGCGATGTCAATCGGCAGAACATTCAAAGAGTCACTGCAAAAGGCAATTCGCTCCCTTGAAATCGATCGCTATTCTCTTAACGCAAAGCACATCGAGAAAAGACTGACACTGCCAAAGCTAAAAGCCAAACTTCGTACCAACTGCTGGGACAAGATATGGTACGTAGCTGAGGCCCTAAGAAGAAAAGTGACCACACGTGAAATTTACGAGCTTACAAAAATTGACCCGTGGTTCCTTGACAATATCAATGACATTGTCAGGCTCGAAAATAAGCTTCGCGCGACAAGCATGGAAAAAGTCACCAAGCCTCTGATGCGCCAGGCCAAGGAGTATGGTTTTGCCGACAAATATCTTGCCGGATTATGGAAGACCGATGAGCTGAAAGTCAGAAAACGCCGACAGTCATTCGGCATCGAACCGGTCTACAAAATGGTTGATACCTGCGGTGCCGAATTCGAAGCAGCGACGCCATACTTCTATTCTACCTACGAGACCGAGTGTGAAGCCAACCCGACGAGTCGTAGAAAAGTAGCGATCCTCGGCAGCGGTCCCAACCGTATCGGCCAGGGCATCGAGTTCGATTACTGCTGCGTTCATGCTGCATTTGCCCTGCGTGAAATTGACATCGAATCCATAATGGTAAATTGCAACCCCGAAACCGTCAGCACCGACTACGACACCTCCGATAGACTCTACTTCGAGCCGCTTACCTTCGAGGACGTGATGTCCATCGTTGAAAAAGAAAAGCCCGATGGCGTCATCGTACAATTCGGCGGCCAGACGCCACTCAAACTTGCCGTACCGCTGGAAAAGGCCGGTGTCAAAATCATCGGCACAAGCCCCGACAGCATCGACCTCGCAGAAGATAGAAAGCGATTCAACAAGCTCGTTGCAAAACTTGGCCTGCGCCAGCCGGAAAGCGGCACGGCGACCAACTACGAGCAAACCCTCAAAGTAGCCCGCAAGCTCGGCTATCCACTGCTTGTGCGTCCGTCTTTTGTGCTTGGTGGCAGGGCTATGGAAATTGTTTACGATGAAGCGGCTCTCAAAGCGTGCGTACACGAGGCAATCGAGGCTTCAGGCGAACATCCGATCTTGATAGACAAGTTCCTTGACGACGCAACTGAGCTTGATGTTGATGCCATAAGTGACGGCAAGACTGTTGTCATAGGTGGCATCATGGAGCACATTGAAGAAGCGGGCGTGCACTCCGGCGATAGCGCCTGTTCTCTGCCGCCGGTATCAATAAAGAAAAAATTTCTTAACGAAATCATAGATCAAACAAAACTGCTTGCCCTTAAGTTGAAGGTCAAAGGCCTAATTAACATTCAGTACGCAGTAAAAGACGACCAGGTTTATATACTCGAAGTCAATCCACGTGCTTCGAGAACTATTCCATTTGTAAGTAAGGCAATCGGCGTGCCGCTGGCTAAGCTCGCTGCAAAGGTAATGACAGGAATGTCACTTGAGCAGCTTGGCTTCACAAGGCAAATCGTCCCGGAATATTTCGCGGTAAAGGAAGCGGTCTTTCCGTTCGTGAAGTTCCCTGGCACAGATGTTTTGCTGGGGCCCGAAATGCTCTCTACCGGCGAAGTGATGGGTTTATCCGATGACTTTGGCGTCGCGTACGCAAAATCACAAATGGCTGCTGGCAATACATTGCCCACCTGCGGCACTGTGCTCTTTAGCGTTCGTGATATGGACAAAGTTAGAGTTGTACCTCTGGTACGAAGAATGCACGAGATGGGCTTTAAGATCGTCGCAACTAAAGGTACCTGTATCGAGCTTATCAAGAACAATGTTCCCTCTGAGTTCGTACTGAAAATGTCCGAAGGCAGACCCAACATTGTTGATGCGATAATCAACGGTAAGGTTGACTTGATTATAAACACAGCGTTCGGTAAGCAATCGATCGTCGATTCGTTTTCGATCCGACGAAACGCGCTGGATAGACAAGTTCCTTATGTTACAACAATAAGAGGAGCCGAAGCAGTCGTAAAAGCCGTCGAGGCCATTAGACAAAGAAAGATCGACGTAAAACCCATTCAGACATACTATCGAAAGCAGGTTTTATAATATATGAAAGCAATCTTACTACTTGAGGACGGCACAGTTTTCGAAGGCAAATCCTTCGGCGATGAAGGTACGCAGTGCGGCGAGGTCGTATTCAACACGAGTATGACCGGCTATCAGGAAATACTAACCGACCCGTCGTATTACGAGCAGATAATAACAATGACCTATCCTCTGATAGGCAACTACGGTACCAACAACGAGGATATGGAATCGCGAGGAATCTTCGCACGAGGCTTTATCGTCAAGGAGAACTGCGAATACCCCAGCAACTGGCGAAGCGGCGCAAGCCTTACAAAGTACCTCAAAGACAATGGCATCGTCGGCCTTGAGGGCATCGACACTCGCAAACTCGTAAAACACATCCGTGAAAAAGGTGCGATGCGGGGCATAATCTCATCAACAGAAACCAATATTAAGAAACTCACGGAACAGCTTGATACCTATCCTGGTCTTGTCGGTCGTGACATAGTTAAAGATGTCACAATCAAAAAATCCTATCCATGGAAGGATGGCGTAATAGATATCTTCGCCGAGAAACAGGCTACACCCAAAGCAAAGTTCAAGGTTATTGCTATTGACTACGGCATGAAGCGCAATATCCTGAGGCTTCTGTGCTCTCACGGTTGTGATGTCACGGTGGTTCCTGCTCAGATACCTGCAAAGAAAGTTCTTTCTCACAAACCTGATGGTGTCTTTCTCAGTAATGGACCGGGTGACCCTGCCGCGGTGACCTATGCAGTTGAGACTGTTCGTGAACTGCTTGGCAAGGTGGCTATCTTTGGAATATGTCTCGGTCATCAAATTCTTGGTCTTGCACTGGGCGGGACAACGTACAAGCTTAAATTTGGCCATCGCGGTGCAAACCATCCCGTTAAAAATCTAAAGACCGGACAAATAGAAATCACGAGCCAGAATCATGGTTTTTGTATCGATCTGAATTCTTTGAAGGATAAGGAAATCGAGCTGACACACCTTAACTTAAACGACAACACGCTCGAAGGTATACGCTGTCGCAAACTGCGTGCGTTTTCAGTCCAGTACCATCCGGAAGCCTCACCCGGCCCACACGACTCGAACTACCTTTTTGATGATTTCTTGACAATGATGAGTCGTGGTTAGTATAGACTTATATAGAAGGGGGATTTCCCAAATAGAAGTTGCGAATCCAACGCTAATTTGATAGTATAGAGCCTATGGAATGGATTTAATTGAGTTTTGACCATTAATAAGGAAGAACCCAATGGGTGAAAGCAAAAAGGATACTCTGAGAGTCAATTTTGATAAAAAATTGAAGTTGGAATTTCACGGTACAAAGGTGACAAGCGATGCTGGTTTGCTGGCCTACCGAGAACTGGACGAAGCGTTGGGATTAACAACTATGATTGGATCAGATTTTTGTGACAACCGCAAAGGCAGGAACACTCAGCACAATGTTATTGCTTTGCTGAGACAGTCAATATATGACAGATTAGCAGGTTATGAAGATACCAATGGTGCGGAGCGTTTGTCTGTTGACCCTGCCATGCGTCAGGTTGTAGGCGGCAGAGCTAAGGAGCGTACCGCTGCTTCAACCAGCCTGATGGGTAGATTTGAAACAGAGATACTTACACAACCACAAAACCTTGAACTATTGATGGGCATTCCAGGATGAAGATTTTGATATAATCGTAGAAAAGAAAGGCTTGATTGTGTAGTCAGGCATTTAATATGGGAAATCCCAGTTTAAGATTATAATGAAGAAAAAATGAAAAAGACATATTTAACGGTAATCATGGTGCTGATGTTACTTCTAAGCCAAACGGTAGAGTCGGCAACCGTGAACATTGATTTAAACACTACGCACCAGACTATCAGGGGCTTTGGCGGTATGAATTTCCCCAGATGGATTGGCACTTTAACTAATGCTCAGGTCGATACGGCTTTTGGCAACGGTCCCGGTCAGATCGGCTTTACAATCATGCGTATCGATGTTCCACCCCGCAGCTACCAGTGGAGCGGCGAAGTTTCTGCTGCAGTAAGAGCGAAAAGCCATGGGGCGATTATCCTTGCAACTCCGTGGTCGCCTCCGGCATCTATGAAAACTAACGGCAGTCTAATAAGGGGTGAACTTAAGACTGATTCGTATGATGATTATGCAGACTATTTAAGTGATTTTGCTAATTATATGTCATCAAACGGAGCATCTTTGTATGCCATCTCCATTCAGAACGAACCCGATTGGTTGCCGGATTATGAATCGTGTGGATGGAGTCCATTACAAATGCGAACTTTCCTTAATAATAATGCATCAGTTATTCCAACCAAGGTACTTGCTCCTGAAACATGTCATTACAAATCAGATTATGTGAGCGCTGTTGCTTCTTCACCTGAGTGTGACATCATAGGTGTCCATCTTTACGGAGGAAGAATTATTTACTATTCAGGAAAAGAATATTGGCAGACCGAACACCTTGTGCTCGACACTAACTACCCGGCCGTTCTTGCAACAGGCAAGGAAATACACGATTGTATGACTGCTAATATGAGTGCATACATATGGTGGTATATAAGAAGATTCTACGGCCCAATGGACGAAAGCGGAAATATCACCAAACGCGGTTATGTTATGAGCCAATACGCTAAATTCGTCCGTCCGGGATACACCAGGGTAAGTGCGACAGCCAGCCCTTCTTTTCGTGTTTATGTAACTGCGTATAAAAGCGGCGACACTCTGGTTATTGTTGCTATAAACCAGAACTCGTCTTCCAGAAGCGTGACGTTTTCGCTGTCTGGTGGCAGCGTCAGCAGTTATACAAAGTATGTAACATCAAGCAGTGATAATGTAAGTAACCAAGGCTGGGTTGGTAGTACTAATACCTTGGCTGCGAATAGTATAAACACTTTTGTTGGTACTATTAGCAGCGGTATTCCCGGTGACCTCAATGAGGACTTGAAGGTTGACTTTATAGATTTTGCGATACTCGGTCAGGGCTGGCAGACAACTTACAGTATATATACATTGGCCGATATCGCCGATAACTGGCTATATGGATGTTCATATCCTGAAAACTCTATGGGTTACATTGGGTGTTCGATGGCTGAGAACGTCGCGAATGGGTATCGGGCGGTCGGCGGAAGGCGTATGTGGGGTGGATACGGTACTGGAGGCCTGGTTGTTCAGAACTGGACCGATACCAATTCCAGTGCCTGGCAGAAATTTGATCAGCAAGTGGCTCAATACGGACAACCGAGCGCTGTGTGGATTCAGATTTATATCTTCTCATAGTGGGGCGCTACGTATGACGAAGTGAAACAGATGATCGCCAACGCACGCCAGCATGCAGCGGACGGTGCGACAATTTACATTACCGGTCAGCCGCTCTACCCCGAGGGCAACGAGTGTATTTTGGCAGGAGCTGACGGTCCCCAGCTCACTGACGACCTGGCGCAACAGGCGGGCAATGATCCGTCGCAGAACGTGATATACTCCGGTATATTCACACTCCGCAACTCAGAGGTCGCGGACGGCTGTCACGCCAACTCGGCGGGAGAGACAGCGCTCGGAAACCAGGCAGTAGACAAGTTTGGCAGGTAAGTAATCCGGATTAGCGAAGTAAAGTCATAGATAAAAAAGCGTGGCCCGGAGGTGGGCCACGCTTTTTTTAACTCTGTTCATTAGATAATAAAAGTTTTATCCCATATAAATTATTTGACATAGAAGCTTGTCCTTATTGCGAATTCATGGGCTTCTGCTGTCATTTCTGTAGACTCTGAAATGAATCGTTCACGCTGGGGACCGAAGATACTTTGTCGAGAAATACGGATATTTTTAATCTCTGAATGGATTTTAGCCGATAATATATTGTTGAGGCATAAGAACATGCCCTAAATGGGGGTTTTTGTCTGGCAAGCCGGACAAAACCAAACGAAAAACTTTGATCGAGCTGACAACCGGGAGTCTTTATTGGCATTCATTTTGGTAGCCTAACAATAGATGAGGGGGCAGCGATTTTTTGAGCCCAGGCGGGGAAACAGGACTCAAAGGTACCCCATTTGTGGTCCTCGCCGTTACAGATAGCCCCCGGGTGAGATACTTGGGGGCTACATGAAGTAAATCCTCAACTACGGTTGAGGAGCATATATCTGTGCGTGAACAGCGTAATGGCAAGCATGTACTAAAATAAACATGTGAGTCAATAGGCTGAAAAGTAAACTTACTGTGTGGAGTGTCAACGGCCGATTGCGCTGAACTATAAAGTGTGGAGGGAGAAATCTGTCATTTCGCACCTCACTTTGAATATTGCTCTCTTGTCAGTGGTCTGTTCTTCTGATTTACTATCAGCATGGATGGTGCTCTGTTCAACTTGGCGGGCAAAACCTCTGTTGTTACCGGAGGCAGCAGAGGTATCGGTTTTGCCATTGCGAAAGGGCTGGCTGAGCATGGCGCAAATGTTGTGCTTGTAGCGCGAAACAAGAAGCGTCTGAATGAGGCCAAACGACAGATCGAAGCTCCTGCCGGCACTACAGTATGGACTTTTCCCTTCGACCTCGAAAATATAAATCAGATAGTAGGTCTTTTCGAGGAGATTGTTGCCCAGACAAAAGGAGTCGATATTTTGGTCAATTGCGCAGGCACTATGGTTCGAGGACCAAGCGAAGAGATTGATCTTTCAAGCTGGAACAAAATTATTAAAGTTAATCTGACAGCAGTGCTGGTGATGTCGCAGAATTTTTGCAGGCACTGCAAGGCTGCTGGCAAGCCTGGCAAGATCGTCAATATTGGCTCGTTGATGTGTCACGTTACCCGGCCCACAATAGCTGCCTATGCGAGCAGCAAGGGTGGCTTACTTATGCTGACAAAAACACTGGCCGTCGAGTGGGCAAAATACAATATCAATGTCAACGCGATTGGACCAGGTTATATAAAGACGGAGTTGACCGCACCGCTTCAGGTGGACACAGACTTCAATAAGTGGATTCTTTCGAAGACGCCTCTTGGCAGGTGGGGACAGCCTGAGGACCTTGTTGGAGCAGCCCTTTTACTTGCTTCGCCGGCGGGCGATTTTATTACCGGCCAAATAATCTATGTAGATGGAGGCTGGCTTGCTCTCTTGTAGTCTGAGGACGATTCATGCGAGGTCGTACTTGCAGTCAGGTGATATGAGTATGAGCGAGGCAAAGGTCAGGATTTTACCCGCCTTCGCAGAAAGCCACGGGCTATGCCCGTGGGGCTCCACAAGAAGGGGGCTGCGCTGATTGGGTTAACTACCCGGCATCTAAGTTTATTAAAGAGATGGAGCCGGTTCTATTTCGGTTACAAATACGTCAAACTCCGGGCCGAACTGGCGGAAATAGTACAGTGAATAAGCCCGTTTGAAAACAACCAGGGGCAGCATTAAAACAACGCCGATATATGGTATCGCCAGAATGCAGGCGGCGCAGCAGCAGGTAACGCATGCTGCTGCCATTATAATGGCGCCGATAGATATTGATATAACGATTTGAAAAAGGATATACAGCACGAACCTTGCTTTATTTGCGGAAAGCAGAGCAAGGAGTTTTCGCCAGGCATCTACGCACTTCGCTGTTCGCAGATACATAATAGGCACTACGAAATCTGTTGTGAATTTCAGCACCAATATAAACACCGCGACCAGCGTGATGAATATCAGAGTACTTACAAGTATAGCTGTTACTGAAAAGATGTTTGGAACGACCTTGTTTATTAGAGAAAGTGCAAGCAAAAAGATGAGCATACAGAAAAGAGCCACCACTAGCAGGCTAATGATGCCGACGACTATTCTAAAAAGAAATAAGCTGTTGGCATGTGCGCGAAATTTTGACCAGGGGATTTTGACCTCAGACTTGTTTTCGGCGACGCAATGCAGAAACATGAACTTTCCTCGGCTGCTGAGCCAGGTGATTACAAGCCACAGTACCATCAAGGCGATTACTCCAAAGACAATCAAAGGAATGATCCAGTGCAGATTGCCCAGGATGTATTCTTTTGCCTGGTAAAGGGCCTCGTCGAGCGGAACACCATGTGGGCCTTGTCTGCCGAAGTTTAGGTTGGATCCGCCTCCTTTGTTCAGATGTGCAAGCCAGGCACAGAAACCGATCACGAACCATTTTTTCAGATCAAAAGGGCTGAACAAAACTGTTTTGACTCTGTTAAAGGCTGGACTGATTGGGTCCAGAACGCTAACAGAATCCGGCCGAATGGTCATAGTATAAGACCTCCAAGGTAGATAAGCCAATTAAGTAAGACTGCGAAAGCAAGCAGCATCGCTAGACTCAGATTCAGTCTCACAACATTAATGTTTATCTTTCCAGGATAAATACTAAGTGCGTAAATTCTATAAGGAACCTGAAGACAAATAAAGGCGAAAATCGCTGGTCCGATTCGGTGAGAGTTAATACTTTTGGTGAAATTACCGTGTGCAAACCACACCAGAGAGCGTGTCAGACCACACAAAGAGCATTTTATGCCTAAGGTCTTAAACATGAAACAATGTATTGGCCATTTGAGTTCGAACAAATATAGCGTGTCATCATTAACTTGGAAAGCCAGTGAGGCCGCCAAAATCACGATGCACACGATAAGTATTGTTATGTGGTGCACTTTCTACGCCTCGGAAAGCTTCATGATGAGCACGAATCGTTTGCGATAACATTATGTTTCTCGCAACCGACGGTTTACGCTGGAGTTTGTTGTTTCAGCCGGCGTATTTCCTTCCGGATGGGCCAGTCTGCCAAGCCGAGGAAGAAAAACATAATAATGTTGGCAATCGGCACGAGCATCAAAAGTCCCAGTGCCCAGCTATAGCCGGCCTTTGAGAATATCTTGCAGAAGATGAATATCTTGATAGCGAGGATAATGAAACTCACAAAAACTGTAAAAGCAATAAGAAGGGCTACAAACACCGGCGCTGGCCCGGAACCGTCACAGAAACAAACTGATTCCATGCTTTACCTTTCTATTAGTTAGGTAGTCTATCTTTACGTTGAATTTTTTACTTGCGGCAGGCTTGTAGTATAACGACTAAACTTTCAGCTGCAAGTGGAATTCAGCCGCAATATTAGTTGATCCATTCATTCCGGGTGGCATGCTCAAGTGGAGCGGCTCGACTGAGCTCGCCGAGGTCTTGGGGATGGCCAATGGAGCAAGGCGATCTATTCGCTGAGCTTGACGGCTGTGCCGTAAACTAAAAGTTCAGCGGCACTTCCCACAACACTCGTAGTCATATAGCGAATATTGATTATGGCATCGGCCTGCATCTCTCGAGCCTGGGCGATCATCCTATTAGTAGCTACTTGACGAGCCTTTCCCATCATCTCTGTGTATTCAGTCAATTCGCCGCCAAGGATCAGTCTGACTATGGCGGATAGATCTTTGCCAATCCAAATAGCAAATACCGTATGGCCCTGGACCAGGCTGAGAATCTCACGTGTCTGGCGGTCGGGCACTGCATCGGAATTCAATAGCAAAACTCCTGCTTCAGACTCAGTAGGTAGTGGTGCCTCTGGCGATGTCTTGATTATCTTTTGTTCGAGAGCCAGTGTCAGCAGTACTACAAGGATACCGCCCAGAAGGCAGAAGACTGCTATCCGCAGCCACCAAGGCACGACCGGGTCATCGGCAACCATCACGTGCCATGGTAACCCGGCAAATACGACAACGAACAGCCCCAAGACAAACGCCAGCGAGCCAATTTGTCGAAGTGTTTTCATAGCATCTCCTTTCCTTGATTTCTTGCGCTCAGCATAGTCCAATGAAAAATAACCTAACGCAGCGCCAAAGGTGACAAACCATCTTAGCCAATATAGCCACTCAGGGTATGCCTTTGAACTCTCAAGTAAAATTGCATCAGGTTTAAAATACAGCTCAATCCCTTGCATCGAGATGCCAATAATTGTGATTGTTCCCAAGATGATTTTCAGTTTGGCTTTGAAGTTCATCTATTTTCTTTGTTGTGTCCTAACATGCGAAATCAGCGACTCTGGCGAGCGTTAGCAAGTCTGTGTGCAGCTGCTGGTTCGGACAATTTCGTATCGCGTATATCGTATTGCATATCTCGTCGGTTGCTAATCCAGATGGTTGTGGTGTGCTGAGCACACCCTACCAATTCTCTCCAATCGGATCCAGGGTGTTAATCCCGTTTCTGCCGGTGTTAGTATGGTCAGTATTTTTTTTACGAAAGGCAAGGAAAAATCCAGGTGGAGTACTGTCTGTGCCGACCTCGCCAACCGAGAGAAGCATAGTGAAATAGATAATCAGTTGGGGTTTTTTTCAAATGTGCATAAGCCCTTTACTTTGTCCGTGGACTCAAATACTGGAAAAACTCCGAATCACTCGGCAAAACAACTGTTGTATCCTGCCCCAGTGACTTCTCGTATGTCTCCAATGTCCTGACAAATGCGTAAAACTCCGGGTCTTTCTCAAAGGCCTCTGCATATACCTTGATTGCCTCGGCATCGCCCTCGCCCTTTAGTTTCTCAGCCTGCCTGTAACTCTCCGCAAGCAGGATGGTCCTTTCCTTATCAGTAGTGGCTTGAATCTTTACCGCCTCTTCCTCGCCCTCGGAACGATATTTTTTAGCGATCCTCTGTCGCTCCGCTTTCATCCTCGCATACACCGAGTGAGCAACCTCAGCCGGCAAAACAGCACGCTTTATACGCACATCTATCACCTCAATCCCATATTCGCGAGCCTTGATGCCACACTGCTGGCCTACCTTTTCCATTAGCGCCGCGCGATTGATCGAGACAACTTCCGTAAGCGTATGCCGTGCAAGTTCTTCACGTATCTCTGAAAAGACTATATCATCCAGCCTCGCGTGTGCTCCGAATACATTGCGTACTGTTTGATAAAGCTTCAGCGGATCTACTATCTTCCACCGGGCATAATTATCAATAACAAGGTGTTTCTTGTCGCTGGTGATGATTTTCGCCGCTGCCGCATCATATTCAAGGACCCTGTCTTCAAACTTGTGCGCACTTTGAAGGAAAGGAACCTTGAAGTGCAAACCCGGCTCGGTGACGGTTCTTACGTATTTACCCAACTGCGTAACAATCGCCTGCTCCTTCTCGTCCACCGTAAACATCGACCCAGCTAACAAAACCACAATTACTACAAGCAAAATAATCGCAATGATAATTTTCCAACTCATTCTTCACCTCCTTTACTTCGACTGCGCTCAGTACTGGTTTCAAGAGGCAGAAACTGTAACAGGCTTCCGCTAACCTCAGGGTCAATCACGAATTTGCGAATGCCCGGCAGAATCCGCTCCATGGTTTCCAAGTACAGCCTCTTGCGGGTTATATCTTTTGCTTTTGCGTACTCTTTCAGAACCGCCAGGAATCTGTCGGTGTCGCCCTGGGCGCGTTTGGTGCGCTGGGCCTTATATGCCTCGGCCTCTCTGATTATTTTCTCGGCCTGCCCCCTGGCCTTGGGCAGCACATCCTCACGATAACCATCAGCCTCCTTGATCAATCGTTCTTTATCTTCTTTTGCACTTACGACATCGCTAAAAGCTGAGGCTACTTCCTTCGGAGGACGAACCGTTTGCAGCTTTACTTCCACCACTCTGATCCCACTGTCATACCCATCTATTATTTGCTGCAAAAGCTCACGGATATCAATCTCAATCTGTAGCTTCTCACCTATTAGGACATCATCAATCGGCCTTTGACCTACTACCTGCCTCAAAGCCACCTCAGCGGCGTCCATAAGCGCGCCTTGTGGCGTTTCGAGATCCCGCACATTGAACAAGAATTTCTCCGGATCACTGACCTGGTACTGTATTATTATCTGCGCATCGACTATCTGCTCATCACCTGTCAGCATTAGTGATTCTTCTGGTACAAATCTATATTGTGCAGGTGGTCCAGAATTAACTGTTCTGAAGCCGATTTCGATTCGCCTGACCTGCTTTACCTTCACCTTATTGACCCTCTCAACCGGCCGGGGCAAACAGTAGTGCGGACCTGGCTGCGTCACTCTGACCGTCCTGCCGAACCTCCGCACAACCCCCTGTTCGTCCGGCCTGACAATGTATATTCCCGACAAAAGCCACAGCACCACTACTGCAGGTATTATCCACTTCAGCCAAGCCAAATTGAACTTGAAGTCCGGACCGAACGGCAACCTGATTTCTCTATTTTCCAACTGACTGTCATAACCTATCCTTGCCATAATCGCACCTTACCAAGTAAATATGTCAGATCAAACTCATTTCGACTATAGTACCAATTATAGCCTGGCTCATAGTAGCGTCAACTAATACATTCCGGCATTTTCCATTTAACGCTAATTTAGCTCTGCCGCCGTATCCGCCACTACCTTAGTAATAGACTTTCTGCAGGTCATAGAAAATATATGCGTTTTTTCAAAGAAGAACCGCTGCTATTCTGCGAAGTTGCGCTTCGCTACGAAGCACGAGGACCATAAGGGAGCGTTGAGTACCTGTGGATTTTTCGATTTCTGAACCAATTCTAATTCTCTCCTCATCCAGTCAACAATTATCTTGACAGCTGGGCATAAGAGCATATAATGTTATATTATGTACAGTTCGCTGGAGGCAGGAAGCAACAACGGAGCAAATGCAGCTTTATCAGTCAAATTTAACGAATTTTGCCCGTAAATATCGGTGCGCTCAGTGTGCACTATAAAAATATCAACAGTTTCCTGCTGGGATTTATCCCGCACTTGATGTGGGACGGGGACAATCTTTGGAAGGGTAGAAAAATGAGAACAAGAAAAATGTTAGCAATTATGTTTTTGGCTTTGGGCCTGATGGTTTGTTCAGCCAGGGTCACCGAGGCGGTGCCGATGGGCACAGCGTTTAGCTATCAGGGCCGGCTCATAGACGCTAACGCCGTAGCGGATGGCTTCTATGACCTTCAGTTCAAACTATTCGATGATCCTAATATCGTTATTGGCAATCAAATCGGTAGCGATGTTAACGTGCCGGATATTGATGTCATCGATGGCTACTTTACGGTGCCATTGGATTTCGGTAGTGTGTTTGATGGCAACGCTGTCTGGTTAGAGATTGGCATTCGGCCGGGCGATATGAACGACCCCAACGTATATACCTTCCTGGAGCCGCGGCAGGAGATAACGCCGACGCCTTATGCGATTTATGCAAAGACGGCCGGTGGTATTAACATGCCTGAGGGTGCTGGAGAAGGTTTTATTTTGACCTCGGATACCGATGGGCTTGCCAGTTGGCGTAGTAGCGCCGACCATTCACATCATTACCTTGATGCATCAGATGGTTCTCCAACCAAGGCATTGTATGTGGATACCATTGGCGAAGTCGGCATTGGAACGAGGTATCCCAATTCAAAATTGGACGTTTATGGTCAAGTCAGGATTAGGGATGGTACACAAGGAGATGGTAAAGTCCTTACATCCAATAGTACAGGTTTTGCCAGTTGGCAGAATCCGCCGAGTGAGATAGATCCCGTTTACGGTGCGAGTCCTGCGGCTGGAATATTCGCTGGGCACATCAGCAATTGGAACGCTGCCTTTGGCTGGGGAAATCACTCCACAGCGGGTTATTTAACGAGCGAGACAGACCCGACCGTTTTAGCTTCGGTGAAGGATGGGATAACCTGGAGCGAAGTTTCCAGCCGTCCTGCCGGATTAGATGATGGAGATGATGTTGGTATAACAAGTGAGACAGACCCAACAGTTTTAGCTTCGGTGAAGGATGGAGTTAGCTGGAGCGAGATTTCTAGCCGTCCTGCTGGACTGGATGATGGAGATGATGTTGGTATAACAAGTGAGACAGACCCGACCGTTTTAGCTTCGGTGAAGGATGGGATAACCTGGAGCGAGGTTTCCAGCCGTCCTGCTGGACTGGATGATGGAGATGATGTTGGCATTGGTGATATAACAGCGGTGAATGCTGGCACAGGCTTAAATGGCGGCGGTACATCAGGGGGTGTTACGCTGAATGTTAACGTGCCGCTTGAGCTTAGCGCGTCCAGTTCTTCCGCGATTATCAAGGCCACCAATTCCGGCGGCGGCACCGGCGTGTATGGCTACAGCGACAGCGGCTACGCCGCCGTGCATGGCGAGAGCTCCAACAGCAAGGGCGTGTATGGCTTTAGCGAAAACAGCTACGGCGTGTATGGCATAAGCGGTAGCAGTTACGCGGGATACTTCGTGGGCGATGTCTATGTAACAAAAAATGTCTCTGCATTATCCTTCACTGATAGAACACCTTATCCCGAAGACGTGGCAACAGCGTATGAAGCTGTAATGTCAATGGAGAGGTTGCCCGAGGCAGAATATGATCAATCTGATAAAGAGCATCAATTAAACCACTCTAAGTTGAGCGATTTTGTGCGGTCTGAGAATGGAAGCCGTGATTTGTCGGCTACAGTATCTGCACATAATGAAGTCCTTAAAGACTTAATTATAAGAGTTGGAGAGCAGGAGCGATTAATCGAGAAGCAGAATAAGCAAATCGTACATCTTGTTGAGACCTTGGAAAGAACCATACAGCAACAGCAGTTTGGTCCCGCAAAGGAGGTACACCAATGAGAGAGATTGCTCAAAACTCGTTTATTAGCTTGCTGGCAGCATGTTTTCTAATGGCTGGTTCGGCCTTGGGCCAATACGAGATTAGCTGGTATACGATTGACGGCGGCGGGGGGACGAGTAGTGGTGGGCCATACGAACTAACCGGCACTATCGGTCAGACGGACGCCGACTGGAGCAAAGGCGACGGATATGAGCTGTTAGGCGGTTTTTGGCCTGGCGGGCCTTTGTGCATTGTTGAATTTGATGACTTCGCGAGATTATCTGAACTATGGCTTCACACTGGAAGCGGATTAGCCGGCGACCTTGATGGAGATAACGATGTTGACTTTGATGACTTAAAGGAGTTTACCGGTTACTGGCTTGGCTGTTGTCCGGCTGATTGGCAGTTGAAGTAAAAATAGCGCATAGCGTGATGCGTTCAAGACGCCATAGTGAAACTGCGTTGCTAAATATTTTGGTTGTCTCAAGAATATTCGATCTCAACTGTATGAGGTAGTTCTTTCAGCGGGCAGGCGGAGCATTGAGCTTTCGGCTTGCAGAATTCTTTGCCGAGCTTTACCAGCAAGGCGTGGTATTCATTGAAAAGCTGTACATCTTCCGCTAAGTTCGATTGGAACAGCTCTCGTAGTTGTTCGTAATCTGCATCCGGATCGATCAATTGGTGGCGCACGGCAATTCGTGCGGTATATGCATCGACGACGAAGACAGGTCTTTTGAAGGCATATAGTAAGATTGAATCCGCTGTCTCTGGGCCAATACCTTTGATCACCAAAAGTTCTGTCCTTAGTTGTTCGGTGTGGACATTTTTAAGATTTACCATCTTGCCATCATAATTGGCGAACAGCCAATCCACGAAGTTCTTGAGTCGCTTCGCTTTGAGCCGATAGTAGCCTGCAGGCCTGATTAGTTCCGCGAGTTCAGATATATCGGTGCTGCGTATTTGCTCAGGATTTAATAGCTTGACTGTTTTCAGGTTGGTTATTGCTTTTTCTACGTTACTCCAGTTTGTGTTTTGGGTGAGTATTGCTCCCGTTATTATTTCAAATTGTGTATCGCCGGGCCACCAGTGCTGAGGGCCGAACCGACTTAAGAGTAATTCATAGATTTCGGTTAATTGCTCTCTTATCATTTTGCGTATATACAAAAACAGGTAATTCTTGACTATTGTAATTTCGGTTTTTTTGCAGTAGACTCTGCAAAATTGAATCGTCAAGGTCAACGATTTTTTGCAAACGAAAAATTAAAACTTTAGAGGTCGTCATTTACAACTGCAAATGTGATGAAGGATAAATACAGATATAGTACGAGTCAGTTGTTCAATTTTGCGCAGGATTCGTATCTTGAACGAACGAGCCGACCAATTTATGCTGTTATCTTTCTGTTGCCGTTTATAGTCCTGTATGAGTTAGGGACTATTCTGATAAACACAGATGTTTTGAACCAATCTCAAATCCGTATTGTGGCATTCGTTTGGCTGCAGAATTTTCTAGAATATATCGGTTCAGGCAGCAGATTGGCCTGGGTGGCACCTCCCTTGGTTGTTATGGTGATTCTAATATCGCTGCAAGTTGCATCCCGCAAACGATGGTGGTTTAGTCTGGGAGATTTTTTACCCATGACGATTGAGTGCATCTTGCTTGCAGCACCGTTGATTGTGCTGAGTTTGTTCCTAAATAGTCCTGCACAGACGCCGAGTGGCAATGACCAGATTGCCTCTCAGGCTGTGCAGATAAGGCTGGAGGCAGTTCCTGATTGCTTGTTGACTCTCGCTGATTCCTTGTTGTTGGCAAATAGTACGCCCGTCAGCGATATGAAACCTTCTCTGATGGCCAATATTGTTACTGGTATTGGAGCTGGTATATACGAAGAGCTTGTGTTTCGGTTGATTCTGATATGTCTTTTGATGGTGCTATTTCAAGATGTGCTTGGCTTCACACATAAGAACGCAATTGTACTATCGGTTCTATTATCAGCAGCATTTTTTAGTGCGCATCACCATATTGCCTTGGTCAACGGACAACTTGACCAGGGTAGTCCGTTTAGCTGGACAGAATTTGGATTTCGGACAATTGCAGGAATTTATTTTGCTATCGTCTTTGCAATTCGTGGCTTCGGAATTACAGCGGGGACTCATGCCTTTTACGACATTATTGCTACTATTATTAATGCGATTTTTTTTCAGCGATGAAAGACGAAAATAGGTGACCGGTTTCTGATTTTTTCCAAAAAAACTTAGCTTCTATTACTTGTTTAGTTTGCTTAGCTTGCAAAACAATCGTCCTATAAGTGGCCGAATCCGCGTTATCAGTACTGATATTGGTCTTGAATAAACGATGCTATTTTTGTACAATATCTTTTGACTTAAAGATGTATGGTTGGGGATTTTTTATGGATTCGCCACAAATCAACGTAACCGTTGAGCAATTGACTTTTAGCCTATACCAAAGACCTTTACATCCTGAGCTTTTCCAGGTTTATGCCAGTCGTCAGTTGAGAACTGAAAAATATGAAGCGCTTATTTGGGTAACTGGCTGTACACATGTTGTTAGTGTCTTTGCCGGTGACGCGTGCCTTGCTGAAGTGGTAAGCGCACCTGGTCAACCGCTTCCGCAGCGAGGATTGGTAGAGCGTTTCCAGTTTCGTGGTCCGCGAACTCACAAGTGCACCTTGAGCCGGGGTGTCAGCTATATGACGGATTTTCAGGTTGAGAAGATGAGCTCCAATTTGTATCGGCAGAGCCATAAGGACCTTGAGAGTTTTGCTCACAATCGTGGTATATTTGTGAAATTTCCTGACCTGGAAATCGACAACCTCCAGCCGTTCTGTTACATTGATTTTGAGGCCAGACGCAGTGAGTTGCATATTCACACGTTTGCTGCCTATCCCGACCAGGTGACAATGATCAAAACGCAATCTCTTTTCGACTTTCAATAATATATAGTCACGCTGAATACTGCGCGTCCTGTTGATTATCACTGCGGATTTAAGGAATCTGTGGCTAGTAGTAAGCAGTTAACGTGTAATGAGAAACTGGCTATATGACGGACACCAGATACCGATCGTACATTATTCCTAACACTGCTGCCTGACACTGCCATTTTGCTCCGCAATCAGACAGCTATTTGTCTTTGATTTTCTGCTCTTGTCCAACCCTGTAGGTTGTTCCCTTAACCTTATCCTCGATTAAATATCCCTCTGGAAAAGGCACCGTGAAAACACTCTCATCAAAGTTGGGATCATTTGCAACGACATTAGAAGCTCGGTAGACAAAACGTCGCCAAGCTTTTACAGGCTTAGAAGGCCTTGTCCTTGATACGAAAGATGCTTCTATCGGCCACCATACGCCTGGCGTCACCTCTTTCAATTTGGTGACTTCCATGAACGTTACAAGCTCTTCATGACCATCTTGATATATGGCGATGGATTTGTTCCCACGCAGTGCAAACCCATGAGACGGGTCAAGCCAATAGCTGGAGTGGTACAGTTTTGACCTGATTTTTATGCACTCTACACCTTGAAATTCTTCGACTGTGAATTCAAGCTCAGATGCAGCCTCAGAGTTTGCATCGCTACCCAACTCAAAAATTTTAGAAAATGAATATATTTCATCGTTGAAAAGATTTAGTGAAAAAGCTGCCCCAGTGAAGCGCTCGCACCACCCAGTTCTCAAACTCCTGGGAGCACCATGAAGAAGATCTCCCTTCTTGAGAGCGAATGTTTTTCCAGGTCGCCCAGATGTATGGTTAACTATTCTCCCATACTGTCCATTAAAGCCAAAAGATGAGCTTGATTCTCCATATGGAACAACACTTTGTTGACCTTCAAAGACCTGCCTGTGCACATCTACTCTTGCCTTGCCTTCAGGTTTCCCATCGAACCACGCGGTAGACGAAACGTAAATCGGAGTTCGCTCCCAAGGCTCACAAGGGTCAAATAAAGATGTTTTTGTCTCAACCCATGCCTCTGATTCAATCTTTATGTTGAAGAGACTATCCTCCACAGCTTTAATCACAGTTGCGATCTCTTTGAGTTCTTCAACCGATAAATTTGATTTCGGTTCATTCCCTTGAACAAGCACCGTTATACTAGTCAAGATAAAAAAGACTACCAACTGTAAAGTGAATTTTATATACGAACGACGTATCTTTGACGTATGGTTCAATCGTCGTTTACTTGGCAATGCTCTATTAAACATAAGTATGCTCCTTTGTTTCACAATGGAAAAAGATAATTCAAACATACCTTTTTCGTTTAACTATAGAGCCTTCAGTTCAGCAAGAATGTTAATCGCATTTATAATATTCGCCAACACCTACCGGACCGTAAGGGTTGTTATCATCACATACACAACCGTAAAACCACTGGAATCTGCATGTATCCGCAGTCATCATGACACAATAGCCAGCCAACGATCGATCACAAAAGGGGGCGCAAGAAGCACAGGCGGCACTCGAGCCATGCAGGGTTTCAGTCACGTGCCAGCGGCATTGATTACCTTCATGGCCTGGAACACACCTATGATCATCTGGAGAAATTTGCTGGCATGGCGCGTTTACTGGCCACTCCCAATCACAAGACTCACCATCTGGATCGCATTTCTCTACACAGTTGCCATCATCACAGCACTCGGTAGCCGAATCACAGCATTCTTCACCATTACAACAAAATGTATTCTCTTGTAGACAACATCCGGCCCAAAACCAGGTTAATGTGCTGAAGACAATACAGGTTTTCTCGGCAGCCAGACCGCCATCTCGCCCGGGCCGCGATGTGACCATGCGTAGTAAGGAATAGCAGTTAATTTTCGTTTGCTGCCGGATGCGTCCAATACGTCTCCCGTAATTATGGTAACGCCGTTCAATAAATCTTTTTTATATTCCGCTTGAAATTTCGCGTCATCCGGGATTACCATATCGAGCACTTTGTTATCGTTATCAACCCATTCGGCACAATAAACAATCGGGCCGCGAACTAAAGCTGTTTTGTTGAGGTCATCCTTGACTTTCTCGTTTGCTATAACCCGGCGAATCGGCATGGGCAGATTCAGCTCGATGGTGTCACCTTGGGACCAATTCCTGTTGATTACGGCAAATCCCTTATCCATGTTGATATCGATTGATTCACCATTCAGTTTCAGCGTGACTTTTTCATTAGTTACATTTAAGTAATGATATAAATCGCTTGGTACAGGTTTGCCCACAGCCCATCCAGGGATGCGGATATTGACCGCAAACTTTTGACTGCTTTGAGGATCGACTTTTATAACCACTTTTCCGTCCCACGGATAAGCGGTTTTCTGGCTGATCTGGACTTTTGTTTTATCCATCTCGGCATCGGCCTTGCCGGCGATAAAGAGGTTTACATATAAAGAATCGTCTCGATTGGCATAGATATAATCGGGTACTGAAGGCAGAAATCGAATGATGTTTGACGGGCAGCAGGAACAGTCGAACCACGGCTGTCGAGTCAACGAGCCTCTGTTAAACTTATATTTTCCATCCGATTCTAAACAGTTCGGATAGAAAAATAAATCGCCCGACAGCGAGACTCCCGAAATCATCCCGTTGTAAAGTGTGCGTTCAAGGACATCGATGTACTTGGCGTCGCCGCTGAGCAGGAACATTCGATGGTTCCAGTACACGTTTCCAATAGCCGCACAGGTTTCGTTATAAGATGTCAGGTTGGGCAATTCGTAATTTTCGCCGAATGCCTCACCCTCATGCCGGGCCCCGATGCCTCCGGTAATATAATATTTCTTCGAAACCATGTTGTCCCAGATTTTCTCGACCGCGTTACGGTAAGCCGAATCGTTCATAATCCCGGCGATATCCGTCATAGCCGCGTACATATAAACGGCTCGAACGGCGTGCCCGACCGCTTCATCCTGTTTTATTACCGGCTTATGGTCCTGGTTGTATGCACCGTAAAGCCTGTGTCCTGCTGCATTACCTCTCTGGTCTAGAAAGAATTTCGCCAAATCGAGATACTTTCGGTTATTTGTTGCCCGGTATAATTTTATCAGGCCGGTTTCGATAATCTGATGTCCGGGGACATCGAGTTTTTTCCCCGTCCCGAATGTCTCGGCTATAAAGTCTGCATTTTTCAGAGCTATATTTAAGAAGTTCCTCTTGCCGGTCGCCCGGTAATGGGCGTATGCCGCTTCATACATGTGACCTGCATTATATAGCTCGTGGCTCGCTGCCAGGTGATACCAGCGCGGACCGGGTCTTACCCATCGGGCCGGAGTTGTATTAGGATCTATTGTCTTCCATGTAGTAAGATAACCGTCGTATTCCTGCGCTGCGGCGATTAATTCGATTATATCGTTGATATATTTTTCCAGCTCTTTGTCCGGATGAATTGTCAGGGAATACGAAGCGCCTTCAATTATTTTGTAAACATCAGTATCGTCGAAAGGCATCTGCCCTTCGTATCTGCCTTCTATCAGGCCGCCTGCCTTTGCGAAATTCCTCATCCTGCCTTCTTCTTCGCACTTCTTAAAACCGAATGGAATTGTAACGGTCCGGTTGGTCTCGATGCGTCCGGCCCAGAAATCGTCCGTTAGTGTCACTTTCGTGAAAGGAACGGCTGAAATCGGATAGCCTGTATTTTTCCCCATTTGTTCCATAGCCTTACACGGTGTGGTTGTGATTGCTATAAGAACCAGTGTGATTTGTAATAAAATTTTGACGTGTAAATTGTTCATTTTAATCCTCATATCTTTGTTTTATAAAATTAACCGTACCTTGTATCTTGTCCGCTGTAGGCGCGATTGGAGGATAAATGTAAAAGAACAATAATAAATTGTAAACATTAAATCTAAAATGTACCGGATTCCGTTGATTCGCGCCATTTACAGGATTATCAAATTGGCTTTGATTGGGTTGGTAGTGTCCTAATTTGAATTGTCTGAAAAATACAAGGTAAAAACGTCTCAGAATCGCTCAGATTGATTTTGGGGGTCTCAAAAGACCCCCTAAAATGCAATATAATGGCCGTTTTGTTTTGAAAGGTGCGCATAATCTCTTTATAAATAATGATTTAGAAACTTAAGGTCATTATATTTTTTTAGTGAAAAACTAAGAAAAATTAGCAAAAAACCGGCTTTTTTGTAATATTTCACACGATTACCCTTTTCTTCCGCCCCGATGAGCTGGGCCTGGCCAATTTCCGGTGGAAAGGCACTTGTTCATCGCGGAAATTGCTATGGAATGCGATTTTTTGGCTTAGAAGGAATAGGTTGGATAGCCGTTCACCTTTTGTCACTAAATTCCGAACATTACGACGCTGGCCAAGACCCATCGTAACAAACCACGTTTTCGTGCAGAAAAAGCCGATTTGACTGCTCTTTTCCAAAACGGGTAATCGCGTGAAATTTTCAAAAAAGTGTAGAAAAATTGTCTGCATCTAATCCGACAGCATTGAAAGGTTAACCGCAGGTGGATTTACTTGGCTTGGCAAGATACTTTGAGAGCAACAGCATTTTATCGTCGCCATTCGGGTTTGCGGACCATCAAGGGCGGCATCTGTTGCGTCAGAGTTTTTCGAGTGCCTGGGCTAACGCAGCTTCTACTGTTAGGATACCAGCGAACAATAAAAAGTTCAGGTTTCAGAAGTGATCGGTTTTTCCTGGGGCTGCGGAACATTGTTTAGACCGCCCTAAGTGCAAGAATATGTAACCTGTACCCTCCTCCTATCGACCATATTTTATGGCGACTTTTGAAAAATGTAATGGGCTGTTTTCCGCCCAACCTTGAGCGCAGACTGCAAGGCTGCTGTACCGATAAAGTGCTTACAACTTTACGGGTATCTGGCGTTCCGCTAAATACTCTTTCATCTGCTTGATTGTATATTTTCCAAAGTGCGCAATTGAGGCGACAAGAACAGCATCAGCATGGCCTTCAACGATGGCTTCATACAGGTGCTCAAGGGTGCCCGCACCGCCGGATGCTATAACCGGTAGCGACACTGCATCGGCTATTGCCCTTGTCATTGGGATATCGTAGCCGGTTTGCATGCCGTCGGTGTCCATACTCGTTGGCAGAATTGCACCGACTCCGAGGTCTTCGACTTTCGTGGCCCATTCAACGGCATCGATCCCCGTGCCTTGTGTCCCACCGGCGACCATGACTTCAAAGCCGCAGGGCAATTCCGCATTCTTTGCGGTGTCGATTGCGATTGTGATTTTCTCGCTGCCAAATTCGGTAACAGCTTCTTTGACTAAGTTGGGGTTGAGGACAGCAGCGGTGTTCATAGATACTTTTGATACGCCCAGATCAAGCAATTCCGCTATTGCGTTACAGCTATTGATCCCGCCCCCGACAGTCAACGGTATTGAGATTCTCTCAACAGTCCTTTTGACTGCGTCAAGAAGGGTTTTCCTCTTTTCTATTGTGGCTGTGATGTCCAGGAAAACGAGTTCGTCCGCTCCTGCCTGACTGTAGGCAGCACCATTTTCAGCCGGGTCGCCGACATCTTTAAGGTTAACGAAGTTGATGCCCTTGACCAGGCGCCCGTTTTTTACGTCCAAACAGGGAATGATTCTTCTGTAATCCATAGGTCTTATCTCCATAATGGCTGATAATTGTTACACTCCGAACCTCATATCGGGCCAACTAGTATAACAACATTTGTTCTTACGGTCGAGTAAATATTTCGCTGAGATTTGGGTTGACGCATTTAATGGACAACCTTGTAATATCTGTCGTGAAAAGAATCGTTCAGAACAAGGTAGGATGTCGTAAATGATTAAATTGGTGATAGTAAGGCACGGGCAGAGCACGTGGAATCTAGAGAACAGGTTCACCGGCTGGACCGACGTTGACCTTTCTGAGCAGGGAGTGCGGGAAGCCCACGAGGCTGCATGTGTACTTAAAGAACAAAAGTATAACTTTGATGTCGCGTTTACTTCCGTGCTCAAGCGTGCCATTAGGACATTGTGGCTGATTCTCGACGAGATGGACCTTATGTGGATTCCGGTTTACCGTTCCTGGCGGCTTAACGAACGTCATTACGGCGCATTGCAGGGGCTTAACAAAACAGAAATGGCTGACAAATACGGTCTGGAACAGGTTCAAATCTGGCGCCGCAGCTACGATACACCGCCACCGGCTCTATCCTTAACAGACAGCCGACATCCGTGTCACGATCTACGCTATGCAAATGTGCCAAAGGAATATTTACCAGCCACTGAGTCGTTGAAAAGTACACTCGAACGTGTTTTACCATATTGGCATAAGTCGATTGTCCCACAACTGGAGCAGAGAAAAAGAGTCCTTATCTCGGCTCATGGCAACAGTCTGCGAGCGCTAGTTAAATACCTTGACAATATGCCTGATGATGAGATTGTGAAGCTCAACATTCCAACCGGCATTCCCCTTGTTTACGAACTTGATGATAAGCTCAAAGCAAAGGAGCACTACTATCTGGCGGACGAGGAAAAAGTCAAAAAGGCCACCGCCGCGGTGGCCTCAGAGTTGAGCAGTTCACCAAAAAGCCCATGACGGTTGCTGCCGCGAGCTCGCCGTCATTGCGAGGAGCGGAGCGACGTGGCAAGCTTAAAAATATTTAGCCCTGCCATTTATGGCAGGGTTTCGTTTCTTCCCCATCAGGCACACAAGACACCCTACTTGCTACAATTCCTTCAATCCGATTCGAGAAAGGTATTTTTAAACAATAATGGATGCTTACCGGCCCGGAAAGAAAATCGCCGAAATGGCAAATTCGGTAACTGTCTCAAGATTTGTGGTTAAGGTATAAAAAATAAGCCTCTTTGCCGATGTTTAATAAAAAACACAGCAAGGAGGCTAAAATTGATTCGTTATATCATTCCATCGGTTGGTAACAGCTTAAAACTTGAGAGACGTTGTCAACATTGTGGTCGATTCGGTGGTAATGTCCACAGTGGTATTAGTTATCGAGCCGTCAGTGATATAAAAATCAGTTCAATATCACAGCGTCGAATGAAATGTCCATTCTGTAAAACTACCTGGACAATCAGAGCTGAGGGTGTATCTGACGGTAAACAGCGAACTGACAGACTGATTGCTATTGGTGTATTTTTATATATGTTTGGACTAAGTTATCGTTCTGTGGAAAAGTTTTTGCCTTTGCTAGGTTGCAGAGGCTCCAAAAGCAGTATC
>Ga0307431_1000081_pt1 | contig 76384 bp, 64 predicted proteins | sample SalMarWE160170MG_FD_202155 | JGI IMG/M metagenome (GOLD analysis project Ga0307431, IMG submission 202155) | Salt marsh sediment microbial communities from the Plum Island Ecosystem LTER, Massachusetts, United States - WE1603-170 | ecosystem: Environmental > Aquatic > Marine > Intertidal zone >...
CTGGAGCAGGTCCCAAGGGTTTGGCTGTTCGCCAATTAAAGCGGTACGCGAGCTGGGTTTAGAACGTCGTGAGACAGTTCGGTCCCTATCCTCTGTGGGCGCAGGAGAATTGAGGGAATTCGTCCCTAGTACGAGAGGACCGGGATGAGTAAACCTCTGGTGTGTCAGTTGTTCCGCCAGGAGCATTGCTGATTAGCCAAGTTTATAAGGGATAAGTGCTGAAAGCATATAAGCATGAAACCCATCCCAAGAATAGTTCTCCCATCCCTCGTGGAGTAAGACCCCATGTAGATAACATGGTTGATAGGTTAGATGTGTAAGCACAGCAATGTGTTTAGCTGACTAATACTAATTGGTCGAGGACTTAATCGAAGATTGCTATGAAGCTTTGAAAGAATAATATTTAAAGAATGTTTATTTATTTTTTATAGTTTACGGTGGTTATAGCGAAGGGGAAACACTTGTTCCCATCCCGAACACAAAAGTTAAGCCCTTCAGCGCCGATGGTACTACGCTGTAGAGGTGTGGGAGAGTAGGTCGCCACCGTATTTTTTTAGCTAAATTTATTCTCTTTTTAAGTACTTAAGATTTTTTTAGAACTTCAAGTATATATTAAGAAATATAAAATCAAGAAATGCAAAAAAAGATTTTTTTGTTGGATTAATATAATCTTATATTATATGATTTTTAGTGTTATCTAATGATGTGAGCTTTTTAGAGTTTGCTTAAATCCTTAAAGTTATCCTTTAAACTTGTATAAAGTGATTTGTAAATCTTGTAAGTCTTTTTATATTGCTTTACATTTTTATCTATCGGGTAATTTTCTTCATCTATATTATTTATTATTTTATCAGAGACATATTTAAAGTCAGGAAAAACATTGCTTCCTTTTCCTGCGATTATTGCAGCCCCAAAGGATGGGCTCTCATCAATTTTTAAAGTTATAACTTTCTTTTTTAAAATATCTGCTATTATCTGTCTCCAGATATGACTCCTTGAACCTCCACCTGATAAGATAATCTGGTCTGTATTAATATTAAGCTCTTTCATCAGTGAAAAACAATCAAGCTGGCTGAATGCTACTCCTTCCATTATTGCTCTTATGAAATGATCAGAGTTATGCGGATAGGAGATACCAAAAAATACTCCTCTTGCATCGGGGTCTGCATGTGGAGTCCTTTCACCGGAAAGATATGGCAGGAATAAAAGACCATCTGAACCGACGGGTGCTCTTTCTGCCTGTTTATCTAAAATTTTATAGACCCTGGTGCCTGGATATTTTTTTATCATTTCAGGAGATGCGCCGAATTTGTCTGCGTACCACTTAAATGAACCTGCAGCAGAAAGTGTAACTCCTGTGAGATGCCACTTACCTTTGACAGCATGGCAAAAAGAATGAAGTCTGCCGTTTGGATCGTATAGTGGTTTATTAATAGTGGTAAAAACTACACCGGATGTACCAATTGAGTCAAGAATTAAGTTATCTCTTATAATTCCAACACCAACTGCTCCAGCAGCATTATCACCGCCGCCTCCTGCTATTGGAGTACCTTCAATTAAGCCTGTAAGACTGGATGCTTCTTTGCTTATCTTTGAAGATATTACCTCGGACTCAAATACATCAGGAAGGAGATTCCTATCAATTCTAAGTCCATCCAGTATTTTATCGGACCAATTTCTTGATGGTATATCCATTAAAATTGTACCGGAGGCATCCGAAACTTCAGTTGCGTAGGTGTTGGATAGCCTGTATCTAATAAAATCTTTAGGAAGAAGGATTTTTGATACTTTTTTGTAATTTTTAGGCTCGTTTTCTCTTAACCATAGTATTTTTGGAGCTGTAAAACCTGGCAAAGCCCTATTATAAGATAGCTTTATGAAATTATCATGACCAAAGATTTTATATATTTCATCGCATTGCTTTTGAGTTCTCTGGTCACACCAGAGTATTGCGGGTCTTATTACATAGCCATGTTTGTCAAGAAAAACACTGCCGTGCATCTGGCCCGATAGGCCAATACATTCGATATCCTTGGGAGAGATATTTGATTTTTCAATTGTGTTTCTAATTGTTTTTATTGAAGCGGTCCACCAATCTTCTGGAATTTGCTCCGCCCAACCGCTTTTTGGTGTAATAAGATTGTAATCGCTTGTACTTGTAGCGATAAGTTCAATATTCTCATTTATGAGTAGAGCTCTTGTTGAAGTTGTTCCTATGTCAAGACCTAAAAGGTATTTCATTTTTTTACCCATTATCTATTATTTTTTATTATATTTTATAAAACCTATTCATTCTCCATATGAATCTCTGTAAACCTGCAGAGCTTTTAACTCAGATAATTTAATGTTTAATATTGGACTTTTATAAATTTTTTTAAATTACTGAGATATAGTAGAAAAAAAAGGTTAGTTAGTCAAGTAAATTATAAAATTAGATTAAATAAATGGCTTGACTAACTGGTATTTTAATTTATAATATTTGTAAAATAAATGTCTTTAACGAAATAAATCAGGAAGATTGATAAAATAAGAGTAGGGATTATATATCCATGAATCTGTAATTATGTCAGCAGCAGATACTGTATAGGTATATAAGTCAAAATCATAAAAAGTTTATAAATAATTAATAGATATATTTTTTAAATTTTTAAAACAGTAAATAAATATTAATAAGGAGGTGAGAAAGAAAATTATAAGGTTTGACCTGGATAAAATGTTAGATTAGAACCGGGAAAATCTTATTAATATTTTATTAAAAAAATAATGTTTATTAAGAAGGAGATGAAAGAATTGAAGAAAAGAATAATTCTTAGTCTAATTGTAGCTGCTATAGTTTCAGTGTTACTTGTTGGGACGTCCTGTGCTGAGGGCGGAGCTTCGGAAGAGGCAGAAGAAGAAGGCGCTCTTATAGGTGTAACAATGCCTACTAAATCACTACAGCGATGGAATCAGGATGGCGACAACATAAAGAAGCAGCTTGAAGCAAAAGGCTATAAAGTAGACCTTCAGTATGCCGAAAATGATGTAAACGCACAGCTAAGCCAGCTTGAGAATCAGATTACAATGGGCTGTGAAGTCCTGGTAATAGCTTCTATAGATGGTTCTGCTCTGGGAGAGGTGCTGAAGAAAGCTGTAGATGCAGATATAAAATCCATTGCATATGACAGGCTTATAATGGAAACTCCTGATGTTGATTATTATGCTTCTTTTGATAACTTCAGAGTTGGTGAATTACAGGGTAAGTACATTGAAGAAGCACTTGGACTGGATGAAGGCAACGGTCCATTCAATATTGAGCTTGTTGCAGGTTCACCGGATGATAATAATGCTTTTCTGTTCTTTGAAGGTGCAATGAGTGTTGTTCAGCCTTATATTGATAAAGGTCAGCTGGTAGTTGTAAGCGGGCAGACTGAATTTACAACAATAGCTACACCTGCATGGAAATCTGAAACTGCTCAGGCAAGGATGGATAATATAATAACAGCTAATTATGCTGGCGATACAAAACTTGATGTTGTTCTTTGTCCGAACGACAGTACTGCTATAGGTGTTATAGCAGCACTTGACAATGTTGGTTATGGCAGCGCCGATAAACCATATCCTGTTATAACCGGGCAGGACGCTGATATACCTAATACAATTGCTATTATTGAAGGCAAGCAATCAATGTCAGTATTCAAAGATACACGTACCCTGGCTGCTAAAGCTGTTGAAATGGTTGAGGCAATTGTAAAAGGAGGAGAAGTACCAATAAATAACACAGAGGATTATGATAATGGTGTTAAAGTTGTTCCATCATTCCTGTGCGAGCCTGTAGTTGTTACTAAAGATAACTACAAGGAAATGTTACTTGATAGTGGTTATTACACAGAAGACCAGCTCGAGAAGTAAGAATTAAAGTAAAATAAACACTATCTTTTTTTATGAACTGCAGGCCGGATAATCTTATGGATATTCGGTCTGCAGTTTTGTATAATAATAAAATGAAAAATTCGCTAAATAATAAGAGGAAGAATTTGCTAAATGGATAAAACAATTCTTGAGATGAAAAATATAACAAAGGTTTTTCCTGGTGTAAAAGCTCTTGACAATGTTAACATGGATGTTGTCCAGGGAGAGATACATGCGCTTGTTGGTGAAAATGGTGCGGGGAAATCAACACTGATGAATATTCTTTCCGGTGTACATCCTTATGGTACCTACACTGGAGATATTATATATTATGATCAGGAATGCAAATTCAGAAACATAAGAGATAGTGAGCATGTCGGGATAGTTATTGTTCATCAGGAACTTGAACTGGTGCCGTACCTCTCTATAGCAGAGAATATATTTCTCGGAAACGAACGTGCAAAAAATAGAATAATAGACTGGGACAGGACTCATTATGAAGCAAACCAGCTTTTAAAGCGTGTAGGATTGAAAGAGGACACGCAGAAACCTGTAAAAGGTATAGGCGTGGGTAAACAGCAGCTTGTTGAAATTGCAAAAGTACTCTCAAAGGAAGTTAAGCTGCTCATTCTTGATGAACCAACTGCTGCGCTTACAGACGAGGAATCGGAAAACCTGTTAAAACTGTTGCTGCAGTTTAAAAAAGAAGGCATAACATCAATATTGATATCGCATAAAATACATGAAGTTTCTGAAGTAGCGGACAGGATAACAATTCTGCGTGATGGTGAAACTATTGAAACTCTTGTTAAAAGTGTGGACGACATTGGAGTGGATAGAATAGTGAAAGGAATGGTAGGGCGTGAATTAACTGACAGATTCCCCAAGCGTGAATCAGATATAGGGGAAGTAACCTTTGAGGTTAAGGACTGGAATGTATATGACCCGCTTGATGAAGATAAAAAAGTTATAAAAAACGCAAGCATGGATGTTCGTAAAGGCGAGGTTGTTGGAATAGCAGGGCTTATGGGAGCCGGAAGAACGGAGTTTGCCATGAGTTTATTTGGGAAAGCATTCGGCAGAAATATTTCCGGGAAAACAATGATTAATGGAAAGGAAGTAGAGCTTAAGAATGTAAGAAGTGCAATAAAAAGCGGGATTGCGTATCTAACAGAAGACCGTAAGTCTGCTGGCCTGATATTAAATTTTGATATAAAAACAAATCTTACACTTGCAGGGCTTGATAAAGTAAGTAATAAAACAGTTATTAACCAGAACAAAGAAATAAGAGCAGCCGAAGAGTATGTTGGAAAGCTCAATATCAAAACTTCTGGGTTGACGCAGATAGCAGGTAATCTATCCGGAGGAAATCAGCAAAAACTCATACTTTCAAAATGGACTTTTGTGGAACCGGATATACTGATACTTGATGAACCAACAAGAGGGATAGATGTCGGAGCCAAATATGAGATATATTTAATTATAAATAAGCTGGTTTCGGAAGGAAAATCGGTAATATTTATATCTTCGGAGCTTCCCGAAATCATAGGTTTGAGTGACCGTGTATTTGTTATGAATAACGGTAGAATAGTGGGAGAGCTAAAAAAAGGCGAAGCCACACAGGAATCAATAATGAAGTGCATAATGGACAGTCAGAGTAAGGGAGTACAAAAAAATGGAGAAAACTAAAATAGGCAATATTTTTAAAAGTAATATACGCCAGTATGCTATGATAATAGCCCTTATCGTTATTATTGTTTTTTTCCAGATATTAACGAAGGGTGTTCTTTTATATCCCCAGAATGTGGCAAATCTAATAATGCAGAATGGTTATGTAATAATACTGGCTATCGGTATGTTGCTGTGCATACTTACAGGTGGAAATATAGACCTTTCGGTTGGTTCTGTAGTAGCTTTTACAGGAGCCATAGCCGGGTCACTGATAATTGGTATGAAAATGGATGTATGGCTTGGTGTGCTGATTACTATTATAGCAGGTTTTGCAATAGGTGCATGGCAGGGATTCTGGATTGCATATGTTAGAGTTCCTGCGTTTATTGCTACACTTGCAGGTATGCTTATGTTCAGAGGTCTTACAAATGCTATACTCAAGGGTCTTACACTTGCACCGTTCCCTGATAATTATCTCAGGTTAACGGGGGGATTTACCGGTGATATATTTAATTTTCCAGGCATTAACCTTAATATTACAGCCATTGCTACAGGTGTTATAGCTATAATTCTTTATATTATTTTTGCAATCAGGGGCAGGCTAAATAAGAGGAAGTATAAGTTTGAGGTTATTTCATTCCCTTTATTTTTACTGCAGATTCTTTTAATATCAGGCGTGATATTGCTATTTTTCTACTGGCTGTCACGATATAAAGGAATGCCAACTGTGCTGCTTCTTATAGGTTTTCTTATACTTGCATATACATTCATAACACAGAATACGGTGTTAGGAAGATATATATATGCAAAAGGTGGTAATGAAATGGCAGCGCGCCTTTCAGGTATTGACCCACAGAAAGTTATGTTTTTTGTTTATATGAATATGGGTGTGCTTGCTACAATTACAGGCATTGTATTCTCGGCCCGCCTGAATGCTGCTTCACCTGTTGCCGGTAATATGTTTGAGCTAGATGCGATAGGTGCATGTTTTATTGGGGGAGCATCAGCTTCCGGAGGAGTGGGAACTATTATAGGAGCAGTTATAGGCGCACTGGTAATGGGTGTGTTAAACAACGGTATGTCAATAATGGGTGTTGGTACTGAGTGGCAATCGGTAATAAAAGGACTGGTATTGCTTGTAGCAGTTGCATTTGATGTATTTTCTAAATCAAGGTCAAGAACATAATTAAGTGATTAGAGTTAAAGAAATAATAAAATAAAGTTTATTTCATTTCTTATGGTGTAATTTACAGCAGGTTAATAAGTTTTGAATGCTTAATTATTCTATTTTTATAAAAAAATCATAAGGTGAGTAGATCCGATTCTTTTTATAAATTATAAAAATGAGTTTAATAATTGACTTGACTAACTAAAATTTTAATCTTATAATCTTATTATATGAAATGATAAATAAAATTTTTTATTTAACTTCTATATATTATGATCCCTATAAGAAAACAAAAAGCTATAAAGCACACCAATAGAAAAATAATATTGAACATATTCCGTAATTCCGGGGTAATAGCAGTATCCGACCTTGCAAAAGAAGTTAACCTGAGCAAGCCAACATTAATAACAGTAATCAATTATTATTTAAAAAAAGGGATGGTTATAAATGCAGGTAAGGGATCTTCTACAGAAGAAGGCGGTAAAAAGCCAAATATTTACAGGTTTAACGAGAATGGCGGTTTTGCAATTGGTATGGTTATATCCGCAAATAAGTTATCAGGTGTAATTACAAATTTAAAGATTAAGATTTTATATAAGAAATCTATACCACTCGAAACTGACGAAAAGTTTGAAAGTGTCATGGAAAAGATTATCGCCCTTTATAGCGAACTTATAAAGAAAAGTGATATCAGGAGGGATAAAATAATTGGACTTGCTGTTGGAGCATATGGAATCACCAACACAGACAAAGGGGAAGTGATTTTTTCGCCTCATTTCCCATCATGGGGGAAAAATTTAAATCTTAAAGAAGAAATAACAAGACGGATACCGGATGAGATACCTGTTATAGTTGACAACCATTCAAGATTCCAGGTTTTTGCTGAGAAAGTTCTGGGGCTTGGAAAAGGAAAAAATAATATTGTAGCTGTACAGGCAGGAAAAGGGCTTGTAGCGGGAGTAATTATAGAAAACGAAATTAAACGAGGTAATCACTATTTAATTGGTGAAGTTGGCCATATGGTAGTGGATCCGGAAGCAAGGGAAATATGCGTATGTGGTGGAAAGGGTTGCTTCGAAGCTATGGTTACAACCAATAGAATATTAAGGATAGCAAGGGAAAAATATAAAGATTATCCGGACTCTGTTATATTTAAAGGAAATGGACCGGATAATGTTGATATTGATACCATATTTGATGCTTCAAATAATGGGGATAGGCTTGCACTTTATTTAATGAATGATGTCATAAACTGGTTTGGTATTGGAATATCAAATATTATTCTGGTTTATGACCCACAGATAGTTATAATTCAGGGGATATTTACGAAAGCCGGAGATTACTTTATTAAAAGTTTAAGGGAAAAAATTAATAGGGTATCTTTATTTTCAATAAAAAGGGAAACTGAAATTAAGTATTCCAAACTCGGTGATAATGTTGGAGTTCTCGGGGCAGCAGCATATGTATTATCTAAATATTTTGAATAGATTTTAAGTAAAGTATTTTTACAAAGAAAATATGAAAAGGAGGTGAAAAGATAAATTGAGGTTTGTTTAAGCGTGGTAGTTTGTATTCTAATTAAACAAATCTCAGAACTATTTTATAAAAGTCACTTAAAGGAGGTTAAGAAAGTGAAAAAGGTTCTAATTTTTGCTTTAGTACTGTCTTTCGTGGTTTCAATGTTATTTGTTGGAACTTCATGCAAGGCAGAGGAAGCTGCAGAAGAAGTGGCTGAAGAGGTAGAAGAAGCAGTAGAGGAAGCTGAAGAAGCAGTAGAAGAGGTAGTAGAAGAAGAAGAAGAAAAAGAGCCAGTTACTATTACCTGGTGGCATATACAGACAGAAGAATCCCAGAAGGCTTACTGGCAGGATCTTGCTGACAGATTCATGGCTGCCAATCCAAATGTAACAATTGAGATTACAGTTATGGAAAATGAAAACTTCAAAGCAAAGATGACTACTGTTATGCAGTCTGGGGACGTTCCTGACTTATTCCAGAGCTGGGGCGGCGGAACAATGAACGCTCAGGTTGATGCAGGGTTGCTGAGAGATATTACAGCAGATCTTGCAGAAGACGGATTCGCCGATACACTCTCAGCAGGTGCTCTTGGTGTATATTCTTATGATGGTAAGAACTATGGTGTGCCAAGAGATATGGGAATGGTTGGTATCTTCTACAATACCGAGTTGTTTGAGCAGGCAGGAGTTGAAGCTCCAATAGCAACATGGTCCGATCTTCTTGCAGCTGTTGATACATTTAATGCAGCAGGTATTACCCCTATTGCAGAAGGTGGAGGAGATAAATGGCCGGCTGCATTTACATGGGAATACCTGGCAACAAGAATTGGTGGAGAAGAGAATTTCCTTGCTGCCTATAACAGGACAGGTTCATTTACTTCTGATGCATTTGTAGAAGCCGGAAATAAACTTGTAGAACTGGTTGACGCCAATGCATACCAGGATGGTTTCCTTGCAGCAACATGGGGCGATGCAGCAACCGTTATGGGTAATGGTGAAGCAGCTATGAACTGTATGGGACAGTGGGGCCCTGGTTCATATAGAGATAATAGTGCCGACGGCACAGGGCTTGATGGAAAAATAGGCTGGTTCAAGTTCCCTGAAGTTGAAGGAGGAGCTGGCAAACCTACAGATGCTCTTGGTGGAGGTAATGGTTTTGTAGTTGGTAAAGATGCACCTGATGAGGCTATAGATTTCCTTAAGTTCATGATGACAGTTGAAGAGCAGGATAAGCAGACAGCGCTGGGAATGGGCGTTCCTGTTGTAATAGGAGCTACAGTAGAAGATCCTGTACTTTTACAGATTGTTAAAGGAAGAGATGAGGCTGAATACCTGCAGCTTTACTATGATCAGTATCTACCACCTGCTACAGGCGCTGTTGTTAATGATATAGTCCAGGGGATAATGGCTAAATCAATGACACCTGAAGAAGCATGCCAGACGCTGGAAGATACAGCTGCTTCGGAATTATAATAATCGGTGTTTGAGTCTGGATAAAGATAGGGATTGGGCTAATGCCCAATCCCTAAAATTAAAAAAAAGAAAATTTAAAATTTTTAGTAAAAGTTGATATTATATATAATTATCTATATTAAATTATGGGAGGTTTATTATAAAATCGTTACAGAAAGTTAAGCCCCGTAGTTTAGGTTCTGATAAGTTTAAAGTTTTTTTATTCCTGATTCCTGCAGCGGCGCTTATACTTATTTTTCTGGTCATTCCTATATTTATGTGCGGTTATTATAGTTTATTTGACTGGAATGGCATGGGTCCTGCAGAGGATTTTACAGGATTCGAAAATATTAAAAATATAATTACCAATAATATCTTTTTAAAAGCTGTAGGCAATAGCTTTACCATTGTTGCGCTTTCATTATTCGTACAACTCCCGCTTGGCTTATTTCTGGCTATTCTGTTTGGACGCGGATTAAGAGGCCGCGCTTTTTTTAGAACGATCTTTTTTCTGCCATACGTCCTCTCGGAAGCTATTACTGCTGTCTTGTGGCGGATTCTTTACAACCCAGAGCCAAGCAGAGGTTTTATAAATGCAGTTTTACAGGCTATGGGTTTGGAGACAAAAGCGTGGCTCGGGGAAACAAACCTGGTACTGATTTCAATATTTGTTGTGCTTACCTGGAAGTATATTGGATTTCATATGCTTTTATATATAACAGGCCTTCAAAACATCCCGAGGGATGTTGAGGAAGCGGCTTTGATTGATGGTGTAAACAAAAGACAGATGTTTACATATATAACGCTACCATTATTAGCAGGTACGATAAGAACATCGGTATATTTATCAGTACTTGGCTCATTGCAGGTATTTGCCATAGTATGGATTATGACCAAAGGTGGTCCGGTTAATGCAAGTGAGGTGCTTTCAACATATATGTATCGCTTTAGTTTTGTGCGATTTCAGCTTGGTTACGGTGCAGCTGTGGCAATAGTTATGTTAATTATCGCACTGATTTTTTCTATAACATACATGAGTTTTGTTCGTAGAACAGAACATATAGTATAGGAAGGATTTATTTATGCCAGAAAAAGCAAAAAAAAGCAAAAAATTTATAGAAATACTTCCGGTTATATTGAAATATATTATCCTTATAGCTGCTCTGCTTTTTATTTTAGTTCCAATAGTAATTATCATATTTGGCGGATTAAAAACACGGGGTGAATTTTATACTATTCCTTATGTTCCTCCGATACCCCCAAGATGGGGAAATTTAGTAAGAATTGTGAAGATGCCAATTTTCTGGTACATGATGCGCAACAGTGTTTTAGTAACAGGAGCGGCAACAGCCGGGGTGGTAATTATCGCATCAATGTCGGCTTTTGTATTTGCACGTATTAATTTCAAGGGTAAATCTCTAATGTTTCAATTCTTTACCCTTGGTCTAATGTTCCCGGCTACTGTAGCTATTTTACCTATTTTCCTTATAGTGAGACAGATAGGTTTACAGAATAACCTGATCGGGGTAATACTTGTATTGACTACATTTCAGCTTTCCATGTCAACTGTAATCCTTCGAAATTTTTTTATGGAAATTCCTTCGGAACTTCAGGATGCTGCGATGATAGATGGCTGTAACACTATAGGATTTTTCTGGAAAATACTGCTACCGCTGGCAAAGCCATCCCTGGCTGCAGTTGCGTCTCTTGCCGTAGTTAATACATGGAATGATTTGCTGGTAGCATTGGTTTTAATAGATAAGGAAAAGTTATGGACACTCCAGCTTGGAACAATGCAATTCCAGGGTCAGTATGGACAGGATCTGTCTCTTGTATCAGCATTTCTTATACTGGCAGCTATACCTGCTGTAATATTTTATATATTCGCACAGCGTCATATTGTTTCAGGGTTAACTGCAGGCTCATTAAAAGGTTAATTATTTTTTAAAATTGATAATATAATAGTATTATACTTCAGTGATAACTTTTTATTATTAAGCAGGTTACAATCTTTGTCTGTTATTAAAGAAATCATTTTAAAAATAAAAATTTAATCAATTGTAAAATCATTTAATTTAAAGAAACCATTAAATAAAAAATTATTATTATATAATATATAATAACTGTAAGGTTATTCCGGTAGATACCAATAAAAAAATATATTTAAGGGTCTATGAAAATGAGTAAGAAAAATAATGAAAAAATAAACGATTATCTCGACAAGAATCAGCCTGTTGATAAAAGAGTAAATAATCTTTTGTCAGTGATGAGTGTCGAAGAGAAAATAGCACAGCTTGGTAGTGCATGGATATACGAGATTCTGGAAGGCAAAGAATTCTCTGAGAAAAAAGCATGCAGCTTAATGAAAAACGGGATTGGGCAGATAACTAGACTTGGAGGGGCAAGCAATTTTAATCCTGATGAGTCAGCAAAAACAGCGAACATGATACAGAAATACCTTATTAAAAATACACGTCTTGGAATACCTGCTATTATTCACGAGGAATCCTGTAGCGGATATATGGCAAAGGGTGCAACCTGTTTCCCACAGATAATTGGAGCGGCAAGCACATGGGAGCCGGAGCTACTGGAAAGAATGGGTATGGTTATAAGGGAGCAGATGAAAGCTGTAGGAGCACGTCAGACCCTTGCTCCTGTTCTTGATGTTGCAAGAGATGCCCGATGGGGAAGAGTTGAAGAGACATTTGGTGAAGACCCATACCTTGTTTCGAATATGGGCTTCTCTTATATACGAGGAGTTCAGGGTACTGATTGGGAAAAGGGTATTATTGCCACAGCGAAGCATTTTGTAGGATATGGATGGTCGGAGGGTGGAATGAACTGGGCTCCCTCGCATATTCCTGAGAGAGAAATGCGGGAGGTATTCCTTATGCCATTTGAAGTAGCCGTAAGAGGAGCAGGCATAGCTGCTGTAATGCCCGGTTATCACGAACTCGATGGTATTCCATGCCATAGCTCAAGAAAATTACTTAAAAACATACTGAGAGAAAGCTGGAATTTTAAAGGGCTGGTTGTATCTGATTATTTTGGGATTAATATGCTAAAGGAATTCCACCTGATTTCAGTAGATAAAAAAAATGCAGCCAAAAATGCCATTGAGTCTGGAGTAGATATTGAGCTGCCAAGTACTGATTGTTATGGCGAGCCATTAAAAAAGGCACTTGAAGAAGGTATAATAGATGAGTTATTGATTGATGAAGCTGTTGCAAGAATACTTAGAATGAAGTTCTTGCTGGGTCTTTTTGAAAACCCATTTGTAGATGAGAAGAAAGCTATAAAGGTATTCGACACGCCAGAGCAGAGATCTCTTGCTCGAGAAATGGCTAAAAAATCAATTGTGCTTTTAAAAAATGATGGCGAGTTACTTCCCATAAGCAAGAATATACAGTCAATTGCGGTAATTGGGCCAAATGCTGACGAAGCAAGAAATATAATAGGTGATTATGCATATCCCTGCCATATAGAATCATTATTAGAAATGAAAAATAATAATGAAGCATTTAATACACCTATACCTGAAAAAATAGAAATGGTTGACAACTTTGTGCCCATTTTAAGTATACTTGATGGGATAAAGGGAAAAGTTGGCAAGAAGACAAATATATTATATGCAAAGGGTTGTGATGTAATAGGAGAAAATACGGATGGGTTTAATGAAGCTGTAGAAATAGCAAAAAAATCCGACCTGGCGATTATGGTTGTTGGTGATAAGTCCGGGCTAATTGACGAATGTACAAGCGGAGAGACCAGAGACAGGGCAAGTTTAGATTTACCGGGAGTCCAGGAAGAGCTTGTAGAGGCTGTTTACAAAACAGGGAAGCCTGTTATAGTTGTTCTTATAAATGGAAGACCATTGTCTATAAAATGGATTACCAAAAATATCCCTGCAATAGTTGAAGCATGGCTACCTGGTGAAGAAGGAGCCCGGGCAATAGCAGATGTTCTTTTTGGTGATTATAATCCCGGAGGCAGGCTCCCTATATCTTTTCCAGAATCTGTAGGGCAGGTACCTGTATATTATGGGCATAAACCTTCAGGAGGGCGTTCTTCATGGAAGGGAGATTATGTGGAAATGGGCACAAAACCACTTTTTAATTTTGGCTATGGTTTAAGCTACACGAATTTTGAGTATGCAAATCTGGATATTAATCCAGAAAAGGCGAAATGGAATAGTTCAGTAACAATAAAATTCGATGTACAAAATAAAGGATCACGTGAAGGAGACGAAGTTGCCCAGCTATATATTAATGACATGCAATCTGAAATAACAAGGCCTGTAAAAGAGCTTAAAGGGTTTAAGAGAATTACTCTGAAACCCGGCAAAAAGAAAAGAATAACTTTTGTTCTTCCTGTAGATCAGCTAGGATTTTACAATAGAGAAATGAAATATATAATAGAACCCGGAACCATAAAGGTAATGGTGGGCAGCTCTTCAGAAGATATAAGACTTGATGGGGAATTCGAAATAGAAGGTAAAGTAAAGGAAATAACAAGCAAAGAAAGTTATTTCCCATCAGTATCAGTTAAATGAATAAAGTTTATTGTCGTATAAGTAATCAAAGAATATATAATATTGAGTGTAAAAAAATTCTATTAAAACTAAAAATTTGCTATTTTTTAATTTATTCTCCTATTTTTTAAAAAAAATATACATAAAACTATATTTTTATTAATATTTTTAGTATAATCACAAAAAATTATAAATATAATAGAAAATATTTATTTTTTTATCATTAACAAAAAGATAAAAAAATTTAATGAGGTTAGAGAATATCAATGGATAAAGAATCAGGTGTATTAATAGAAAAATGCGGTAAAGAAAATTATAATAAGCTACTGGAAATAAATAATAATTATCTAATTGAATTTATTTCAAAATTCGTGAATATACTTAATCCTAAGTCTGTATTTGTTTGTAGTGGCCTGGAAAGCGATATAGATTATATAAGAGAAAAGGCTATTAAAGATGGCGAAGAGATAAGACTTAAAATACCGGGCCATACAGTGCATTTTGATGGAATACATGACCAGGCAAGAGATAAAAAAGCTACTAAATTTCTGGTTAAGGATGGAGTAAAGTTCGGGAAAGAATTAAACACTATAGATAAGGTTGAAGGACTTAAAGAAATATACGGTATAATGTCTGATATAATGAAGAACACGGAACTTCTTGTGTTATTTTTCACGCTTGGTCCTACAAATTCACCATTTACGATTCCTGCGGTACAGCTTACTGATTCGAGTTATGTAGCACACTCAGAAATTATACTTTACAGATCTGGTTATGAAGAATTTAAGAGGTTCGGGAGCAATAATAATTTCTTTAAGTTTGTGCATTCTGAAGGCGAACTGGAAAATGGAGTCAGTCTAAATGTCGACAAAAGGAGAATATATATAGACACAGAAGAAAATATTGTATATTCAACAAATACACAGTATGGAGGTAATACTATAGGTCTTAAAAAACCTGCAATGCGTCTGGGCATAAGCAAAGCTGCCAGGGAGGGATGGTTGACGGAGCACATGTTTATTTCCGGAGTTCATGGTCCGGGAGGAAGAGTAACGTACTTTGCAGGTGCCTTTCCTTCTATGTGTGGAAAAACTTCTACTTCAATGGTAAAAGGTGAAACCATAGTTGGAGACGATATTGCACATATAAGAAATTTGAAAGGAGAACCGCGCGCTGTTAATGTTGAAATTGGAGTCTTTGGAATAGTAAAGGATATTAATCCTGAAGATGACCCTATAATATGGGATGTATTGAATAGTGAAAACGAAACAATTTTCTCTAATATTTTGATTGATAAGGAAAAAGAAGTGTACTGGATTGGAAAACCCGGGGTTAATCCGGATAAAGGGATTAATTATTCTGGTAAGTGGTTTAAAGGTAAAATTGATGAGAAAGGTAATGAGATTGAGCTCTCACACAAGAATGCAAGATTTACAACAGGTTTAAAAAATTTTGGAAACACAGACCCGGAGTATGATAACCCGCAGGGGGTATTGTTAGGAGGAATAATATATGGAGGAAGAGATTCCGATACCTGGGTACCTGTGCAGGAAGCATACAACTGGGAACATGGAATAATTACTATGGGAGCTTCCATAGAGTCTGAAACTACAGCAGCCACACTTGGTGAAACAGGAGTTAGAACCTTTAATCCTATGTCTAACCTTGATTTTTTGTCTATACCGATAGGCAAGTATGTGGATATAAATATAAAATTTGGCCAATACCTGAAGAAACACCCCAGGATATTTGCGGTTAATTATTTTTTGAGGGATGGAAATGGAGATTATCTTAATTCAAAATTGGATAAGAATGTATGGTTGAAGTGGATGGAATTGAGAGTTAATGGGGATGTTGGTGTAAAAGATACAGGAATAAGCATGATTCCATTATACGATGACCTCAGGAAGCTATTTAAAGAAGTTCTTGGTAAGGATTATAGCAGGGAAGTATATATAAAGCAGTTTACTCTTAGAATTCCGGAGAATATATCAAAGACAGACAGGATTTTAAGAATATATAATGAGCTTGGCTCGGATGTACCGGATATATTATTTAATATCCTTGAAGAGCATAGAAAAAAACTTGAAGATTTAAGACGTAAAAATGGAGATTATATCTCTCCATTTAATTTTTAGAAAACTATATAAAGTTTTATTTACTTTATTTACACTCTTCAGTAATAAAAGATTGATTTATATTGAATATAAGGTTATTACAGGTAGTTTTAAAAATCCTTATAGCTGTCAAGTTTATACATAACAAGTCCCGAGCAGGCTTTTGGATAGAAATAAGTAGTTTTTTCAGGCATAAGATATCCACCTGTGCATATTCTTTCAATTTCCTTGATGGATGGCGGGTTTAAAAAAACTCCGATGTCAAATTTTCTGGCATCTATGTTGTTTATTACCCTACTAATAGAGTGACTATAGCTAACATTTTTAATTTCATGCTTGCCTGTAATTTTTCTCATGAAAAATTTATCCAGTATGTTTATGTCCAGAGAAGAGTAATATTCTTCTGGAGTATTATTAAGTGTTTTTTTGGATACATTAGATCTTTTTAATGTTATGAAATATAATTTTCTTTCTCTTCCATAAAGAAAAAAGCTATTGAGGCCTTTCGATTTTGATTCTAATAGTTTTTCATGAATGAAAGCAGGAGAGCTAACTGAATATATTTCAGTCAAAAAGTTATGACTTATTATATTTATTAATTCTGATAAACCCGGATATTTTATGAATTTTATCAGTCTGTAATATGGTAGTATCATAAAATCATTCTGGCTGCTGTCGATATATAGGGTTAGGATAAAATCTTCAGGTATTGAATTTTTAGATGTGTATCCCTGTTTGAATTTTTTTAAATAATCATTTCTGTATTTTAGTGAAGTTTCGTAACGGTGATGACCATCTGCTATTATTAGTTTTTTGTGCTTCATAAGATTTATAATTTTGTTTATATCCTTATGGTCTGTAATCTTCCATAATCTGCATTTTAGGTCTGTGTCATAGGTTACACCTGTGCTTATGAGAGGGTTTTTGTTGATGTTATTGTCAAGTATGGGCTTTATTTTTTTTTGATTGTCGTTATAAAGTGTAAAAACAAGCCCAAAGTTTGTTCTACATTTTGATAATAATTTTAATCTATCTTTTTTTATGCTGGACAGAGTTTTTTCATGAGGAATAATCTGTAATTTAGAGTACGGCTCTATCCTGGTAAGTCCAATAAATCCTGAAATTTTTTTTATTTTACCGCAGTAGACAAAGCTTTCTTCAAAAATATAGAAACATCTGTCGTTATCGAGTTCGAGTATCCCCTTATCCATCCACTGGTTTAGTAGCTCTCCTGCTCTTATATACTTTTCACCAGAATCGCCTTCTGGAAGTGTTAGATGTACTATGTTGTAAGGGCTGGATTTACAGAGCTCTTTTATAAGAGGTGATGATATTACATCGTAAGGAGGAGATATCACTCTGGATATATTTCCTGCTTTGTTTTCGTTATATAAGAGTCCTCTTAATGGTATAATATCAACCATTTATTTAATCCTTATGAAGGATTGGTTTGGCATAAATTTAGTAAAGCTCTGTCTAAATTAATATAAAATTGAATTGAAATTATAGCAATATAAATTTTTATTTACAAATGATTTACGTAAGTTTTTTATTGGCGCTGTTAATTGCTGATAAAGAATGATATAAATTATTATTATCTAGCATTATTTCTGGAAAATAAAAAGAAAGGTCATAATATAAGGATATGAAGTATCTTCTATTATTTTTGATATTCAGTTTTTTTGGTGTGGGCGTAGAAATATTCTTTTCTTCTATACATGATTATATAAGATATAAGGACATCGCCTTTAAGGGGAGATCTTACTTATGGATGTTTCCTATTTATGGTGCCTGGGGACTGGCAATAGGTCCATTGTATAATCTAATAGATTTTATTCCATTTGCAATCAGAGGCTTTATTTATCTTGTGATTATATTTGCAGGGGAGTTTTGCTATGGTTATATATTAAAGATTGCTATAAAAAAATGCCCCTGGGAATACAAAGGAAGGTGGACTTTATTGGGACTTGTTAATCTTCTTTATATTCCATTCTGGCTAATTTTTGGATATATATCGGAGTTAATCTATAGAGGGTTTATATCAGTAACCATATATTAAGATTGAAAATTTTTTAAGGTTCGAGCCCTTAAATGATTTTTTTTTATTTAATCTCCAGTGCTTTCTTCAGAGTTGGTTTCCTCTTCATAACTTTGAACATCTCCAACATCAATGAGTGCTATTGCCCCAAGTGTAGATACATTATTAAAATTAAAAGTTTTGGATGAGGAAATTACCAGTTCAGTGGATTCCAGGTTATCGGTATCCATTATTGATATTGTAAATCCCAGAACGTCTCCATCAGAAGGTAAATAATTCGTAAAATTATACCACGGTATACTTGCTTCAAGTATATAACCGTTAGCAAGCCTTGTGGATTCAATTACAGTCCCCCTCGGAGGTGAATTTGAGGGCCAGTTCATGAATGCCTCCTCTATCATTCCGGTAAAACTACCGGGGGATAAATCAATCTGATAATCATCGCTGTTGTAAAATTGAATCTGCATATCTTCTTCCAGTTCGGTGTCAAATACAATTGATATGCTGTCACCTTTGTTTATCTGATTTCCCGTATAATTCTGGCTGAATACATCATCAATTACCTGTATGGCAAGATAGAAGTTATCTTCATCCCAGCAGGAATAAAAAATACCGGAAATGTCATTGTGTGATGTGTAATTCTCTTTTTTAATGGTTGGCTCAAATTGAGTAAAACTTTCGAAATTATTCCATTCCTGTATACTTCCATCTATCACAGGGGGAGTATAGCATTTATAGCAAAATAAAGGGACGCCTGTTGGGATAGTGTTATTGGTTCTGAATACAGACTCTTCTAAAATCTGATTTTTCTTTTCTTCGATATCGACATTTACTATTTTTTCTTTTTCGGGTTCATCTTCATACTGAACACTGAAATATACTGTGTTTGAAGATGAAATTACGTCACCATTTCCGTCCATAAGCTTTGCTATCATCTTATATTCTCCGGATTTTGATGGGTTCCAGTTATATTCGTAGGGTGGTGAGGTAAAAGATTTTATCTCGCTGTCATCTACAAATATTTTTACTATGTAATCTGTACTTTCGACCTCTTCAGCCCTTATTTCAATTGGTACAGTTTCATTTTGGTTGACAAAATCAAATATTTTTTCATTGGCAGGAGAAGCAATAACCAGGGTATAATCTACTTCCTCTTCTTCCTCATGATCTTTTGCAGAAAAGAAGTTTAATGGAGCACAGCTTCTAAAGGAAAAGAATATAATAATGGCGAATATTAGAATAAAGGCAAACAGAATATAAGGGATTCTATCAAGTATAAACATATTCTTCTTATATCTACTTTTCATTCCTTTTGCTTTTTCCTTTCTGATATTATCTTTTGGGAAAGGTTAGGAGGCAGCTCTTCGTAATGAGAGAACTTCTGTGTAAATCTACCTCTTCCCTGTGTTAAAGAAGTAAGATCAATTGTATAATTAAAAGATTCAGATTGAGGAACAGTGGCTTTTATAAGTTGTTTTTTGTTATCGGTAGGAGTCATGGATATAATTTTACCTCTTTTTGAATTGATATCTCCTATAATGTCTCCCATGTATTTTTCAGGTACTAAAATTTCCAGCTCCATAATTGGTTCAAGAATAACAGGCGAAGCTTCCATCATTCCCTTTTTAAATGCCATAGATGCAGCTATTTTAAAAGCCATTTCTGATGAGTCGACAGTATGGTATGAACCATCGTATAAGTTTACACTTACGTCAACTACCGGGTAATCTGCAAGAACACCGGCCAGCAGAGCTTCCCTGATACCTTTTTCAACACCTGGTATATAACCTTTGGGTATTGCGCCACCAAATATACTATCTTTGAATTCGAAACCGCTACCACTAGGGAGTGGCTTTAATTCAATGAAAACATGCCCATACTGGCCACGTCCTCCAGATTGTTTTTTATATTTATATTCAGCTTTTGCTTCTTTTCTTATGGTTTCCTTATATGCTACATCAGGAGTAAAAAGTTCGACATCGACATCAAATTTATCTTTTAATTTTTCTACTGCTGTAGAGAGATGAAGTTCGCCCATTCCCTGAATGATATTTTGATGTACTTCGATATTTAGTTCCTGTTTTAATGTAGGGTCTTCCTGCATTAATTTCGATAATCCATTGCTGATCTTTTCTTCATCACCTTTGCTTTTGGGTATTAAAGATTTTAATAGCGTAGGAGAGAAATATTCACCTGCAGGTAATTTTAAAGGATGATCCTGTGCTGATATAGTGTCGTCATTCATAATTTCCATTATTTTAGAGACCGCGACAATATCACCGCAGGAAGCCTCGCTTATATCTATCTGGTTTTTACCCTGAAGCTTGAACAAATTGGTGAATTTGTATGTTTTTTCTGAACTTGAAATGTAATAACTCTCATTTAACTTGATTGTGCCAGAGAAGATTCTAAATATTGATAATTTACCAATGTAAGGGTCTGCCATTGTCTTGAAAACATATGCCAGGACAGGCCCTTCCGGTGAAGGTTTTATATCGACTTCTGAATTATTTTTTAAGTCAATTGGTTTTAATGGTTTAATATCAAGAGGTGAGGGGAGTAAAGTATTTATATAATCCATAAGTATATCTATGCCAATGTTTTTGCCTGAAGAGACAGCAAATGCCGGTATAACCTTACCTGATATTACCGCGTTTTTTAGAACATCATTTAATAATGTATCGCTTATCTTTTCACCTTCAAGATATTTATTTAAAAGCTCGTCATCCGTTTCAATTATAGACTCAATTAGTTCATTATGACGGGTTTCAACGTTTTCTTTAATTTGAGCCCGAGTAGTTTTTATCTTTATACTCATAAGTCTGGTTCTGGAATATATCTACAATTCTTGAAAAACCCTCGCCGCTGTTTACAGGAATTGTTATGGGAACAAGATTTAGCTTATACTCTTTTTTTATATCTTCAACAAGTCCTGAAAAGTCAATATTTTCAAGGTCCATTTTATTGAGTATGAAGAAAATCGGGCGAGATTCCTTTGAAAGTAGCTCCATGGGAAGCTCAGTTGGTGCCTGTATGCCTGTTTTTGCATCAATAACCATCAGGACACTGTCAACTACTTTGATTGCAGACTGGGTCTGTCCTATGAAATCCATATAACCCGGGCAATCTATTAAATTTATGTTGAAATTCTTCCACTTATAATGAAGCAGGCTTGAATTGATGCTAAATCCCTTTTTAGTTTCAAGTGGTGTGAAGTCTGATACAGTATTTTTAGATTCTATAGTACCCAGTCTATCAATTGCTCCGGAATTATATAGAATGCATTCTGAAAGTGAGGTTTTACCGGTTCCATTGCCAGAGATTATTCCGACTACTTTATTGTATGAACAACTATTTCTATCCATTAAAATCCTCCCAAAAAAAAGTAAATGTGTAATTTAATGATATAAGTTAGGACAATAGAAGAAATATATCATAAAAAATTTTGTGTGTAAAAGTAATATTGATTCAAATACAGGCTCTGGCTGGCAGTAAGCGGAATTATATTTTTGAGTTTATTTATATGATATAATTTAAAATTGTTCATTTTTAGCTTGCAGGGATGTAAAATATTTATTTTATTTCTTGCTAAATTAAATAGTTCATTAATTAGGAGGGGTGATTATTATGACGATAGGTGTGATAGTTGTTATAGCGGTAATTCTAGGTATAGCGTTGATTCTGGTATTGATTTCAATAGGTCTATACAATTCTATTATATCTTTAAGGAATAAGGTTGATAATGCATGGCACCAGATAGATGTTCAACTGAGAAAAAGATATGACCTGATACCCAATCTGGTTGAAACAGTAAAGGGTTATGCGAAACACGAAAGAGAAACACTGGAGAAAGTAATTAATGCTAGAAATATGGGAATTGACGCTAAAACGGTAAAGGACCAGGCAAAAGCTGAAAACATGATAACGAGTACTTTGAAATCATTGTTTGCCTTGTCCGAGAATTATCCAAATCTTAAGGCTGACCAGCATTTTTCGAGATTAATGGAGCAGTTAAACGGCATTGAAAGTAACATAGCGTATGCCAGGCAGTTTTATAACGATATGGTTATGAGATTTAACACGATGATACAGACATTTCCGGGTAATGTTTTTGCCAGGATGTTCCATTTTAGCGAAAGGGATTATTTCGAGATTGAAGAAATGGAAGCAAGGGAACCGGTTAAAGTTAGTTTTTAAGATTTAAATATTTTTTTAAAATAAGAAGTGGCTTAAAAGATGTATGAGTATATTGCCAAAAATAGAGCAAAAACAGTAGTTATAATAATTGGATTTGTGGTTTTTATAACCATAGTAGGTTTTGCTCTGGGTTATTATGTTGATTATAGATATGGTATAAACAGTAATTTCTCAATACTATTTATGGTAGCCGCCCTAATTATTTCTATTATTGTAAGTTTCTCGAGTTATTATTATAGTGATAGAATTGTACTCGGGCTTACGGGCGCAAGATCGATATCAAGGGAGGAAAATCCGAGGGTTTATTACATGGTTGAAGGTCTTTCAATAGCAGCAGGATTACCGGTACCGGGGATTTATATGATAGAGGATAGCGGACTTAATGCTTTTGCAACAGGACGTAACCCACAACATGGTGTTGTAGTGTTTACGCGTGGCCTTCTTGAAAACCTGAATGATGAAGAGCTTAAAGGAGTAATATCACACGAACTTTCTCATATAAAAAATTATGACATACTTCTTGGAACGATAATAGTGGTGCTTGTTGGAATGATTTCTATAATAAGTAATATTATACTCAGAAGTTTTATATTTGGAGGTAGAAGAAGAACCGGAAGAACCGCCGGAGGCGGTGCATTATCTATTATTTTTTTGCTGCTGGGACTGGCACTTTTGATTCTTTCGCCTATAATTGCTACTATTATAAGGCTGGCGATAAGCAGGAACAGGGAATTTCTTGCTGACTCGACGGGGGCTATGATATCAAGATACCCTGCGGGTCTGGTAAACGCACTGAGAAAAATTAGCCAGCACAGTGATGTTAGAACTGCCAGCAACGCTACCGCTCATTTGTTTATAGCGAATCCATTTGGGAACAGGGCAAAGGCAGCATTTAGTAATTTATTTAATACCCATCCTCCTACGGAAGAAAGGATAAGAAGACTTGAAAGGATGTCTTTAGGAGTGGGAATATAATATGGAGGTGTTTTAAATATGGAAAAAGGAACATTAAAAGTAAAGGCAGGGCTTGCAAGGATGTTAAAAGGCGGTGTGATTATGGATGTAGCCACACCCGAGCAGGCAAAAATAGCAGAAGAAGCAGGAGCAGTATCAATTATGGCTCTTGAAAGAATCCCTGCAGATATAAGGGCGGCAGGTGGTGTCGCAAGGATGACTGATCCTGAAATTATATTAAAGATAATGGATGTTGTATCAATTCCTGTAATGGCAAAAGTAAGAATAGGACATTTTGCTGAGGCCCAGATACTGGAGTCTATTGGAGTTGATTATATAGATGAAAGTGAAGTTTTAACACCTGCTGATGAGAAATTTCATATAAATAAATGGGATTTTAAAGTTCCATTTGTTTGCGGAGCTACTAATTTAGGTGAAGCTTTACGAAGAATCGGAGAGGGAGCTGCAATGGTAAGAACTAAAGGAGAAGCAGGTACTGGCGATGTAATTGAAGCTGTCAAGCACATGAGATGCATAAAAGATGAATTAGCGAGAATTGTTTCAACGCCTGTAGAAGAACTTATGTCTGCAGCTAAAGAAATGGGTGCTCCTTATGACCTTGTGTTATATGTGCATGAAAATAAAGAACTGCCTGTGGTTAATTTTTCGGCAGGCGGGATTTCAACTCCTGCTGACGCTGCAATGATAATGCAGCTGGGTGCAGACGGAATTTTTGTTGGCTCAGGAATATTTAAGTCAGAGAACCCATCAAAAATGGCAAAAGCTATTGTTGAGGCTACAACACACTTTAATAATCCTGAAATACTTGCAAGAGTTTCAAGAGGTCTGGGGACAGCTATGAAAGGAACTGCAATATCAACACTTTCAGAAAAGGAGGTAATCTCGAATAGGGGATGGTAAAAAAGATTGAGAATATAAAAGTTGGAGTCCTTTCTCTACAGGGAGCTTTTATAGAGCACATAATAAAACTGAATGAATGCGGAGTAAGCGCTATAGAGATAAGGCTTCCTGAAAATTTAAGTGATGTTGACGGGCTTATTATTCCAGGAGGAGAGAGTACGACAATAAATAAGTTATTAAATGAATATAATTTTAAGAATAGTCTTGATAGATTTTATAAAGATAAAAAACCTATATTTGGTACATGCGCGGGATTGATATTAATGGCCAAAGAGATACAGGACGAGGGCAATGGTCTGGGATATATAGATATGGTTGTTAAGAGAAATGCTTATGGTCGCCAGGTGGATAGTTTTGAAGAATTAGTGTATATAGATTTTAATAATAATGGAAAGCAGACAGAGTTTAACTCAGTATTTATAAGAGCGCCAAAGATTTTGAGTACCGGAAAGGATGTTAAAGTAATGGCGCAACTTAACGGCGAAGCGATACTAGTAAAAAATGATAGTGTTATGGTAAGCACTTTTCATCCTGAATTAACTAATAGTCTTGAAGTACATGATTATTTTATAAATATGATAAGAAAACATAAAGGAGAGTCCTGACATGTCCGGGCATTCGAAATGGCATTCAATTAAACATAAGAAAGCCAAGGAAGACGCAAAAAGAGGCAATATATTCGGTAAACTAAGCAGAAGCATAATCGTAGCTGTAAAAGAAGGTGGAGGCGGAGATCCGAAGGACAATATATCTCTTGCAAACGCTATTGCCAAAGCAAAGGAATACAATATGCCTCAGAATAATATAGAAAGGGCAATCAAGAGAGGTACAGGTGAAATAGAAGGCGAAGACTATGAGAGTATAATATATGAAGGATATGGTCCCGGCGGCATAGCATTAATGATCGAAGTTTTAACAGAAAACCGTAATAGAACTGCTTCTGATATAAGGAATATTTTGAATAGATATGGTGGAACACTGGGTGAATCAGGTAGTGTGAGCTGGCAGTTTGAAAGAAGTGGCATAATAATAGTTGAAAAAAATGAAGTAAAAGATGAAGAGGAATTCATGTTAAGTATGATTGATATAGGTGCGGAAGATATTGACGAGTACGATGACTTATATGAAATAAGGACAAATCTAAATGACTTTACGAAGGTTAAAAATGTTCTGTCAGAAAAGAATATTAATATAAAATCAGGTGAACTTACTTTTTTGCCTAAATCTACTATTAATCTGTCAGATGAAGTCAGTGCTAAGGCATTAAGGTTGATTAACACACTGGATGACCATGATGACGTACAGAATGTCAGCACAAATCTGGAAATATCAGACGAGATGCTGGGAGATATGTAGCTATAAAAAAATATCATTCGAACATGACAGATAAGAATGTTAGAATACTGGGAATAGACCCCGGGCTTGAGGCTACCGGAGTGGGTGTTCTTGATATAATTGGCCAGGAGTATCATCCTGTATATTCTGATTGCATTACAACGGATAAGAGCAAGCCAGTATTTGATAGGCTGGAGAAGATTTACATTGAAATTGACAGGATAATAAAAAAATATAGTCCGGATTGCCTGGCAATAGAAGAGATTTTTTTTAATGTGAATGTTAAAACAGCTTTAGACATAGGCCAGGCAAGAGGCGTGTCCATTCTTGCGGGGAGCATTAATAAACTCAAGATATATGAATACACTCCTCTTGAGGTTAAGCAGGCAGTAGCGGGGTACGGGAGAGCAACGAAGAAGCAGGTTAAGTACATGTTAAAAATTATTTTAAAGGTTAAGGATAATTTCTTTCATTCGAGAGATGATGCATGGGATGCAATGGCGATATCTGTATGCCACGCCAGCTACAGGAAATTCCGGGAAAAAGTTAAGATTAATGATATTGATAGATAGAAAAATAATAAAGGATAACAGAGTTTAACACTTCTATGATAGCAAAGATATTTGGAAAGATAATAAAAAAAACTCCCTCGAGCGTTATAATACAGACAGGAGGTATAGGATTTGAAGTATTAATATCTTCCAGGACTTTTGAAAATATACCCGGTCCCGGCTCGGACGTAGAACTTGACATTTATACGCATGTCAGGGAGGAAGAATTGAAACTGGTGGGTTTTCTGGATGATGAAGATAAAGATTTTTTCTTAAAACTACTAAGTGTCTCAGGTATATCAATTAAAATAGCTATAAGTACACTATCTATTTATAGCGGAAACGAAATTAAAAAAATTATTACTGAAAGAGAAGTAGATCTTTTAAGAAGGATACCGGGGATTGGACTAAAGCTTGCGGAAAGAATGATAGTGGAGCTTAAGGATAAGATAGAAGAAGAAAAAATGATTCTGTTGCGAGGAGACAGCCTGATAGGAAATAAAAAGCTGGACGAAGTAAAGCAGGCTTTAAAAACACTGGGCTACAGCACGAATGAAATAATGAGGGCTATGTCAGGATTAGATGCAGATGCCATTGATAAAAGAAAAACCGAGGAAATATTAAAAATGGTGCTTAAAGTAATGTGATAGGGGTATTAATTGAGTGAAGTAGATAAAAAAAATAATGAAGATAATTATATAAATCCAAAACACTTGAAGGTTGATACAGAACTTGACAAAAGTCTAAGACCCAGGACAATATCTGATTTTATCGGACAGGAAAAAATAATAGAAAATCTTTTAGTATTTATTAAATCTGCTAAAAAAAGAAAAGAGCCTCTTGACCATGTTATTTTGTCAGGACCTCCGGGTCTTGGTAAGACATGTCTTGCAGAGATAATCGCCAATGAACTTGAAGTTGGATTCAGGATTACATCGGGACCGGCTATAGAAAGAGCTGGGGACCTTGCAGCAATACTGACAAATCTTGAAAAGTTCGATGTGTTATTTGTTGATGAAATACATAGATTAAATAGAAGTATTGAGGAAATTTTGTATCCTGCAATGGAGGATTACAAACTGGATATAATAATAGGGAAGGGACCTTCTGCAAGATCTATAAGAATCGATATCGAGCCATTTACTATTATTGGAGCGACGACAAGAATAGGATTGGTTGCGCCACCACTCAGGGACAGATTTGGCGTAAACTTAAGACTTGACTATTACAACAAAGAAAATATCGTAAAGATTATAATAAGGTCAGCATCTATACTTGGCATAGAAATAACAAAGAAAGGTTCAGAAATTATAGCAGGGAGAAGCAGAGGCACACCAAGGATTGCCAATAGATTATTGAGAAGAGTGAGAGACTATGCTCTTATGTATAGTGGCAGTGTAATAGATGAAGAGATAGCTGAAAAAGCCCTGAGTAAGCTTGATATCGATAAGCTGGGTCTTGATGTGGTAGATAAGAAAATATTAAATACACTGGTTGTAAAATTTAACGGCGGACCGGTTGGTGTGGGGACTATCGCTGCTTCGGTAGGAGAGGAAGTTGACACCATAGAAGATGTTTATGAACCATATCTTTTACAGCTTGGTTTTGTAAAGAGGACTTCAAAAGGCAGGGTGGCTACAGATATTGCTTTCAAATATATGGGAATATCAAAGGAAGGTGCTCCGGGGCTTTTCGATAATATGACCAGAAATGAAGATTGAACTATTTGATTATGAACTTCCTCGAGAGTTTATAGCCCAAAGACCATTAATAAATAGGGATAATTCCAGGCTATTGGTTCTCGATAGAAAAACAGGTGGAATAGAACATGATTTTTTTTATAATATCCATTCGTATTTAAAAAAAGGAGATGTGCTGGTTGTAAATGAAAGTGGAGTTTCAAGATGCAGGTTAAAAGGCAAAAAAGAAAAAACCGGAGCAAATATTGAATGTTTTGTTTTAAATAAATTAAAACAAAATGAATATTTATCTTTAATTAAACCTTCCAAGAGAATTAAACCTTATGACAGAGTTATTATAGGAGAGCATTATTTTACTGTTAAGTCAAAATTAGATTACGGGAAAGTAATAGTGGAATTCGATGTTCCTGCAGAAGATATTTTTAATGAGTCTGGAGAAGTACCGTTGCCGCCATATATCAAAAATACCAGTATCAGAGAAGAGCTTTATCAAACTGTTTATGCTAATAAAAAGGGGTCAAGAGCAGCTCCAACCGCAGGACTTCATTTTTCTAATGAATTAATCAATAAGATAGAAAAAAAGGGGATAATTTTTTCGAAATTGAGGCTGGATATAGGTCTTGATACTTTTAGACCAATAACAGAGGAAGAAGTTGAGGAGCACAGGATTCACAGAGAGAATTATTATATTGAGGAAAGTGAAGCAAAAAAAATAAGAAAAGCAAAAGATGCGGGGAATATGATTGTTGCAGTTGGGACAACTGTTGTCAGGGTTCTTGAAACTTTGATGATAAAGCATGGGAAAATAACAGGGGACAGTGGCAATACTGATATTTATATTTATCCCGGGTATAATTTTAAAGCTTTTGACTGGTTGATTACAAACTTCCATCTTCCCCGGTCAACACTTATAGTAATGGTATCTGCTTTTGCAGGAAGAGAAAATATAATGAAAGCCTATGATGAGGCAAAAAAGAACGGATACAGGTTTTATAGTTTCGGGGATTGCATGCTTATAAAATAATAAAAGACATGGATATGAGATAAAAAAATTCAATTTTCTATTAGTTAATTTTATACTGTTTAAAAGAATTTTTTTTAAGAGCAGATTATTCTTTATTAAAGAATTATTTTTAGTATTAAAACCGGATGGTTATTATTTATCAAAATTAAATTTTTTGCTGCTAAGAATTTTTATGCATGCGTTTGCTACCCTGGTGTCGTAAAGCTTTCCTTTATTTCTTCTAATTTCGTTTATCGCTGCTTTTATGCCAAGAGCAGCTCTGTATGGTCTGTGGGAGGACATTGCTTCAGCTACATCGGAAACCCCTATGATTTTTGCTTCCAGCATGGTGTCCTTTCCCTTGAGCCCCCTGGGATAGCCAGAACCATTTTCTCTTTCATGATGCTGGAGTATTATCTCTGCTATAGGGCAGTTAAAATCGATTGCTTTAACAATATCGGACCCTGTCTGTGGATGGGTTTTGATTATATCAAATTCAATTTCCGATAATCTGCCGGGTCTTGAAAGGATGGAAGGCGGTATATTTATTTTACCTATATCATGAAGCTGAGCAGCTATTTTTACCGACCTGATTCTGCTATCATCAAGTTTTAAATTTTTAGCTATTTCTACCGCAAGCCTGGTTACTCTTTTTTGATGGCCGTATGTAAAGGGGTCTCTTTTTTCAACTAATGATGAAAGGGTATCTATAACCTGGCTAAATGTTTCTGAAAGTTGTTTATATGACTTTTTCCTTTTGGTAATATCAACAAAATTACCCAGTATATATTTTATTTTCCCATCTTCTTTTATTGACTTCTCCAGAACTTCTACCCAGAACTTATTCCCTTTATTATTTACTAATGGGAGCTCTATATGGTTTACTCCGCTGATTATAACTTTTTCTATGTTTGATAGATAAATTTTTTCCATATCCTTTATCCAGTAGGGTCGGGGCGGCTTTCCGCCAATTATTTCACTTGACGAAAACCCGGTTAATTTTTCAAAAGCAGGGTTGATATATTTCATAGTTTTATCAGGGTCCATGACGTAAATTGGAGTTATAGAATTATTAAGAATACTACTATTAAATTCTTCGCTTTCCTTCAGTTTTTTTTCTATTTTTATAATGCTGGTTATATCAGTAATTATCACCTGAACTCCGGTAATTTTTTTACCCTTTTTAATAAGTGAATTACGTATGTTTCCGGTAAAAAGTCTGCCGTTCTTATGTTTCCAGGTCACGGTAAAGGGTTTCACATTTTTACCGAGCATAAGTCTGGTAAACATATTAAGATATGATGGTATATCTTTTACCTTAAAGTTTTTTAATCTGGTAAAATTTTTGCCCACGATTTCATCCTTTTTAAAACCCGTGAAATCGAGAATTACATCACTCACATCACTTATAATCCCTGTTTTATTTATAATAACTATACCAGCCGGTGAAGTTTTAAAAATGTGCCTGTACTTTTCTTCACTTTCTTTATAGGAATCTATTGCCTCCAGTTCGGCAGTCATATCCCTTATATATCCTTCAATTAATTTAAGGTTAATATTAGGAAAATGAAGTAACTTCCCGGTTTCCGATACCCATTTTATTTTGTTTTTTGCAGTGATTATACGGTATTTAAGATTGATTATTTCGTTTTTTTTAACTTCTTTTTTAAGATAATTCATTACCATTTTTCTGTCTTCAGGATGGATAATATCGCTATAGGCTATTTTATTGTTTATTATTAAATCCGACTGTTTATAACCTGTTATTTGATTGCAGGCTTCGCTGATAAATTCAATGGTACGGTGGTCATCCTTTCTGCAGCAAAAAACCATGCCAGGGAGCTCATTAATCATCGGGGAATGAAAGAGAGAATTTTTTTTGATAATATCTTTTATATACTTATCTTTGTTTTTAAATTTTTCAAGTTTAAGGAGTTCTTCATGGAGATTGATATGTAAATTAATAAAATGTTCTACCATACCTGATGTTGTCTGTGGAATGCATGAAGTTTTATTGTTGATGGAATCGTTTTTCTGTGGATATTTCATGTTATATTGTTTTTAAAATTATAAAGTTTAGAATTTGATAAGAATATGTCTATATTATACTGTAAATAAAAGAATAATAAAATTAGATGTAATTTTATGGGTATTATGTTTCATACAAAAAATTAATTCTTTTTAATATACTATCAATAAGCTTTATATTTTTAATATAACTTATATAATTATTGAAAAAATGTCAGGGTGTTGAAAAATATTTAATATAAAAAATTTGTTTGACGGAGTTATATTGCAGGAGTCAGCGGATATAAAATGTAATTATAAATAAACCCGGAGGTAAATTTTGATTAACACTATAATATGGCTGTTAATAATTTTTTTTGCAAGAATTATCGATGTGAGTCTGGGCACCATCAGGGTCAATATGATAGTCAGGAGGAAAAAGACTATTGCTGCTCTGGTGGGTTTTGTTGAGGTAATGATATTTATATCTATTATTGTCAGGATAATTAAAGATATTGATAACATATACGGGACAATTGCTTATGGAGCTGGTTTTGCTGTAGGTACCATTGTGGGGATTATAATATCTGAGAAACTATCGCGGGACCTGGTAAGTGTTAATATTATTTCAAGGAAATATAATAATGAGATTAAAGAATTACTTCTAAAAGAAGATTTCGGTTTTACATGTTATAAAGGAGTCGGGAGACAGAGTGAAGTAGAGATTATGAATGTTGTATGCAGTAATTCTGTTCTTTCAAAATTAAGCGAATTGGTGCACAGGCAGGACCCCAATGCTTTTGTTGTATGTTATATGCTTGATAAAATAAGAGGAGGGTTCATAAGGGGCCTTAAAAAGAAGTAAAAGATATTATGTGCAGGCATATTACTTAAGAAATTTCTCTAAAAATCAAAACTTCTATTATATCTATCGTCTAATATCTAATAAAATTTTTGATGTTATATAAAATAATTTATATTGACGTATGCAGAAGAATATATATATTAGTCTAAATAAATAATAAGTAAAAAAAGAAAGATTGGAATTAGAATAATGGCATGTGATTGAAATTATGATTTTTACTTAAAAAGATATTAATCCAACGACTTAATTAAAAAGGAGCTAAAAAAAATGAAAGAGGACTCTTTAAAAAGTGAGCCTCCCCAGAAAGGAAATAATTCAAATTCAGGTAAGAAAACAATTGGTCCTATATCCAATCTGGAAGAGTATTTAAAACCTGATTGGTGGAAAACCATTTTTAACTCTAAATATTTAAAAACAGATGGTGATGTTGTAGACGATAAAGAAATCACACGGAAAGAAGTAGATTTGTTTATAAAGATTTTAAATATGAATCCTGAAGACAGGATACTTGATTTATGCTGTGGCCAGGGGCGCCACTGTGTGGAGCTTGCAAACAGGGGATTTAATCGAGTGGAAGGCCTGGATAGATCCCATTATCTTATTCAAAAAGCGAAAAAGGAAAGCCTGTCTGTAAGATTCAGGGAAGGTGATGCAAGAAAGCTGCCTTATGCATCTGATACATTTGATGTGGTGATGATTCTGGGAAATAGCTTTGGATATTTTGAGACTGCAAAAGAAGATATGATGGTTTTGAGGGAAGTTTTAAGAGTTCTTAAGCCATGGGGGAGATTCTTGATTGATATATCTGATGGTGAATATTTAAGAAAAAATATAAAACCCCGCTCCTGGGAGTGGATAGATAAAAAGTACTTTGTTTGCAGAGAACGTTCATTGTCTCTTGACAAAACTCGATTAATTTCAAGGGAGATAATAAGCAACGTGGACAGTGGAGTAATAGCAGACCAGTTTTATGCCGAAAGGCTTTATGCAGAGAATGAAATAATAGAGTTTTTAAAACAGGCTGGATTCAATAATATCATCTCCCATGGAAGCATCAGAACTGATTCAAAAAGAAATCAGGATCTCGGAATGATAGAAAAAAGAATCATTATAACAGCAGTAGCTAAAAAACAGTGGTCAGCTGTTAAAAGTAAGAAACATCACTTAAGGAATGTAGTAGTGCTTCTTGGTGACCCAAACAAGGTTGATATCTTAAAGCCGTTATATTTGTTTGACGAAGATGACCTTTATACCATTGATAGACTGAAAGATTCGTTAAGGGAGATTGAAAAAGAATATAATTATAGTTTCAGTTATCTTTATAACCATGAAACAATGATAAAAGACCTTATCAGGATGCAGGAAAAAGGCAAAATAGATTTTGTATTTAATCTTTGCGATGAAGGTTATTTTAATGATGCAAGAAAAGAGCTTCATGTACCGGCTTTACTGGATATTCTTGGTATCCCGTACACTGGTTCCGAACCTCAGTGCCTTGCTCATTGTTATGATAAATCACTTATAAGAGGTATCGCAGAAGAAATTGGGATACCCACACCTGAGGCATTTTTTATAAAATCAGGAGATGTATCATTTGAGGTTCCTTTTGATTTCCCGATGATTATTAAACCAAACTTCGGTGACTCAAGTTTTGGAATAACCAGGAGAAATGTAGTTAATAGCATTGAGAATATCATTAGTGTGATTTCTGAAATAAGAGATAAGCTGGGATATGAAAAACCTATATTAATAGAGGAGTTTTTAAGCGGGAAAGATTTAAGTGTTGGAATAATAGGGAATTTTCCTAATTCTTATACAGTTCTGCCGGTAATCGAAGAAGATTATTCTGCACTGTCGCCTGAACTTCCGAGAGTCTGCGGATACGAAGCAAAGTGGTTGCAGGATTCGCCTTACTGGAAAGTTAAATCTATACCTGCTGAGCTGAAGCCTGAAACAGAAAGATTTATAGTAGATTGTTCTTTGAGAATGTTTGAGCGACTTGAATGCAAAGATTATGCCCGTCTGGACTGGAGATTAAACTCAAAAGGTGAGCCTAAATTGCTGGAAGTAAATCCAAATCCGGGGTGGTGCTGGGATGGGCATCTCGCAAAGATGTCTAAATTAAAAGGGATGTCTTACAGGGAAATGCTGCTTGCCATCCTCAGAGAAGCCGAAAAAAGACTCAAATTTGAGGAGAAGCTAGACAAACTATCATCAGCAGAAGTTAAAATGAAATGAACCAGGAAATATAAGTATAATGACTTTTTTTGAAATTTTAGGTAAAGATAAGAGTTCTTGCGCAAGGGCTGGAATAATAACAACAAAAAGAGGAACTATAAATACACCTGTATTTATGCCGGTTGGTACTAAAGCAACTGTTAAGGCTGTAACAAACGAGCAGCTTTATGAACTGGGATGTGAAATTATTCTTGGCAATCTATATCATCTTTATCTCCAGCCCGGTATAGAAGTTATAGAAAAAGCAGGTGGGCTTCACAGGTTTATGAACTGGAAAAGAAATATACTGACAGACAGTGGAGGGTTTCAGGTATTTAGCCTTAGCAAAATAAGGAAAATTGTTGATGATGGGGTTGAATTCAAGTCTATAATAGACGGTTCGACTCATTTTTTTACTCCGGAAGATGTAGTGAAAATGCAGTGCAGAATCGGTTCTGACATTATTATGGTTCTTGATGAGTGTATACCTTTTAATGAAGATTATGGTTATACGCATAGAGCAGCGGAGAGGACTATCAGGTGGGCAGAACTATCATTGAAGAAGAAAAGAAGCATATGTGACAATGAGGATAACAGGATATTTGGCATAGTACAGGGTGGATTCATAAAAGATTTAAGAAGATATTGTGCACAATCTATATCCGGTATGGATTTCGATGGTATAGCAATAGGTGGATTAAGTGTTGGCGAACAGAGAGATAAGACAATTGATATTTTAAATCACACAATGGAATACATTGACAGGGGAAAACCTGCTTATTTTATGGGTCTCGGGGACCCCAAAGGAATTATAGAAGCTGTAAGCACTGGAGTCGACATGTTTGACTGTGCAATGCCTACACGGATATCCAGGAATGGAAGTGCCTTTACTTCAACTGGCAGGATAAATATAAAAAATAAAAAATATACTTATGATTTGACTCCAATTGACAGCGAATGTGATTGCTATACCTGCAGGAATTATTCAAAATCTTATTTGAGACATTTGTTCAGAAGCAAGGAGATACTTTCAAGTGTGCTTTTAACGATACACAATCTTCATTTTATTTTTAATTTAGTTAACAGCGCAAGAAATTCCATATTGTCAGGAGTATTTGATAAATTTAAAAAAAATTTTCTGAGTAGATATATGGAAAATTCAGAAGTTTAAACTCAATTTTTCAAGTTTTTTTAAGATTTTTTTATTTTATTTATTTAGTGTTATTTATAATTTACATTTTTGGTAATTATTTAGTATAGTTGGAATAGTTTAGTTCTAAAAAAGCAATAAGTCTTTAGGTAAGGATAATATATATTTGCAAAATTTTTAAAAAAGTTAATAATAGTGATATTTGGTTAATGAAAATATTTTAAGGAGTGTTTATGAATAATAAAATGAGATTGTTTGGTATTTTAATGATGAGTATATTGATTGTTTCTCTGGGAGTTTTGAGTATTTCATGCTACCCGGTTGCAACAGAGGGAGAAACTGCTGCAGAAGGTGCCGAGGCTGCCGAAGCAGGTACTTTTTCCAGTATTCTTGCCAATTATGGGACCTGGATATGGCTGGGACTTCTGGTTGTAGCGTTTTATTTTTTACTTATAAGACCCCAGAGGACAAGAGCGAAAAAGACCCAGGATTTAATGTCAGGCCTCCAGAGAGGTGATGAGATAGTTACAATAGGCGGGTTTTATGGCAGAATTAAAGATGTAAGGGATGACGTTGCAATAATCACAGTTGCAAGTGGAGTAGATATAAAAATAAGTAAAAGTGCTATTGCGAAGAAAGTTACCCAGCAGTAGAAATGAGAAATAAAAAGGTTAATGTTGCCATAATCGTAATTTTTATTTTAATAATAGTTGGTTGTTTTTACTATATCTTCAGGGATTCAATTTCTAATTCCATAAAACTTGGTCTTGACCTCAATGGTGGTACCCAGCTTATTCTTAAGCCTATAGAGGAAGAAACTGGAGAGATAACCGAAGAAAAGCTTGAGTATACAATCGGAATCATAAGGGATAGGGTAGATAAACTGGGTGTTTCAGAGCCTCTTATTACAAAAGATAATTTTAATAATATTATAGTCCAGCTCCCAGGAGTAGAAGACCCCGATAACGCAAAAAAAATCATAGGAAAGACTGCAAGGCTTGAATTCCGACTTGTAGAGGGGACATTTGTTTCAAGAAAAGGCAATAGCTGGGACATAGTAGAATTTGATTACCAGAATGGTGAGCTTCTAATTGACCCGGAAGCTGAAGAGACAATATTAATTGAAGATGTAAATAAATTTTTCCAGGGAGAATCGGTACCGAGTACCGGAAGACTGGCAACTAATCCAGAAAATAATGCACTTGTTCTCTTATATCCTCAAAGTCAGGATGAATCGGATGAAAGCATAAATGAAAGTAACGCAGATGAGCCTGAGTTTAATCCTGAAGAAATAATGGGTACACTTGAGTATAACAACGATACAAATGAAATGTTTCTGGTAAAAGACGGTGAAGAGATAGGAGAGATACTTATTGATTCAAGAACAGGAGCTGCAACTCTCGTAGGGCCGGCGCTTATTACAGGTGATGAACTTGCGAATGCAGTTGCGGGATATGATAATTATGGGAATATACGGGTCGGTTTAAGTTTCAAGGAAGAAGCTGATGATACCTTTGCGGAGATTACAACGAATAATATCGGAAGGAATCTGGCAATCGCACTGGATGAAGAGATTGAGTCTGCTCCATATATAAGGGTGCCTATAACTGACGGTGAAGCAGAAATTACAGGTATAACCAGTATAGAAGAAGCTAAAAATATCGAGCTTGTCCTGCAGACAGGTGCATTCCCCATTGACCTCCATTTAGAGGAAAGTATTTATGTTGGTCCGACTCTTGGTATGGATTCTTTAAGATATGGTCTTTATGCAGGAATTACAGGTCTTATTTTAATAATAGCATTTATGTTTTTCTATTATAAAGGACTGGGAATTTATTCCATGGTTGGACTTCTGGTTTATATTATCATTTTCTGGGGAGTAATATCAGCAATAGGTGCCCCGATTACTCTGCCAGGTATTGCGGGAATCATTCTTACGATTGGTATGGCAGTGGATGCAAATGTAATAATATTCGAAAGGATAAAAGAGGAGATATTAAAGGAGAAATCCCCCAGGGCTGCTATAAGTGAAGGATTTAAAGGTGCTCTCAGGACTATAATAGATTCCAATATAACAACTCTGGTTGCGGCAGGTGCGCTTTACTTTTTTGGTGAGGGCCCCATAAAGGGCTTTGCAGTTACTTTAAGCCTTGGCGTTATAATAAGTATGGTAGTAAGTCTTTTATTTACAAGGTCAGGTATATTTTTGATGTCAGGAATTCCAAAGATGACAACACATTCATTTTTAGGATTGGCAAGAAGGAGCGGTGAGTAAGCTATTTTGAAGTTTAAGAATTTTAATTTTGATTTTATTGGAAAAAGGAAAATATGGTTTTTAATTTCTCTGGTAGTGATACTTGCAGGATTAATTGGTTTTTTTGTCCGCGGTAGTTTTAATCTGGGAATTGATTTCCTGGGCGGCTCACTTATGGAGGTAAAGTTTGAAAGGGATACCAGTACTGCTGAAATTAGGGGCATTATGGGCGATATTGGTTATGATAATGTAATAATACAGCGTGTTGAAACAAATATGGTTAAGGCTGAATCGGACAGGTTTATTATAAGAATAAAAGCAGAAGATTCAGGAGATAATGTAGATGGGGAGGAAAAAGATAAAATACTTGATGCACTTGATAGCAAAATAGGGCTTGAAGGTAATCTTCTTCAGGATAGAGATGTAGACCCCGGTTTTAGTAGCAAACTTGTCAGGAATGCATTTATAGCCATTGCTATAGGAATAGCTGGAATATTGATATATGTAGCTATAAGATTTGAGTTCAGGTCAGGAATTGCTGCAATTTTAGCTTTAATTCATGATGTGCTTATTACATTGGGTGTATATGCAATTTTGAATCGTGAGATTAATACATCAACCATTGCTGCAATTCTTACCATTATTGGATATTCTATCAATGATACTATTGTCGTTTATGACAGGATTAGAGAAAACACCCCGATGGCAGGGAAGTTAGGTTACACCGGAGTAGTGAATAATTCGTTAAACCAGACATTATCTCGCTCAATAAATACATCTTTGACTACACTAATCCCGATTGTATTGCTTCTAATATTGGGAACAACGGCACTTAAAGATTTCGCACTTGCTCTTACGGTGGGTGTAATTGCAGGTACATACTCATCCATGTTTGTTGCCAGTCCAATTCTTGTTTTATGGAATAACAGGTTTCCAAAATATAAAAAATAAAGATGAAAAATATTCCTTCTAACTGGATATGCAGGAACGAAAGGAAACCGGACGAAAATTTATTAAGGAATAAAAGATATAGCCCGGTTTTACTGGAAATACTTGCAAAAAGAGGGATAACCACTGAAGATGGAATAACTAAATTTCTTAATACATCTATAACAAATCTATATGAACCGGCAGGACTTCATGGAATTAATAAAGCAGTGGAAAGGATTAAGCAATCACTAAAAAAAAATGAACGGATAATAATTTTTGGCGACTATGATGCAGACGGTATTATCAGCGCTACGATTATCTATAAATTCTTAAAAAAACTGGGACTTGAAGCAGATGTATATATACCCGACAGATTCGAAGAAGGTTATGACTTATCTACGGGTTTTCTAAAAAGAGTTTTAAAGGAATGCAAGCACGACTTAATTATAGCAGTGGACTGCGGAACTAATTGTACGAAGGTCCATGATTTTGTAAAAAAAAATCAATGCCCTGATATAATAGTATGCGACCATCATAACCAGTCAATCAATCTTAGTGATATACCCGAGAGATATATAATAATTAATCCTAAACTTGAGAATTCTGAGTATGAATTTAAGTACCTGAGCGGAGCGGCGGTCACATTTAAATTCGTAACCGCAATTTTGAGAAACCTTGATGATAAATATAAAAAGAGTTTTGAAAAGGATTATCTTACAAATTTACTGGACCTGGTAGCAATATCAACAATTGCAGATATAATGCCGCTGGTAGATGAAAACAGAATAATAGTAAAAAAAGGTCTTAATATCCTTCAAAAGACTAAAAATCCCGGTCTTAAAAGAATGATAGATAATTTATTTGAGGGTAAAAAATTACTGGATGAATATGATGTAGGATTCATTATAGCTCCAAGGTTAAATGCTGCAGGAAGGGTAAAAAAAGCAGAAACAGGTTTTAATCTATTAACTAAAGATGGAGATATTTTGGATGAAATAGTAAGTGAGCTTAATATATTTAATGATAAAAGACAGCGGACTCAAAAAAAAATTTTTGATGAGATTATAAAAAATAATGATTTTGATAGTATTATTTCAGAAAAAAGAATATTTATAGGAAAATCTGAGAACTGGAATGAAGGGGTTCTGGGAATAGTAGCTTCAGATATCGCAAAGGAGTTTAACATACCGGCTATTTTATTCAGGGAGTTTAAAGGTAAGCTTAAAGGTTCCGGGAGAAGTACGGGTAAATTTGACCTGTACGAAAATCTTGTCAGACTGGATAATTTATTTGATAGTTTTGGAGGGCACAGGCTGGCATGTGGAATAAGGATGGATGTCATAAATTACGGGGCTTTTTATGGGAGTTTAATAGAAATTGCCAGAGAAACATTAACAATTAGCGATATAGAGAAAAAAAACATTTATGATATGGAAATCAGCTTTAAAGAAATAAGAAAGGGAATATCTAAAAATATCAATATGCTCAAACCATTCGGTTATGAAAATCCGAAACCTGTATTTATAACCGGGGATTGTGAAATAGTTGATTTTTCATACATATCTGGGGGAAAGCATGTAAAGTTGAAACTCAAACAGGATGAGATAATAGTTGATGCGCTAATTTTTAAAGCTGATGAAAGAATAAAAACAAAAATAATAAAGAATAAAAAGGTAAATATATTATATAAGATCGAGGAGAATAACTGGGGCGGTTTAAAAACCACGCAACTTATCGTTTTAGACTTATTTTAGATAGTAAGAAAATGTTTTATAATGATGTTTAAAAGTTTTTAAATAAAAAAAGGATTTTAATTAGATGAGTCTAAAAGTTAATGATAAAGCCAGGAATATAAATCCGGATATCGTATATAAGAAACTGGTAAAGAAGATAAAAACCTATAATAATAATCTGGATGAAGCACTGCTCGATAAAGCCTATCAGACTTCAAAGAAATATCATAAGAACCAGTTCAGAAAATCGGGCGAGCCTTATGTAATTCACCCCCTTGAGGTAGCAGGAATTCTTTCAGATATTGAGCTTGACCAGGTATCTATTATTTCTGCAATTTTGCATGATGCTATTGAAGATACCGAGTATAACCTGAAAATGGCAAGGGAGGAATTCGGAGATGAAATTGCAAATATTATAAATGGTGTAACGAAATTAGATAAGATTGTTTTTAACAGCAAGGAAGAAAAGCAGGTAAATAATATCAGGAAGATGATAATCGCTATGTCGGAAGATGTCAGGATAATACTGGTGAAGCTTGCTGACAGGCTACATAATATGCGGACACTTTATTTTCTGGATGAGGCAAAAAGGGAAAAAAATTCAATAGAAACACTTGAGGTTTACGCGCCTATCGCACACAGGCTGGGAATATATCAGATAAAATCAGAGCTGGAGGATTTGAGCTTTAAGTATCTCTATCCAAGAGAATATTCAAAAATAAAAAATATGTTTGATGAGAAGCTTGAAGAGAGAAAATCACTTATAAATGAAGCTATAAAAATAGTTAATAAAAAATTAAAAGAGGTAAATATCTCAGCAGATATTAGTGGCAGGATAAAAACTTATTACAGTGTTTATAACAAAATTACGAAACAGAACAGAAAATTTGAAGATATTTATGACATTATAGCGATAAGAATTATAGTTAATGATGTTAAAAGTTGCTATGAAGTACTGGGCATAATCCACTCTCTCTGGAAGCCTGTTCCCAGCAGATTTAAAGACTTTATTGCAAATCCCAAATTTAATATGTATCAATCTCTCCATACGACTGTTATTGGCGTAAAAGGCAAACCTATCGAGATACAGATAAGGACATTTGAAATGCATAAGTTTGCAGAATATGGTATTGCTGCTCATTATAAGTATAAAGAGGGAGATATAAGAAAAATAAGCGAGTTTGATAAAAGAGTTGCATGGATCAGACAGTTACTGGACTGGCAAAAGGAGTTAAAGGACCCCCGGGACTATATGGAATCCTTGAAACTTGATTTATTTGAGGAAGAAGTATTTGTATTTACTCCGAAAGGCAGGGTTGTAAACTTGCCAAGAGGGGCAACTACGATAGATTTTGCCTATCAGATACATACCGATGTGGGACATAATATCATTGGTGCAAAGATAAACGGCAGGATGGCTCCTATAGAAACACTTCTTGAGAACGGGGATATAGTGGAGATTATAGTCTCCAAGAGTAAAAAGGGGCCGAGCAGAGACTGGCTTAATATAGTTAAGAGTTCAAGGGCGCGCAACAAGATAAAGCAGTGGTTCAGCAAAGAACAGAGGCAGGAGACATACAATACCGGCAGGGACATAATGTTAAAAATTTTAAGGAAGAACGGGCTTTCTTATAAAAGTGTTCCAATGGAAGTTTTTGACGAAGTAGCAGGAGAAATGAATTTTGAAAAGTCGGAAAGTCTTTTCAGGAATATCGGCTCGCATAAGGTATCAGCGTACCAGGTTTTTACCAGAATAGTAAAGAAACTGAATCAACAGGAAGCGGAAAAGGAATTAAAAGTAGAGGACATCCAGAGAAAAGAAATTGTAGAAAAGGAAAGCACAGGAATTAAAGTTAAGGGAATGGACAAAGTTCTGGTTACTATAGCTAAATGCTGTAACCCTGTGCCGGGAGATAAAATAATAGGTTATATAACGAGGGGCAAAGGAATTTCCGTACACAGAGCTGATTGTACTAATATTAGCACTCTCAAGAAGCTAGAGAATCAAAGGTTTATCGAGGTAGAGTGGGATAAGAAGGCTCCATATAAGTTTAATTCTGAAATACAGATAGAGGCACTGGATAGAACAAAATTACTGCGTGATATAACAAATGTTATAAGTGAATATGATCTGAATATAATTAGGGCCAATACCCTGAGGGTCAATAAAAGCGGTCATATAAAATTTAGATTTTTAATAGAGATTAATAACAAATATATTTTAAAGGATGTAATCAATAATATAAAGAATGTAGATTCAGTTTATGATGCTTACAGAGTTTTACCCAGAAAATAAATAGCTTTTATTGATTTTAATTGGATTTAAGTTAATATTTTAAAGAACTAAGTTTTTATCTTATTAATTGTTTATTAAATGTAGTAAGAAGAGGAATTTTATTTTTTTAAAAAGTAAGAGTGAAGAATAAATATAAAGGTGGTTAATTTTGAAGTTAAATTCTCCAAGAGGAACAGTAGATTTATATGGTGAGGACATAGATTACAGAAATTTTGTAATAGATACTGCAAGAGAAATATTCAGGGTTTTTAATTATAAAGAAATAATAACACCTTCTTTTGAGTACACCGGTGTCTTTAGCAGAAGTATAGGACAGGATACTGATATCGTACAAAAAGAAATGTATACCTTTAAGGACAAGAAAGGGAGGTCGCTGACACTCAGACCCGAAGGGACAGCATCGATAGCAAGAGCAGTAGTAGGGAATAAATCTATGCTTGAAAATCTTCCGTTGAAGATATTTTATATAGGGAATATGTTCAGATATGAAAGGCCTCAAAAAGGCAGAATGAGGGAGTTCTGGCAAATCGGGGTGGAATCTATTGGTACTGACAGTCCTCTTATGGACGCAGAAGTAATCTGGATCTTGAATTTATTTTTTGAAAAATTAGGGTTTAAAAAACTGGTGCTAAAAGTAAATAGCATAGGATGCGATACATGCAGAAAAGATTTCCTTTTTGAGTTTAAAAAATATCTAAAACCCAGGCTGGACAGCCTGTGCAGTGACTGCAGGAATAGATTTGAAAAAAATGCTCTGAGAATATTTGATTGCAAGAAAAGTGGATGCAGGGGAGTTCTAAAAGATGCACCTTTAATTTATTCATATCTCTGTCCTGCATGTAAAGAAAATTTTGAGGAAGTTCTGAACTGTTTGAAAGCGATTGATATAAATTATGTCATAGATTCAAATCTTGTAAGAGGATTTGATTATTATACAAGGACCATATTCGAGGTAATATCGGAGGACCTGAAAAGCGAGCAAAATGCTCTCGGAGGCGGTGGGAGATATGATAATCTATTAAAGCAGCTTGGAGGCCCTGATATACCGGCAACAGGGTTTGCAGTAGGGATCGACAGGATTGTTCTGCTAATGAAGCAGCTAAATTTAAAGGTTAAAAAAACTGAAGAAAAGAAAAAGATTTATTTAATTACTCTTGATAAAGATTGCAATGTTTATTCTCTAAATATATTAAGGTATCTGAGGGAAAAGGGATATATATGTGATATAAATTTCAATAAAAGGAATTTAAAAAAAGAGATAAAATGGGCTGATGAGAATGATTATGATTTTGTCTTTATAATTGGAGAAGATGAAGTTAGAAATAATACTGTAACCATAAAAGACATTAAAAAATTCAAGCAATATGAAATTAAATGGGAAAACGAAAAAGATAAATTAATGGAGATTATAGGAGCTTAATAATGGTTAATTCTATATTCAGTACAAGCATGAGGACAAATCTGTGCGGGGAAATAAATAAAACAAATAAAGGTAAAAAGGTTACTTTAAGCGGCTGGGTTAATAAGCGAAGAGACCACGGCAAGTTAATATTCGTGGATTTAAGAGACTTTTCAGGAATAATACAATTAATCTTTGATTCAAAGATAAACATGAATTCTTACATGATGGGAAGGGATATAAGAAACGAATTTGTAATTAAAGTAACCGGCAGGGTTAGGATGAGGTCAAAGGATACAGTAAATCCATCTATTCCTACAGGGGAAATAGAAATAGTTGTAGAAGATGTAGTTATATTCAGTAAGTCAAAAACACCACCGTTTATGCTTGAAGAAAGAAATAAAGTTGAAGAAAATGTCAGGTTAGAATATAGATACATTGATTTGAGAACAAAGGAAATGCAGGAAAATTTGAGGTTGAGACATAAAATAGCTTCAGCCACACGCAGTTATTTTAATTCCATGGGTTTTCTTGAAATAGAGACACCCATAATGGGAAAGAGTACACCCGAAGGTGCGAGGGATTTTCTTGTGCCATCAAGATTAAATCCCGGCAGGTTTTATGCACTGCCACAGTCACCACAATTATTTAAGCAAATACTAATGTTCTCGGGATTCGACCGGTGCTACCAGATTGCGAGATGTTTCAGGGATGAAGACCTGAGGGCTGATAGGCAACCTGAGTTTACGCAAATAGATTTAGAGATGACTTTTGTAGATGTGGAAGACATCATGAATATTATAGAAGGTTTGTTTGTTTATATATCAAAGGAAGTATTTGATGGAAAGATAAAATCTCCATTTAAGAGGATGACCTGGAAAGAGAGTATGGAAATCTATGGCACCGATAAGCCTGATTTGAGGTTCGGTCTTACAATAAAGGATATTTCGGAAATATTCAAAAAAAGTGAATTAAAAATTTTTAGTGATACTTTGAAAAATAAAAACGGCTGTATAAAAAGTTTAGTAGTGAATGACAGCAAAATTCTTACAAGAAAAGATCTGGATTACATTGTAGAGCTGGCAAAGAAGAGCGGTGCAGGTGGTCTTGTATGGATTAAAGTAGGAGAAGATATGAATTTTCAATCTCCTGTATCCAGGTATCTTTATGAAAATGAAAAAAAAGGTTTAATCAAAGCTTTAAGCTTGAGGAAAGATGATTTATTATTAATAGTCGCGGATGATTTTTTAGTAACCTGTCAGACACTCGGTATAGTTAGAAATTATCTTGCCAGAAAATTAAAACTAATAGATAAAAATAAATTTGAATTTGTGTGGGTATACGACTTTCCCTTATTTGAATGGGATAACAAAGAAAAGAAAATAAGTTCAGTACATCACCCTTTTACAAAACCTGAAGAAGAAACAGAGAAATATCTTAAAAGTGAACCTTTAAAAGTAAGATCAAAGGCTTATGACATTGTATTAAATGGAGAGGAGATAGGCGGAGGATCAATAAGAATAAGTAACCCGGATTTACAGAAAAAAATTTTTAAAATACTGAACATAGATGAAAAAAAAGCCAGTGAAAATTTCGGGTTTTTTGTAAAGGCAATGGAATATGGAATACCACCTCATGGCGGTATTGCCCTTGGTATGGACAGGCTGGTAATGATACTTGCAAAACTTGACAGCATAAGAGAAGTAATTGCATTCCCTAAAACGCAGTCGGCTGTTTGTATGCTGACAGGTTCTCCTTCTTATGTCAGTAAGGAGCAGTTAAGGGAAGTTCATATAAATGTCCTGGATGAAGATAGTTAAGTAGTTAAAAGGAGATTTTTTTAAGTTTTTATATTTTGTGTAGAAATATATAGCTGATTAAATTCTTAAAAATTGTTTTTTGAAAAAATAATGAATTAGAAGAATACAAATGCGGAAAAATGAAAATTTAGCTTTAAATAGCGGTTTATTGAATAAACAGTTTAATTATGATAGCATAATTTTGGGTACTCTGTTTACGGCGTAACTAAAGTTAAATTTTTGTGCCAACAAATTTACATTGGAAGCCCGGACTTTGGCTGCGGCTTAAATGCCCGCCTTGAGCAGGACTTATAAAACAGTCAAGAGGGCATCCACCTGCAGAGCGCAGGGCGCAAAAAACTTCCTTTGTTACGAGTAAATGGGGTATCCGTTTTGTTATTAAAGTTGATATTCTGATTTTTTAGTTTTAAATATTAATTATAATGGACGTAAGAGAAGTTTTTTTAAAATATTTTGAAAAAAAAGACCATCTGGTATTAAAATCGTCAGGTCTTATACCACATAATGATCCCAGCGTACTTCTAACTACAGCAGGAATGCAGCAGTTTAAGCCATATTATCTGGGGGTTAAAAAGCCACCTTCAAAAAGGATTGCAACAGTTCAGAAATGTTTCAGGACGAGCGATATAGACAAAGTCGGCTATACTGATAAACATCTTACTTTCTTTGAAATGTTAGGTAATTTTTCATTTGGTGATTATTTCAAAAAAGAAGCAATAAAATATTCACTTGATTTCCTTTTAAATGAACTTAAGATTCCTCTGGATAAACTCAGAGTGGCGGTTTTTAATGGCAGTAATGATATAAAAGCTGATCTTGAATCAATCAAATACTGGAAAGAAAATGGTGTAGATGATAATAAAATATACAGATTTGGGAAGGAAGACAATTTCTGGGGTCCTGCAGGAGATACAGGACCATGTGGGCCATGTTCTGAGATATATTATGATTTTGGCGAAGGATATGGATGTGGCAGGAAGGATTGTAGCCCAAAATGTGAATGCAACAGATTTTTTGAAATCTGGAATCTTGTTTTTACCCAGTATAATTATGATGGTAAAAAGTACAGCGAGCTTCCACAGAGAAATATAGATACGGGAATGGGTATGGAAAGGATAATGGCAGTTATTGAAGGAGTACCTTCTGTTTTTAAAACATCTTTATTTTCAGAGATAATTAAGAAAATAGAAGAATTATCTGATGAAAAAAGCAGGAAAAACGAACAGGAATTTGAAAGAAGCCTCAGAATAATAGCTGACCATATAAGGGCTATATATTTTTTGATTTCGGATGGAGTAGTAACTTCAAATGAAGGAAGAGGATATATTTTAAGAAGAATAATCAGAAGATGCATAAGGTTTGGAAGATTGATAGGGATAAAAGACTATTTTTTAAATGATATAGGTGAACTGGTAATAAAAAGTTATTCTAAATGGTATCCAGAACTTTTAGATAAGAAAGACTTTTCATTTAAGCTGGTTAGTGACGAAGAAAAGAGGTTTACAAAGACATTAAAGGAAGGAAACAGAGTCTTGATCCAGAAAGTCAGGGAAATCAAAAAAGCCAGTGGTAAATTCATTGATTCCAGAGATGCATTTAAATTATATGATACTTTTGGTTTCCCGGTAGAGCTTACCAGAGAAATACTGGGTGAGAATAAAATAGATATAGATTTGAAAAAATTTGATGATTACATGAAAGAGCACGTCAGGAAATCAAAAAATAAAGAATTGGTTGATAAAAAGGTAGATAAGGATATAGGAATTTATAATTCAATAAGTAAATATATTGAAGTGGAGTTTATGGGATATCAAAAAAGTAATATGAAAACGGTTATAGAAAAAATAATAAAATCCGATAAAGATAATAATAAAATTTTTGCTTCAAAACTGATTGAAGGCGATGAGGGTGAAATTATTTTAAAGGAAACTCCTTTTTATGGAGAAAAAGGAGGCCAGATTGGTGATAGGGGTGTTATAGCAAAGAATAATAAGAATATTTTCAAAGTTCTGGATACTTTTATACCGGTTGAAGGTGTTTACTCGCATAAAGGAAGTATTAAAAAAGGCGAGTTAAGGGTTGGAGATAAAGTAAACGCAGAAGTTGATTGTGGCTTCAGGAAGAATGTAAGCAGGAATCATACCGCAACGCATATTCTTCACTGGGCTTTAAGGACAATGTTTGGAAATGAAGTCAAACAGGCAGGCTCTTTTGTAGGGGAAGATAGGTTTAGATTTGATTATTCTATTTACAATCCTCCATCTGAAAATGAAATAAAGAAAATAGAAAGAATTGTAAATGAAAAAATACAGAAAGATGACCCTGTGAGATGTTTTGAGACTACGAAAGAATTTGCTGAAGAGTTAGGGGCGATGGCTTTGTTTGATGAAAAATATGGTAAGTTTGTAAGAGTTGTTGAGATAAACAATTATAGCAGAGAGCTCTGCGGGGGTATTCATGTGCAGAGGACGGGGGAGATCGGATTATTTAAAATTATATCTGATTCAGGCACCGGGGCTAATTTGAGAAGGATTGAAGCATTAACCGGAATCCATGCATACGAATATACTGAAGAGAAAGAAAAGATATTAAGGAATGTTTCCGCAAGTCTGGAAGTTGATGAAAGCAGGGTACCGGAAACACTGAAAAAGTTAAAGGAAGATGCCATAAAGAAGGAAAATGATTTAATATCACTGGAAATGAGAATTGCAAAAAGAGAAATAATAGATAAGTCAGGATATAAGCCTTCAGACACCTCCCTGAAAATAATTGATTACGATTTTTCCAGGTCAGGATTATTATCAGATATGAGGGTAAACGATATCGGAAAAGTTGGAGACTGGACCAGGGATTATTTTAATGGTCGAAATACTTTCATAGTTTTTGGCAGTATTATTAATGGAAAATCAGTTTTAATACTTAGCTCAACGAAAGATCTTGTGGATAGGGGTATAGATTGTGGCAGGATTGCTAATGAATTAAGTAAAGAGATTAAAGGCGGAGGCGGAGGGAAGCCTCACTATGCGCAGATGGGTTTTGATGCTAAATATTTAGAAAAGGCAATAGAAATGGTAAAGAAAAGAGTTTTGAATATATTGGAAAGCAAGGAGAAGAAAAAATAGCAAAAATGAGAATCCTTGGGCTTGATATAGGAGATAAAAGAATAGGTATTGCGGTTTCAGACGAGTCGGAAGTAATATCAGTACCGGTAGAAGTAATAGATAATGATGAAAAAACAGAAAAATTGCTTGAAAAAATTATAGATAAATATAATGTAAAAAAAATAATTGTCGGTATTCCTTATACGTTAAAAGGGGAACTGGGGAGTCAGGCAAAAAGGGTTATTGCCTTTATTGATAATACAGTTAAAAAAATTGGCGTAGAAATAGATTACTATGATGAAAGATATACTTCAAGGATACCACTGAGATATCATAGCAGGCGCATTAGAAAAAAGGATATTGATAAATACTCGGCAAGTATAATACTTCAGGATTATCTAAACAGAAATTATAAAAACAATAAGCAGAAAAATAATCCAGATTTATGAAAAATGTGAGAGAAAAAAAAATAGATAATATAAAAAATAGATATAAAAAAATATTATTGGTTTTTCTAGAAGTTTTACTTTTAGTTGCTCTGTCGGCCGTAACAGTTTCCTGCATGTTTTTGAGTGATGACGATGAAGTTGAAACTGTATCACATGCAGATGTTGAGTTTGAAATAAGAGAGGGGATGACCCTGAAAGAAATTTCTGTTCTTCTGGAGGAGAAAAATATTATAGACAATGCATTCTTATTTACTTTATTTGTTGAACAAAAAGGAAAAGAAGGAAGCCTTTTACCCGGTGTTTATACAATGAAGACAGGTTCCGAATATAAGGAAGTATTAACTAAAATAACAACAGGTGAACCTGTCATAACTTATAAATTTACTACTCCGGAAGGTTTTACGGTAAAAGAGGCAATAGAAAGGATATCAGAAGAAATACCATTTGTGGAATATGAAGAGTTTGAGCCGGTAGAAGATATAAGTAATTATAATTATGACTTTTTAGAGGGGGCTTCTACTCTAGAAGGATTCTTATTCCCAAAAACATATGAAATAACTATAGACTATAAACCAAAAGATATTATCGAGATGATGCTGGCGCAGTATCAGGCGGAGACAGGAAGCCTGGATTATTCTTATGCGGAGAGTAAAGGCCTTTCCAGATATGATGTTTTGAAGATAGCTTCAATGGTTGAAAGAGAAGCTTATATACCGGAGGAGAGAACTTTTATTTCAGCAGTTATTCATAATAGACTTGATATAAGCATGAAACTGGATATTGATGCTGTTTTATGTTATTACCTTGATAAGTGGGAAGAAGGTTTGACTAATGATGATAAAAATACTGACTCACCTTATAACACATATATGTATGCAGGTCTCCCGCCAACACCTATCTGTAATCCGGGTATTGCATCAATTGAAGCTGCGCTTCATCCTGCTGATGTTGACTATTTATATTTCGTAGTAACTGATAGTGAAAAGCATATACATTCTTTTTCATCTAATTTAGAAGAGCATGAAGAAAATAGAAGTAGAGCAGAATAATTTTTTAGAATTATACCTCAAAGAAAGAATAATTTTAGATGATCTTATAAAAAAAGCACGAATAGAAAAGATACCTGTATTAAGTAAAGATACAGGCAGGATGCTTGAGTTAGTATGCATTACTGTAAAACCTGAAAATGTTTTGGAAATCGGTTGCGGTATAGGATTTTCTTCTTACTTTATAATAAAGCATTTAGAGAAAGGAAATTATACAGGCATAGATTTAAATAAAGAAAGAGTAAGAAGAGCCGAAAAATTTATTAAAAGCAATTTTCCAGGCAGGAATTATAGTTTTATAGCAGGGAATGCATTAAAGATTATTCCGGAGATTAAAAATAAATTTGACATGGTCTTTATTGATGGAGCGAAGTACGAGTATCCCTTATATTTTAAAACACTTGAAAATAAGCTAAATCCAGGAGCTCTGGTAATAGCAGATAACATATTTTATAAGGGCATTATATTTAAAAAGAAAATATGCAAGCACGATTTTAATAGTGTAAATGGAATAAGAGAATATATAAAATGTATAACAGGCAGTAAATGCTTTAAAAGTTATTTTTTTGATATTGGAGACGGAATATCAGTTACTAAATTTTTAAGTGGCTGTCATAAAAAAAATGTTAAGAAATAAAAAAATACCCGAACTAATGGTTCCTGCTAAAAATTTAAACGTACTTAAGTATGCAGTTAATTATGGAGCAGATGCTGTTTATGTAGGAGGAAAAAAATTTAATCTTAGAAGCGCAAGGGGTAATTTTACTATTGATGAGTTAAAAGAGGGTGTAAGTTATGCGCATGAGCATGGGGTAAAGGTTTATTTTACCCTTAATTCCATATTAGACGAAAATGAGATTACAGGTTTCAGGGAATATTTAAAGAAGCTAAAGAATATTAATATTGACGGGATTATAGCAGCTGATTTTGGAGCTATAGAAATTATAAAAGAAATTCTACTTGAAAAAGAAATACATATAAGTACCCAGGTTAATTTGAATAATCACAAAGCAATAAATTTTTTTGAGAAAATGGGGGTTAAAAGAGTAAATCTGGCAAGGGAAGTTAGTTTCCCGGAGTTAAAAAAAATTATAAAAAGAACAAAAGTTGGAATAGATGTTTTTGTCCATGGCGCATTATGCATATCTTACTCCGGGAGGTGCATGTTAAGCAAGTATATGGAAGGTCGTGATGCGAATAAGGGAGAATGTGTATACTGCTGCAGGTGGAAATATTATTTAATGGAAGAGAAAAGGCCAAATGTTTTTTTCCCTGTAGAGCAAAACAAAAAAGGTTCATTCATTTATAATTCAAGGGACCTATGCCTTCTGGGAAGGTTAAAAGAACTGGCTGATGCAGGAGTTAAGGCAATTAAGATAGAAGGAAGAATGAAGACTGAAAATTATGTAAGTGCTACAACATGGGTCTACAGAAAGGCGCTTGATTACATAAAACAGAATAAATATGATGATAAAGCAATAGATTATCTGAAGTCTGAAATTGAAAAATGTTCTCACAGGAATTTTACAGAGGGTTTTATGTTTTTGAAAGATAAAAAGGAACTTGAGGATAATGACAATGTGGGTTACATAAACAAATATAGATTTGTAGGCACATTTTATGGTTACAATAAAAAATATGATGGAACTGTGATAAATGTAAAAAACCAGTTCAAGCTGGGGGAAGTTATGGATATATCACAACCTTATATGGACCCTGTGAAATTCGGCATAAAGAAGATGTTGTCGGCAAAAGATGAGACTGAAATTAAGTGTGCTAATCCAAATGATTTAGTAATAATATGCGGAACTGGCAGAGTAAATCCTTTCTCTATTTTTAGAATCAAGTCTTAGATTTATAATATTTTTTAAAAGTAATTCATTACTAAAATAGTTTTTAAATCATAAATAAATTATCTTAAAGCCGTGTTTTGATTAATGAAGTCTTTAGTAAATTAAAAAATAATATAATAAAATTAATATAAATCTAAAAAGTTGAAAATATAAAAAAATTTTAGTATTATTATAATAATTAAATCAAAAGATATATGATTGAAAATGTTAAAACATATAGATTAACTTCTTCAGGAAGGGTTCAGGGTGTTGGGTTCAGATACTATGTAGAGTCGATTGCTGAGGAATATGATATTAATGGATATGTTAGAAACACTTTTGATGGAAAGGTTGAAACAGTGTGTCAGGGAAAAGCAGGAAACCTGAATAAGTTTATAGAAAAAGTTAAGAAGGGCCCTTCTTTTTCATTTGTAGCTGATACTAAAATTGAAGTAATAAAAGATAGCAAAAAATACAGTACATTCGAAATAAGATATTAGTAAAATTAATGTAATAATTTAATGTAGTATAAAAATTGCTAAAAGAAATGATTAGCGGAAAAACAAGTGTGGTAGGTTTAATCGGAAATCCGGTAAGAAAAAGCTTATCCCCTTACATACATAATTTTTTTATAGAAAAATATTCCATTGATGCAGTGTATGTTGCGTTTGAATTTGGAAAAGAAAGTCTTAAAAAAGCTTTTAACGGCGCAGAGAAATTAGGGTTTGCAGGTCTTAATGTAACCATGCCTTATAAAAGGATGGTATTTAAGATGGTTGATAAGTGTGATGGGATATCTTCGGCAATAAAGTCTGTAAATACTGTTAAGTTTAATGGGGCGAAGAAAATTTCTGAAGGATTCAATACGGATGTTTCTGGTTTTATAAAGTCGCTGGACAAGAAAGGATTTGGATGGAAAGGAAGCAGTTGCCTTGTTATAGGAGCGGGAGGTGCTGCAAGAAGCGTAATATACGGAATGATATCAAGGGAAGTAAAGAAGATATGGATATATAATAGAACAATAAGCAGGGCAGGTGAGATTATAAAAGATTTTAAAAACTATAAAAGCGGTGAAATTGAGGTTCTGGGTAATATAAATGAGCTTGGTCATATGATTGACGAGGTTGGATTAATTGTTAACTGCACTCCTCTTGGTATGTACATGGAAGGATATAAAAATATTTTACCAATACCGGCGAAATGGAGCACGAAGGACAAGTTTATTTTTGACCTTGTTTACAACCCGGCAGATACACTGCTAATAAAGAAAGCAAGAAAGGAGGGGGCAGAGGTTATAGAAGGTATTGATTTGCTGTTAAACCAGGCTGCATTATCTTTTAAAATATGGTTCGGGATAATGCCTGAAGATAATTATATCGAAAGCTTAAAAGGTAAGATTTTAGATGATATGACAAAAATAAATTAAAATAATAAAATATTATAGAAAAAATAATAAGAGAAAGTGAAGAAGATAAGGAAAGATGGATATTAATGAAATTTTAACTGAAGCTATTAATTTAGATGCATCTGACGTTCATATTGTATGTGTGCTCCCACCTATATTCAGAATACACGGAAGACTGGTAAAGCTGGATAAGTTTGGTGAGATTAAACCGGAAGTGTCGGAAGAAATATTGACTGCGATATTAAACAGTGAGCAAAAGAAAAGACTTAAAGATAATCTTGCTGTCGACTTTTCTTACTCATTGCCCGGCAAGGGAAGATTTAGATGCAGCTATTATTATCAGAGAAATACACTGGCAGCTGCTTTCAGGTACATATCAAGAGATATTCCAACTATAGAGGAACTTGGTTTGCCCAATCAAATTAAAGAGTTTGCGAGATATCCGAGAGGTCTTGTTCTTGTCACGGGACCTACCGGTTGTGGGAAATCTACAACACTGGCAGCTATAATTGAAATAATAAACCAGAACAGGTCAGAAAATATAATAACTGTAGAGGACCCTATAGAATATTTGTTCACACATAAAAAATGTATAATATCTCAAAGAGAGATATTAACCGATGCGTATACTTTTGCAGATGCTCTTAAGTTCGTTTTAAGAGAAGACCCTGATGTAATAATGGTCGGAGAAATGAGGGACCTGGACACAATATCTAATACTCTTACTGCAGCAGAAACGGGGCACCTTGTTTTTTCAACTCTTCACACCCAGGATGCTCCGCAAACAATAGACAGGATAATAGATGTATTCCCGACACACCAGCAGAGACAGGTAAGGGCACAATTAGCGGGAACTTTAAAAGCTGTACTGGTTCAGCAACTGCTGACAAATAGGAATGGTGACGGAAGAGTTGTTGCAACTGAACTTATGTTTGTAAATAATGCTATAAGGAATATGATAAGGGAAGTAAAAGTTCACCAGATTTATTCAGCAATACAGGCAAGTGGTAGAAGAGGAATGATGACAATGGATATGTCGCTTGTAAATTTATACAGGGATGGGAAGATTTCCGAAGATATGGCACTTGAAAAAGCACATGATATAGATGAAGTAAGAAGGATGATTAATGGTTAATTTATTTATATAATTTTTTAAAAAAGGGTTAAATTATGTCATTATATAATTATACGGTTAGGGATTTAAAAGGTACTTCGATAGAGGGCTCTCTTGATGCCGAAGCTCAGGACATAGTTGAGTCGAGATTGAAAGATATGGGATATTTTATAGTAAGTATAGATAAGGCAAAAGAAGAGAAAAAGATCAGTCTTAAGAACACTTCTTTTAATTTTAGTTTTTTTAATCGTATAAAAATAAGGGATAAGGTTGTATTTACCAGGCAGTTCGCTACTCTTATTTCTTCTGGCATGTCTTTACTTGAGTCGCTTACAGTTCTTGAAAGACAGACTTCAAATCCAGGTTTGGCAAAGATAATTGGGGAAATTAAAATGCATGTGGAGTCAGGTCACTCTCTTTCTGAATCAATGGAAGAACACCCAAAAGTCTTCAACAGGTTGTATGTAAGTCTGGTAAGAGCAGGTGAAGCAGGAGGTGTGCTTGATAAAACCATGAATGACCTTGCAGATTTTCTTGAGAGCGAAGAAGAGCTGAGCTCGAAAGTAAAGAGTAAAACAGCTTATCCAAAATTCGTGCTTGCTTTTGCAGCAGTTATAAGCCTGGTAATGATTTTGTTTCTTGTTCCGACATTTGAAGGAATTTATAGCGAGCTAGGGGCAGAACTTCCTGCAATTACTAAAGCGGTTATGGCTATAGGCGATTTATTTAAGAGCGTTTATTTTTATATTATTATGGCAGTTTTAATATTCGGTGGGAGGTATTTATTCAGAAAGTTTGTTAGTTCTGAAAAGGGAAGAAAAATTATGGATAGAATTAAAATAAAACTTCCCAGGTTTGGAGAACTTTTCAGAAAGATGGCTCTTGCAAGATTTTCCAGACATTTCGGTATATTGCTTACTACTGGTGTCCCAATCTTAAATTCACTTGAAATTGCAAAGGGTGTTGCAGATAATTCGTTGATAGATGAGGCACTTGAAAAAATTAAGATTAGCGTTAGAGAAGGAGAAAATATTTCCGGTCCTATGTCAGAGATGCCTATATTTCCAAATATGATGGTGCAGATGATGGGAGTAGGGGAGAGAACAGGTACCCTTGATAGTATGTCAAATAAAATTGCAGATTTCTACGATAAAGAAGTAGCAACTACTCTGGATATATTACTGACTGTTCTTGAACCTTTAATGCTTATGCTCGTCGCTTTATTTGTTGGTACAATGTTACTGGCAATGTATCTTCCGATGTTTAATATGTACCAGGCGATGTAAGAATTAAAATATAATATATATTACATCAGGAATTATGGAAAGCATGAAATTAAGAGATTGCAACATTAATAAGGTGATATTAAATAATCTGACTGTCGAAGATTTAATTAATATTTATAAAAGTTCAGGTAGCTCAGAAATATTAAGAATAATAGTTGAGAAAACAAAGAAGCTTGCCTATAGAGTTGCTGCCGGTTTCAAAAGTGACAGGCAGGATATAAAAGAAATGAATCAGGTTGCGCTGACAGGGCTTGTAATAGCTGTAAACAGATTTGATGACAAAGAAGGTACTAAGTTTTCTACTTTTGCAATTTATTATATCAGAGGTGAAATCCTGCACTTCTTAAGAGACAGCAGGTTAATAAAAACACCCAGATGGTTGTGGAAATTAAACAAAATGTTTACTGATTTCGTAAAAAAATACGAGGCAGAAAATAATCGTTACCCGACCATAGGAGAAATATCGAAAGGAATTAATATTTCAATAGAAGGTGTAGGAGAGTTTTTAAAAGCAAGGGAAGCAGCTTTTTATAATAGTGTAAGAGATGACAGTATTGATACTGGTGAAAATATAAAAAAAACAGAAGAAATTTATAATAGAAGTCTCATAAGGTCAAAAGAATATAAAAGCTTTGACCTTGTTATGGAAGATAAAATAATATTATGGGATGCAATAGATAAGCTAAAAAGCTTGAATAAGAAAATACTTGTATTAAGTTATTTTTTGGGTTTCAGCCAGGAAGAGATAGGAAAGAAAATAGGTATTTCGCAGAAGTCTGTATCACGTAAATTAAAAGAGAGCATAAAACAATTAAAGGGATACTTTGTCTGCGATTAAATATAATATTACCACTTCATTTAAAATCTTCATTTTCAAAAATTTATATATACTTATTGACAAATATATATAAAATAATTATTATATTAATAATATATTTATAATTATATATTTTTTATTATAATATATTATTAATAACTATATTATTTAAATTAATTTGTATAAGTTAAAAATAAATGTTAATTAAATGTCTAAGTATTTTAATTAAGGGTATAATAATATAATGTATAACAAAAAACTGATTTTATTAATAAAGGAGGGAAGAGATGAATTGGCTGTGCAGAAATATTAAGAAAGATGAAAAAGGATTTACACTTGTAGAACTTATGATAGTAATCATAATCCTTGCAATTCTTACAGGAATAGCAGTTCCGAGCTATATGGTTTTAAGAACAAGGGCAAGAATATCAGCGGCACAGAGTGAGTTAAAAAATATGGCTACTGCAATTGAGATGTATTTTGCTGATAAAGATGAAAAATACCCCGATAACTTAGCAGCTGTAGAATCTGCAGGATACATGACTAATGTACCGGATGAAGACCCATGGGAAGTAGCTTACGAATACATAAAGGATACCCCTGCAGGTGGATACACATTATATAGCTGTGGGCCAGATAAGGTTGATGATTCGGGTGGCGATGATGATATAGTAATAAAAAATGGCGAGCTGCAGTCAGCAGGTAGTTAAACACATAAAAGTTGAATAGTGAATCTATAATAAAATAAAGCAGGAAACATTATTATTCAGGATAAGGAGCGGATTTTAGCCGCTCCTTATCCGTGTAATAAAATTAAATCTATTTTTTTTAAACTTTGACTATTCAAAAATACAATGTTATTATTAAAAAATATAAAAAATTATATAAATTTATATTATTAAAATATTAAAGGTATATAAAAAATAATTTTTTAAAATTATTATTCAATTATAATAAATATAGCAATATAATAGAAAAAATATAAGTTTGTAGTCTAATAATAAGATAGCAAATAAGTAACAAATGAAATGGCAATAAACAGAGCATTTTTTTATATAATATTTTTTATATTTGGTCTGGCTATGGGTAGTTTTCTTGGAGTTGTTGCATACAGGCTACCTCGTAAGCTGTCTATAATAAAACCCCGTTCATTTTGCCCAAATTGTAAAAGGGAGATTCCATTTTATGATAACATCCCTTTAATTTCTTATATTATTCTTAAGGGTAGGTGCAGATATTGCAAAAAAAAGATACCCATAAATACTTTTCTTATAGAAATAATAACAGCTATTTTATTTGTGTTAAATTATATTATTTTTGGGCTCTCGATTAAGACGATAAGCGGTATTATACTTTGTAGCATGCTTGTTATTATATCTTTTATTGATATCGAATTTCAGATAATACCAAATGTTATCATACTTCCTTTTGCATTAGTAGGATTGGTATTTAGTATTTTTTTAAATCTGGAAAGATGGTGGATACCCCTTGCTTACAGTGCGGGTTCCTTCGTATTTATGCTTATAATTCACCTTATATATCCACGTGGTATGGGTATGGGCGATGTTAAGCTGAGCTTTGCGATAGGGGCATTTCTTGTAAGAAATGTTATACCAGCACTATTTCTGGGTTTTATGGCAGGGGCTATATACGGTATATTATTGATTATAATAAAAAAAAGAAAATTAAGTCATGCAGTATCTTTCGGACCGTTTATTTCTGCTGGTAGTATAATAGCTTTATTTTGGGGTGATAATATTTTAAAATGGTATGTAAGTTTTTTAAAATAAAAGAGAGTGATTTAAATGATAGCAGTTGGTATAAATTTAAGTTCAACAAGAATTAATATTGTCGAAATTTTAAAATCGAGGAATGGTTTTGCTGTAAGGAAAATTGCTCGAGCCGATGTACCGTCAAAGTGTGTTGTAAAAGGTGAGGTTAAGGAACCCGATGTTCTTGCAGAGAGCTTAAAAGAAATCTGGAAAAAGAACAGAATCTCAGATAGAAAGGTTTTCATTGGAATTGCTAACCAGAAAGTAATAGCAAAAGAAATACGTATACCTGTTGTAAATGATGACGAAATAAAGAACTCGATACAATATCAGATCAGTGATTTTATTCCGATACCAAAAAATAACATTATATATGATTATTACATAGTAGATAAAAAAGAAGACCATTCGCGAATAATGCTTGTAGGGGCAATGAAAAGCATGATTGATGACGTGGTTTCAAGTTTTAAGAAAGCCGGTCTGATTGCTCAGGCAATTGATTTGAATTGTTTTGCATTATATAGAACAGTTAATTATATTAACGGACTTGAAAAAAATAAAAAGAATGAAAAGGATAAGCAGAAATCTTTTTGTGTTGCGAATATGGGTGTTGATGTTTCTATAATAGAAATGATACAGGATAATAATTTAAAATATCCGAGATTTACGTCTACTTCCCTTAGGAGCTTTCTTGATGAGATTTGTAAGGAAATAAAAAAGGATGATGAATTTTGTGATGAGGAATTATCAAAATTTGATTTTAAGTCATTAATTATTAATAAAAATGCAACGTATAAAAAGAAAACTGAAGCTGGAGATTCTTTTATTAAATCTGATGAAAAAAGTAGCAGAAAATCAGTAAAAGATGATAATAAAGATGATAATAAAGATGATAAGGGGAAAAAAGAAAGCAGTAAATTGGAAGAAATAATGAAGAAAACTGCTGATAGGTTTATTGGAGAGATTAAATTGTCTATAGAGCATTTTTTACAGGAGAATCCTAAATCGGTTCTTGATAAAATAGTTTTGACTGGTGAATATATTAAAAATATTGATAAATATATAGAACAGGAAATAGAATATAAAACCGAGCTATTAGACATCACAGATTATTTTTCTTTAAAGAATGTAAAGATGGAGCCTGGTACAGTAAAGGAAGATGAAGTTTATATCCTTGATCCTGTAGCTGTTGGAATGGCACTAAGGGGTTTAATTCAATGAACAACACCATAAACCTTCTTCCAAAAGAAGAAAAAGTTAGAGATTTAAGAAGTATAATGATTGGAGCAGCTCTGGTTATACTGATAATACTGCTTTTAGTTGTTGCTGTTCTTTCATTTATTTTCTATAGGGTTAATAGTAATCTTATTCCACAGCTGGAGAATTACCAGAGGGTAAACATGCTAATGGCTAATTATATTAATAAATTAGAATCATATAGTGAATTTAAGGAGAGAGTAAATGAGAAAGCAGAGGTTATAGCATATTTGACGGATAAAGAAATAATATGGTCCGATATTCTTTATGATTTTGGGGAAAAGATGCCCGAAAATTTATATATTGACTATTTAGAAGGAAATAGTGAAGGATTTTATAAATTTATTTCAAGTGCTAAAGAAGAAGAAACTACAGGAGGACAGAAAGTATCTTTTTTTAATATTTCAGGGGTTGCATGTGACTATAAAGATATAACAAAACTCCTGATACAGATAAAAAATATGGAAAATGTAGGCGAGGTATGGATTAATAGCATAAGCAGGGGCTATATAACAGATTCCAATCTGGAAGTTTTATCTTTTAGTATTAGTGTTTATATGGACATGGGGCCAATTATAGAAGAACTGGGTCTAGGTAAAACTCAAACCGAACAGGTTGATGAGCAGGGAGTGCTTGAAGAAGAATTGGAGACGATGAGTGAATAAAGTTATGGTGAATTATAAATAAATATTTTTAATTAAAATGAGCAATAGAATTAAAATAATTCTTATAATAATGATTTTACTGGCAATTGTATTACTGACAGTGACTGTTCTTATGCCTAATTTATTTGGTGGTATTAATAAAAATACTTCTATTGAACAGGAAAAAATTAACAATCAATCATTAAATGAACAGCTAAACAAGCTACTAATTGTAAAAGATGAGTATAATATGCAAAATGCAGAATACCAGAAATTCTCTTTACAGCTTCCTTTAGATAGCGATATAAGCGTTTTTACAAATGAGATTGATGATATTGCAGAATACTCGAATGTGGATATTTACTCAATTGATTATACAGAAAAAGCCATAAGCGAAGAAGAAAAGAAAATGGGGCTTGTTATAATTGAAGTTGATTTAGCTATTAATGGCTCTTATTATGATATATTAAATTTTATAAACACTCTTGAAAAAATTCCAAGAATAGTGAAAATACAGAGCTTTATAATTCAGTCTACGGAAGATGATTATGAATATCTGAATTCTTATATAAAGGCTTATCTTTATTACAAAAAGTAAAATAATATGATTGTTTAAGAAAATAAAATGATAGTAAATAAAAGAAAAAGTTTTATAAGTAAAAATATTGCGACAATTGCGATTATATTTCTATTGTCTCTTATCGTTAATATGCTTATATCAGGATGCTCTATTTTTAGTATTGTAAATAAAGCATACAGTGGCACAGAAGAAGAACCCCCAGTTCTACCGGAAGTTGAAATAGACGAGGGAGAGGTTAAGGAAATCAGTGTTAGTGAGGAAAATACAAAGAAAAGCTATATAATAGAGAACGAAGTTAGCCTTGTAGATGAATCAACAAGAAACCCTTTTAAGCCATTTTATATAAGCGATGATGACGAGGAAGAAGAAAACATACTTACGCTTTCTGGTATTTCGAGCAAAGATGGTGTTGAATATGCTGAAATAGATTTTAATGGATATATTTATAATTTAAAAGAGAATGACACTCTATCGGATTTTTATCTGGTGCAGGCGATAAATAATGATTCGGTAGTATTATTAAAGGGCGATGAAATAGTAACCATGTATATTGGTATTCCTGTATATGATTAAAAGGGTGTTTGAAAGTTGAGATTTTTAACTGCTGGTGAGTCTCATGGTAGATATATTACGGGAATTATAGATGAGTATCCTTCCGGTGTCAAAATTGATGTAAATTTTTTAAATAAAGAACTTTCCAGAAGGCAGAAGGGATTTGGAAGAGGCGGAAGGATGTCTATAGAAAATGATTCTATAGATATAATTTCCGGTGTAAGAAAAGGCAAAACTACAGGCTCCCCGATATCTTTTATTATAAAAAACCGGGACTGGGATAGCTGGAAGAGAGTAATGGATATATACCCAGCTAATGAAAAGCAGGATTTTAATTTAAAAGAGAAATTATTAAATCCAAGACCCGGGCATGCAGATTTAAATGGTTATTTAAAATACAGGCTTGATGATATAAGGGATGTAATAGAAAGAAGCAGCGCAAGAGAAACAGCGTCAAGGGTAGCTGCAGGTGGTTTTGCAAAAATATTCCTTGGCGTTTTTGGAATAAATGTATTCAGTTATGTATACCAGATAGGGAATGCTGCCTTAATTGATGAAGTAAAAGAATATGAAATAAATGAAAGAATTTTAGGAGATATCGAATTATCGGAAGTAAGATGTCCGGATAAAAAAATTAGTTTAAATATGAAGGAAGAAATAATAAAAGCAATTAAAAAAGGCGATAGCGTTGGAGGAAGATTCAGGGTAATTGCTACAGGATTACCACCCGGTCTGGGCTCGTATTCGCAGTGGGACAAAAGAATTGACGGTAGGATAGCAATGTTGTTTATGAGCATTCCTTCTGTTAAAGCTGTTGAAATTGGTGAAGGTTTTAATGCCCCGAATCTAACAGGGACCAATTTTCATGACAGGATTTACTATAAAAAAGGAACAGGTTTTTATAGAAAAACAAACAGAGCAGGAGGTATAGAAGGAGGCATAACGAATGGTGAACCTGTTGTTGTAGGAGTCAGCATAAAGCCTATACCCACTACATCAAGGGGAATTAGTACGGTAAATATAAAGACAAAAAAAGCTACGGATAGTCTTAAGGAAAGGTCAGATGTATGCGTTGTACCGGCCGCATCTGTTATTGGAGAGTCAATGCTGTCAATAGCAATTTTAAATGAAATTCAGGAAAAATTTGGTAAAGATAATATAGATGAAATCCTGGAGAATTATGATAACTATAAAAAGTATCTTGAGACAATTTAATATGGCATGGATTATAAAAACATATCTCTTATAGGTTTTATGGGTTCCGGTAAATCTACGATCGGTAGGATTCTTGCAGATAAGAATGGTTTTCTTTTTATTGATATTGATAGGGTAATTGAGTTAGAAGAAGAAAAGGAAATAAAAGATATATTTAGAATATACGGAGAGGATTATTTTAGGGATTTAGAGTCAAAAGTAATAGATAAATTATATTTAAATAAAAATTGCGTCTTTGCCTGTGGGGGCGGGGTTGTAAATAGAGAAAAGAACATGAGAATAATAAGGGGAAACAGCATTGTAATATATTTAAACGTTTTGCCTGAAAACATTTTTACCCGTTTGAAGGATGTAAAAGACAGGCCGTTAATTGAGGTAAAAAATAGAAAAGAGACTATTCAAGAATTGCTTGGAAAAAGAGATAAACTTTATAGAAAATATGCACATATAATTGTAAATAACGATAGTAATAACTCATATATGGCTTCCGAAGAGATATTAAGCCGGCTTAAAGATTGAGCCTGTTATAATAGATTAAATAATCAAAAAATCACATGAAAATTATTAAAGCAAAAACAGCATTGAAGAATTATTCCGTATATGTTGGTGCAGATTTTAAGTATTTTCTACCTTTATTAATTAAGGAGAAATTTAAGAATTGTGAGAAAATACTTCTTGTTACCAATGATAAAGTATTTGATATTTATAAAGATACTGTAAAAAATACCCTCGAAAAATGTGGGACTCCATATGAAATCGCAATAATAAGAGATGGTGAAGAATTTAAAAATCTTGAAAGTGTCGAATCCATATATAGCAGGTTAATTGAATTTAATATGCACAGGAATGATGTTCTTATAGCATTTGGCGGAGGTGTGATAGGAGATATGGCAGGATTTGCTGCATCTACATTTCACAGAGGGATAGGTTTTATACAATGCCCGACAACGATAATAGGACAGGTTGATAGCAGCATAGGAGGTAAGGTTGGAGTTAATTATAATAAGATAAAAAATATAATTGGTAGTTTTTACCAGCCTGATAGTGTTTTAATAGACACGAGTTTAAATTATACTCTGGATGAAGACCAGATAATAAACGGTCTTGGAGAGGTAGTAAAATATGGAATAGTATTTGATAGAAGAATACTTGATAAGCTGGAAAAAAATATAAGCTTTGAAAATGAGGATAGATTGTTTAAGCTGGTAAGAAAAAAAGAATTCAGGGATATAATATACAGATGTTCTTATTTAAAAGTAAAGGTTGTCGAAAAAGATGAGTTTGACACAGGCTGTAGGAATTTATTGAATTTTGGTCATACATTGGGACATTGCATTGAAAATGTTTTTGATTTAAGGAGCATAAACCATGGGAAAGCAATAAGTATTGGCATGATGATAGCTGTTGATATATCTATTTCATTGGGTCTGCTGAATGATAATATTAAAAACAGGCTGATCGATTTGTATAGAAAGCTAAAAATGCCATACATGATGCCTGAAATAGACATAGGGAAAATAATTGATGCAATAAAGTATGATAAGAAATTTAAGTCCTCACAGAATAAATTTATTCTTCTTAAAGATATAAATAAACCCATGTTTTACTATGGAGTTGAGCAGGGTGTTATTGTTGATAATGTTAAAAAAAGTATGTATAATTAAATAAAAATATATATTAATAATATATTATATATATTATTAAATATTATTTAAAAATTAGGATTGAAACGAGAAACAAGCTGGCTTTAATTGTTAATTAAATATAGTTAGCAGGAAATAGAAGAAATGAAAAAAATAATAATAATTAATGGTCCTAACCTTAACTTGCTGGGCATCAGAGAAAAAGATATATACGGAGAAAAAAGTTTTGAAGAAATAAAAAGGGAGCTTGAAGAAATTGTAAACGGGAAAGCGGAGATTTTATATTTTCAGTCAAATCATGAAGGTGAAATTATAGATAAAATACATGAGTGTATTGGTAAAGTAGATTATACTATTATAAATCCAGGGGCCCTTACTCATTATAGTTATGGAATATATGATGCTATACTGGCAAGTAAAATAAAAACCATAGAAGTTCATATATCAAATATATTCAGTAGAGAACAATGGAGAGGCAAATCTGTTATATCTCCTGCCGTTATAGGAGTAATAAGTGGTCTCGGTTTTGAAGTTTACAAGCTGGCTGTATTATATATTATGGGATTTAATTTAAAATAAAAAATATTATCTTTAAAAAAAATAATAAAAAAATGCCTATATCCTTTAAAAAAAGTGTTTTTAAAAAATTAAATATTAAAAACCAGATAGGTATGACCCTGATAGAGGTGGCAATTGCTTTTTTTGTACTTTCAATTATAACTCTAATAATGGTGCAGGGAGTTATGATGGCAAGGAAGGCTACAGATTTAAATAAAGCAAAAACTGAAGCAATGGCAATAATTAATAATGAGATAGAAGAAATAAGGTTGAGAAATTATTCGGAGATTGGAATCGTCGACGGTAATCCTGATGGAGAAATAGTAGAGCAGTCGATTATTAATGGATATACTGTGACGCGTAAAATTGATTGGGTAGAGGGAGAATACAGCTATAAGCAGATCGAGGTTAGCGCGAAAAATGATATAATGAAAGCAGAAGTGTCAGTTGTTACTCAGGTTGCGCCTTCTTTTGGTGAAGGAGGACCTCCAACTGCTCAATATCCACCGCCGAGAAATTTAAAGATAGAATATGATTTTACTGTATTAATTTTAAGGTCAATTGGTTTGAACTGGGAAAAACCGGATACCGAAACTCCTCTCGATAGATATGATATTTACCGTAAAAAAGGTAGCGGTTCTTACTCAAAACGTGGTTCAAGCAATATAACAAGGTATTCGGATTCTTTTATAGAATTTAGTGTTGGTAAATATTCTTATTATGCTATAGCTGTATATCAAGATGGAACAGAAAGTGAGCCCAGCAATGTTGTTACGACTACGAGATAAATTTAAAAAAGATTCTGGATTTACTTTAATTGAAGTATTACTTTCTTCGTTGATAATGATTGTAGTAGTGGGCATTGTAACCATGACATATTTTAATTCTGTAAAATCAGGAGAGGATACGATTAGTGTTGCCACATCAACTCAAGATGCCAGGACTACAATGTATTCTGTAACTAAAAACATAAGAGAGATATCAGAGATAGTATCGGCAGACGTAAATGAATTTGAATTTAAAAGCAACATAGACTCGGATGAAGATATTGAAATTGTTAAGTATTATACTGAGAGCGATGGAGGTTTTTTTAATCTTTTAAGACAGGTTAATGGCAGCAATACAAAGGTTGTTGTTAAACATTTAATCAGTGACCAGATTTTTAGTTATACCACAGGATATGGTGAGGATATTTTAACTACTCCTGTAGATTCTGGCTTACTAATAGATATTAGAAATGTAAACATTAAGTTATCCATTGACCAGCAGAGTACCACAGAGGGAGCAAGAACAACCAATCTTGAGACATCTGTCACATTAAGGAACAGGATTTAAAGATGAAGTATCGTATTGATAGATTTAAAAAAAACAATGGTAATATAACCATAATGGTTATGATAATTGGAATGGTGATCGTGTTCACTATTGCTGCAATGACCCAATTTGTATTTGAAGATGTAATTTTTACAGAACTTCATGAAAGCAAAGTAAAAGCATTAAATATAGCTGAAGCAGGCATATCTAACATGCTTTCAAAAATTGAAAAATTTCATAATGATGAAATATCGGAACTTCCTTCAAGTCCTTATAATGGAGATGTGTCAAATAAGAGCGGTGATGTTGTAGGTAGTTTTACTGTTGAGTATGATGATGTTTACAATGCACAGGGTAAATTAACAAATTATATAATAACTTCAGAAGGCACTGATTCAGCAAGTGGACAGTCAAGGAAGGTAAAGATAAATCTGGCAGTAAGTTTTACAACAGAAGTTGATATGTTCAGCTACATTTACTCAAGGGATTCTCTGGAATTTCTTGATTTGGTAAATGTATCTTTTATAAATGGTCCTTTATTTGTTGGAGGGGATTTCGTTATAAGAGATTTAGTATCGCTGGGTGATGTTGTAACAGGAGATAAACTATTGGTTGGTGGGAATATAGATATGGCGGGCTATTCAAGGCTGAGGTCAAAGATGATTAATGTTGGAGGAGATATCGAAATGAACAGTGCGATATTCTCACCGAGAATAGAATCAAATTCTACTGATACACTGGAAATGATAGTTATGAATGATATAAGAATGGAGGATAGCTCCCGCATAGGAAGCTCAACTAACCCGGTTAATTTATCAAGTCATGGAGAAATAATAACGTCGGGAAGTTCACAGGTTTATTATAATTCACCTATTGGAGATGATTTATTCGACCCACCAAAACTTGATGTTAAAGTATATGTCGATAGTTTTATAAATCAGCTTAACGCGGAAGTGCCCAAGGATTTCCTCGAAATTGATGAAAATATAGATGGCACAGAAGACGGCGTTTTCGTTATAGACCCATCACTTATACTGGATCAGCTGCCGTTTCCCACAACTGACACAACAGAAGAGTCTGTAAAGATAATAACAAACCCCTCTATCATCGTAACAAAAAAAGCAACTCCAAATGTAGCTTCTGTGGGGGAAACTGTAAATTATGATTATACAGTTACAAACACGGATACAGAAGCATTGTATAATGTTAATTGTGTCGATTCACTTCTAGGAAATGTATCTTTAAGCGGGCTTACAGATGAAGATGGAGATACTGTTTCGGATGACCTTGCAGCTGGAGCAACTGCAACAGGTTCTCTTACGTATACAGTTATGGATTCAGATAAACCGGGGCCAATAGGGAATTCGGTCGTAGCTACAGCAGATACCGTAGTGGTTACGACTACCCCCAGCGACAAAACAGAAGAGTCTGTAAAGATAATAACAAACCTTTATATTCTCGTAACAAAAAAAGCAACTCCAAATGTAGCTTCTGTGGATGAAAGTATAACTTATGAATACGAAGTTACAAATATAAGCACTTCTTATCTTGCGGATGTGATATGCTCGGATTCCAGCCTGGGTGCTGTTACTTTAAGCGGGCTTACAGATGAAGATGGAGATACTGTTTCGGATGACCTTGCAGCTGGAGCAACTGCAACAGGTTCTCTTACATATACAGTTATAGAGGGCGATAAGCCGGGCCCTATAGTAAATTCTGTTGTTGCCACTGCAAATTCTCCTCTGGTGGCGGACCCTGTAAGTGACACATCAGAGGAATCTGTCAAAATAGTTATTGACCCACATATTCTGGCAACAAAAGAGGCCATACCAAATGCAGTTTCTGTAGGTGATAATATATCTTATAACTATACAGTTAAAAATGTTGGAACCCAGATATTATATGATGTTACATGCATTGACATGCCACTTGGAAGTGTTACTTTAAGCGGGCTTACAGATGAAGATGGAGATACTGTTTCGGATGACCTTGCAATTGGAGCAACTGCAACAGGTTCTCTTACATATACAGTTATAGAGGGAGATAAGCCGGGCCCAATAAGCAACTATGTTATTGCTAAAGCTAATCCTTCGGCTATGGCAACAGACCCTGTAAGTGACACAGCAGAAGAATCTGTAAAGATAAAGATAAATCCTCATGTCGTAGTATCAAAGGACGCAACTCCAATTGTAGCTTCTGTAGGTGAAAGTATAATTTATAATTATGAAGTTACAAATATAAGCACTTCATATCTTGCAGACGTGACATGCACGGATTCCAGCCTGGGGGACGTAACCTTAATCGGGCTTACTGATGAAGATGGGGATTCCGCTACGGATGACCTTGCAGTTGGAGCATCAGCTATAGGCTCTCTTACATACACGGTTACGGAAGCCGATAAGCCCGGTCCTATAGGAAATTCGGCTATAGTTGTATGTACACCTACAGCTATTCTGGATGAGTTTTATAGAGAGTATGGAGACAATTCAATAAGGTTTTACGAGGATGGTGGAGAATACTTCCTTGAAGTTAATGGTAATGTTCTTGTAAATGGAGATATAAGAATAGGTGAATATATAGATGAAAATGGCGGCGATAGTAATGATATTTTTTATTCAGGGAAAGGTAAGTTAATTACGTCAGGAAGTATTGACGCTTCCTCAGGATTGGTTCCTGTAGGAGATTTCCCTACAGAAACTCTGCTTATATTGATGTCTTCAGGTAATCTGGACATAACTGTAGATAATTACAATAATTATTCAGCAGACTATAATGATCCTGATGTAAATATTCTTGGCGTATCAGGCGGTTCAACGATACTAAACAGCCACAATGCGTTACTTGGTTCTTTAATAAGTAATAGTATTGATGCAAGGGATGAAAGCGGCTTTATAGGATTCCTTCTTGGAAGCCTTTCTACTATAGGATACGATAGCGATATGGATGATGTTATACCTGAAGACCTGCCCAAACTTGTGTATGGAGGTGTTTCATTTACAAAACAATGGGAAGAAGTAGTTTATTGATTGTATTTTTTAGGTATAATATTATTTATGCATAAGAAACACCAGATTGAATTGAGTGATTTATTTAACTCAAGGGTTGAGAGAGTAAGGCATATTTTAAACACCCGGAAAATCTCTAATTTATTAGTATTAAGCGATGAAAATATCTTTTATTTGACGGGATTTTACGGTAAGAACTCCAATAGCTTACTTTTAATAACCGCTAAAAAAATATATCTTCTTACCAATTTTCTTTATCTGGAGCATGCAAAAAGTTCAATAGATAGTAAAAATATAGAAATTGTACTATACAAGAGGGATAGATTCATAAAGCTTATAGAAATACTTGAAGGTTATTATTTTAAATCCGTCTATATTGAGAGTAGGAAAATAAGCTTTAAAGAAGGTTTGAATCTAAAGAGAATGCTATCCATTAAGGATATTAAATTGGAGGTTAAGGATGGTATTGTTGAAAAGTTAAGGACTATAAAAGATAAAACTGAAATATCAATAATAAAAAAAGCATGCAAACTAACTGATAAATCATTTGAGCGGGTATTAAATTATGGTGCTAAAAATATAGAGAATTTGTCAGAGATTGAACTGGCTTTTTATATTGAGAATTTAATGGTAAAAAATAAAGCAAGTGGAAAATCATTTGATATAATTTCTGCGTTTGATAAAAATTCTTCAATGCCTCATTACTCACCACAGGAAATAACTTTAAAAGATGGGGTTGTTCTTTTGGACTTTGGATGCAGATATAAGAACTATTGTTCCGATATGACAAGGACTATATTTACTAAAAAAAATAAGATTTCTAATGAATTTAAAAAAATATATGATATAGTTTTAGAGGCACAAATTCGGGCAATAAATACCTGCAGGGAAGGGATAACATGTTCGAGTCTTGATAGTGTCGCAAGGGAATTCATTAGATCAAAGGGGTATGGCAATAATTTCGGGCATGGGCTGGGACATGGTGTTGGTCTTGAAATACATGAAGAACCGGTAATAAATGCTGCAAGCAAAACAGTTTTAAAGGAAAATATGGTCATAACCATCGAACCGGGAATATATATAGAAAACTTTGGTGGTGTGAGGATAGAAGACATGTTGATTGTAAAAAAGAATGGTTGTGAGGTTTTATATAATTCAAGAAAAGATTTCTTTATAGCCAGTTAATTAAAAGGGCCATAAAATAAATTTATTGATAAAAAAAATAAAAAGATTCTATATTTAAAAGGAATAAGTACAGGGGAATTATTTAATGATAAGCACCAGTGATTTTAAAAATGGAATGACAATATTATACGATAACCAGCTGTACAGAATATTGTATTTTCAGCACGTAAAGCCCGGGAAAGGCGGGGCTTTTGTAAGAACAAAATTAAAAGATTTAAACACAGGAGCCACCATTGATAAAACATTCAGGGCAGGAGAAAAAATGGAGCAGGCTATACTGGAAACCAAAAAAATGCAGTATCTCTATAAAGACAGATTTTATAATTTTATGGATACGAAAACGTATGAACAGGTTCAGTTAAGTGAAAAGTTGCTAGAGGAGCAAAAAGATTATTTACTCGAGAATATGGAAATTATGTTAGTTTTTTATAAATCCAGGCCAATCTCTATTGAACTTCCGATTGCAATAGAAACAAAAGTTGTAAAAACGGAACCTGGATTAAAAGGTGATACAGTAAGTTCATCATTTAAACCTGCAGAAATTGAGACAGGAGCGAAAATAATGGTTCCTCTATTTATAGATAACGGTGACGTAATAAAAGTTGACACAAGAACAGGAAGTTATATAACAAGAGTCAGCGGATAAATATTGAAAAAATATTTTTTTAAGATGCCTAAAACAGCAAGAAGAAAAAGTAGAACCAATGCGGTAATATTATTATACCAGAGGGATCTGCTTGAAAAAGACGTAGAGAAGATTATAGAAAATAATTTAATTTCAGGTATAAAATATGATGATTTCACTTTAAAACTTGCCAGGGGAGTTGAGAAGAATAAAAAAAAGATAGATAATCTTATTAAAGATATAGTAGAAAACTGGTCACTTGAAAGAATAGCAATAATTGATAGAAATATTATAAGAGTAGCTATTTACGAAATGTTATATGAAGAAGATATTCCTCTTAAGGTTTCTGTAGATGAAGCAATAGAGATTGCAAAAACTCTGGGCCAGAAAGAGGACACGCCAAAGTTTGTAAACGGTGTTCTTGGTAAGATTTTAAATAATATAACTGATGTAGATAACCGGCCATAAAATTAATTTTTTTTAATACTTTCTAAAAATAAATATTTGCATTCATCAATGAAAAAGAATAACTCTTTTAATAAGGGCGCGCAATATCCTGAATATCTGGTAAAAGAAGTAAATAATGGTTTACTTTATTATATAAATAAGTATAAGGATATTCCTCTTATCCTGAAAAGAACGATGGGCTACACTATAAAAAATGGTGGAAAAAGGTTCAGGCCTATATTATGTCTTCTGGTTGCTATAAGTCTAGGAAAAGATTATCGCATTTTGCTCCCAACTGCATGTGCTATTGAGTTCATACATACATATTCATTAATACATGATGATTTGCCTCCAATAGATAACGACGATTTTAGAAGGGGGAAACCTTCGTGCCATAAAAAATTTGGAGAAGACATGGCTATTCTAACCGGAGATGCTCTGTTCGCAGAAGCATTTAATATTATATTAAAATATCAGTTTGCAGACGATAATATAAAAGTAAAAGTTTTAAAAGAAATATCAGACGCAACAGGAGCAGAAGGAATGGCGGGTGGTCAGGTAGTTGATGTTTATTATACAGGGAAAAAAATTACCAGGAAAAAACTGGAAAATATGGATAGAAACAAAACAGGTAAGTTAATAACGGCTTCCATAAGATGTGGAGCCATTTTATGTAAAGTAAATGAAGGTTATCTCGATAAGTTCACAGAATATTCGGAGAATATCGGACTTGCGTTTCAGATAACCGATGATATTCTTGATATAGAATCAGGTAAAAGTTTAACTGGAAAAACTTCAGGGAAAGATAAGATTCAGGGGAAAAACACCTATCCATATATGTGGGGCATTGAAAAATCAAAGAAAATGGCACTTGATAGAGTAAATGAAGCAATTTCAATTGTTGAGAGCATGAGTATAAATTATGAATGGTTTGTTAATATAGCTAAATTTATAATTTTGAGAAAGGCATAACTGGTATAAAAAAAATCGGTAAGAAAAACATAGTAAAAGTTTTGATGGACAGGAATATGGTCAATTCTCAAAAAGAAGCCCTGGCTTTAATAATGGCTGGTAATGTTAGAGCTGGAGGAAAGATTATAGAAAAGCCAGGGACAGTTATAGAAGAAAACCAGTTGATTGAAGTAACTCCTGAAGATTCATATGTATCAAGAGGAGGCATAAAATTAGAAGGCGCATTCAGGGATTTCGGCGTTAATGCTGAAGGCAAAAATGCCGTAGATGTGGGCTCTTCAACAGGAGGTTTTACTGATTTTTTGTTAAAAAACGGAGCCAGAAAGGTAGTCTGTATAGATGTAGGATACGGGCAATTATCTTGGGAGCTTAGAAAATCACCTGCTGTAATTATTTTTGAAAGAACAAATATAAGAGATCTTGATATAAGAAAGATTCCGTATAAGTCAGATATTACTGTTGTTGATGTTTCATTCATTTCAATAAGAAGTATTTTTAAAAAAATAATGGATTTGACCGGTGTTGGCGGTAATATCTTGCTTCTTGTAAAACCACAATTTGAATTAAAAAAAGACGAAGTTGAGAACAGAGGCATTATAAAAAATAAGGAACTGCATTATAAAGCATTAATTGAAGTGACAGATTATATCAAGAAATTCCCCGTCGAAATAAAAGATTTCTCTTTTTCTAAAATAAAAGGAGCAAAAGGTAATATAGAATTCTGGATTTTTTTAATAAAATTGGATAAAGGAACTGAATATAAACTAAATTATGATAAAATAATCAGAGATGTAGTTAGAAGGGCACATTTTTATTATAATTAGATTTGATATAATCTTAAGAAATCATAATTAAAGTTTTGAAATGAAAAGCATTGGAATAATTTCTAATTACGAAAGCAAAGAGTCGATAAAAGTCGCTAGAAAGTTACTCGGCTATCTAAACAAAAAAGGAAAGAGTATAACTACACTTTTTATGGATAAAGACAGGGAAGCTGTTGATTTTTCATTACAACCTGTTTCAGAAGAAGATTTTATAAATAAAAGTGACATAATTATATCGGTTGGTGGAGACGGTACTTTCCTCAGGGCTTCAAAGTATGCTATTAGAAGAGGTACTCCTATACTGGGAATTAACGCAGGCAATCTCGGGTTTTTGACTGTGGTAGATAAACTAAATATGTACGAAGCTATAAATAAAATATTGGAGAATAAATATGAAATAGAAGAAAGGATACTCCTTGAGGGAGGATTTTATAAAGACGGAAAATTAGTAAGAGATACAGGGCCTTACACGATGGCGGTGAATGAGTTTGCTATAAACAGGTCTATGCTCGGGAAAATAATAAGATTTGAAATTATTGTAAATGGGATATCAATAAAGGAATTTGCCTCAGATGGATTAATTATTTCAACACCAATAGGCTCAACTGCATATTCGCTCTCAGCAGGAGGTCCTATTGTAGAGCCGAGAAGCGATATTCTAATTATAACTCCGATATGCCCGCACACATTATTAAATAGAAGTATTATTCTGAATCCTGAAAATAAAATAGAGATTAAGATAAATTCGAGAAACAAAGAGGATAGTGTCAGCGTGGATGGTAAAACAGTAACTTTAAGTATAGAACCAGATTACATGTTTGAGATAAAAAAATCTAAGTTAAAACTGAAGTTTATAACTTTTAATAGGAATATCTTCTTTAAAGTTTTCAGGGAAAAGTTTATTGAGATGATTTAAACAGGATATATATATCTTTTATTTTAAAAATATGCTTAAAGAACTACAGGTAAAAAACTTTGCGATAATAGATGATGTAAGAATAAAATTTCAGAAAGGTTTAAATGTTCTTTCAGGTGAAACCGGAGCCGGTAAGACTCTTATAATTGAAGCTATAAACCTCCTTATTGGTGAACGTGCGGATGTAGAATTGATAAGAGATGGGGAGGATAAACTTCTGGTTCAGGGATATTTCGACTTCAGCAGAAACCCTGCTTCTTTAGATTTTTTGATGTCAGAAAAAATAATAGAAAATGAAGATGAATCTGATGATGTTGTAATAACGAGGGAAGTAAACAGAGAAGGGAAAAATAGAGCTTTTATTAATGGAATTTTTACAAGAACGGGTAATTTAAAGAAATTAGGTGAATTCTTCATTGATATTCATGGACAACATGACCATCAGTATCTGCTAAATTATAAAACTCATCTGGATATAATAGACAGGTATGGAGGTAACAGGATAAAAAGTGTAAAAGAGGATTATTCAACAAGCCTAAAAGAGTACGTAAAAAAGAAAAATGAACTGGTAAGTCTGAAAGAACTAAATAAGATTAAAGAGGAAAAATTAAAAGATTTGAATTACAAATATGAAGAAATAATAAATTTAAATATTAAGGAAGATGAAGAAGAGACTCTGGAAAATGAAGCAAGGGTTCTTAAAAATTATGAAAAAATTTATCTTTTAGCTTCAGAAATAAAAGAAATAATAGATGGGGACGGAAACAAAGCTCCTTCATTGGGAGAAAATTTAGCTATCATAAACAAAGACATAAAAGAACTTTCTGAAATTGACCATAATTTTAAAAATTTTGATGATAGCACATCATCTGCTATGAGTGTAATTGAAGAATTGAAACATTACATTGGCAGCTATATTGCTGAATCAGACTTCAGTAGCAAAAAACTTGATAGCATACAGGAAAGGCTTTATAAATTGTCTGAACTAAAAAAGAAATACAATATGGATTTAAATAATATAAACGGTTATGCAAAAGAATTAAAATTTAAAATTGATAGTTTTGGAAACCTTGATAAAGAGATTAATAAAAAGCTGATTGAATATGAAAGAGCAAGAGAAGTTGTTGTAAAAAATGCTTTTATGCTCAGTGAATTAAGAAAAGATATAACAGCTGAACTAAAAAATAAAATAAGTATTGAACTTGCAGACCTTGGCTTTAAGTCAGTATCATTTATTCCGGGTCATAAATTTATAAAAACCGGAGATGAGATTGAAGTAGAAAACAAAAAAATAAAATTTAGCAAAAATGGAATAGACGATATAGAGTTTTTGATATCTCTTAATGTGGGAGAATCAGAGAGACCACTGGCAAAAATAGCTTCTGGCGGAGAGATATCAAGAATTATGCTTGCCCTTAAATCAGTAATAAGCTCTATTGATAAAATAACGGCTATGATATTTGATGAAATAGATGCCGGCATAGGAGGAGCGATATCTCTAATAGTAGGTGAAAAATTATTTAAGATTTCGAGAGATTGCCAGGTTATAGTTATTACCCATCTTGCACAGATTGCATGTTTTTCTGATGTACATTATTTCATAGATAAGGTTGTAGAAAATGAGAGAACGAAGATAAAAATAAAAAAGTTAGATTCTAATTCTAAAATAAAAGAAATTTCACGTATGATGAGCGGATTAAATGAAAGTGATATTGCAATTATGCATTCGAAGGAACTTATTGAAAAATGTAACTCTGTAAAAAATGAAATAGCCGGAAGGAAAACAAAGGTTGAAAACTAAGTTTATTTTTATTACAGGTGGAGTTTTATCATCACTTGGTAAAGGAATAGCTGCAGCTTCTCTGGGAAGGCTTTTAAAGTCAAGGGGATACAGCGTTACAATACAAAAATTTGACCCTTATATAAATATAGACCCGGGTACAATGAATCCAATACAGCATGGCGAAGTTTTTGTAACAGTCGATGGAGGAGAGACAGATCTTGACCTCGGGCACTACGAGAGGTTTATTGATGAAGATCTGTCAAAGTATAATAATTTTACTTCCGGGACTATCTATAAGAATGTACTGGATAATGAGAGAAAAGGA
>Ga0307431_1000082_pt1 | contig 75706 bp, 76 predicted proteins | sample SalMarWE160170MG_FD_202155 | JGI IMG/M metagenome (GOLD analysis project Ga0307431, IMG submission 202155) | Salt marsh sediment microbial communities from the Plum Island Ecosystem LTER, Massachusetts, United States - WE1603-170 | ecosystem: Environmental > Aquatic > Marine > Intertidal zone >...
TATGGAATTTTGGGGGCAGAGCAAGGATTAACGGAGATGTTATATGCTATATGTTCTTTTATCACAATAGCTTACAACAGATAGTTCGGCGGCATTATTAGAATTAAGATGGGAATAAGAAAAATCCAGAAGTTCTTGGAAAAGCACAACATAGAGAATATAGATAAGAATAGCATTGACATTCTACAAGGGATTGGTTAGAATAGTAAAAATTGGATTGGAATAAATTAAAAACATACGTCCTGTTATTGACATTGGATATGTAATTAGTTAAAGTGGCGAGGTTTGGTTAGATGCGCAAAAGAAAGAAATTTTAGAAATGAATCTTGACATATACACAAGAAAATGGTAAATTGGACAAATTAGTGAACAGGAGACAAGTGTATCAGACCCTTGTTGTCCAAAGGAAACGTTCTTGAGGTAATGGATTGCTCATATAGGGCTTGACGTGAGGAGGGCGAAAGTGAGGAGGGGTGGCAGTCATTTCTGTCAACCTTGCTTTTGACCCAGACCAAGAAGATGAGCCTAAAAGGCTGAGAGACCAATGGTTCTAACGGAGGAGGCGTCTTAATCGTTAGGGCCAGGAGGAACGTAAATTTTTTTCAGGGATTGTTTTTGGGGGAAATGAAATGAAAAGAATAGCAGCGGTTTTTGTGGTAATGGTCGTGTGTTTCAGCTTGGCTGAAAACGTTGAAGCAGTGGTTCACAATGGGCCGTTTGTGAGTATATCTGTTAGTCCTGATAAGGTTGATCTGGGTGCAGTCAAAGACCCTCATGTTGACCAACTGCTTGGAAAGTTGAAGGCGCATATTGTAGCGAATTGTCCACACTTGGTCGAGGCATCTTTTGACGGATTTGCACATCTGGACAATAAAAGCTCCATACTGCCGGAACACGTGACAGTAACGATAAATGGTGCAATGGTAAAGACTGATAGAGACGGTGTTGTAGTATTGAGTTCGCCTCGATCCACCCCTGTGGGAGGTGTTGAGGTTCCGTTGGAGTTGGATTTCACCGTAATGAACGCTATCTCATACCCTGCGGGTAAGTACGGTGGAGTCCTAACATTAACGGTGATGCCAGGGCTCTGAATTCCGGAGCGAGGGTGATGAAAAATAGGATTCCGCGGCAGAATTGCCGAAAAAAGTTTTGTTGTGTAGATGACTTTAAATTGCCCAGGACTTTGAAGGAGGGCCATACGAAGGATCCCCTATGACGGATGGACGGGGAGAAAGGAGGTTTGGCTTATTGTAAGAGACTGGCAATTCGCAGGCTGATGTAGGCTTGCGGGCCGCCTGGAGAAGTTGGCCTGGTCTTAAAGGCGGCTAAGCGATTATCGATTGCCGAGTGGAAACGTAAATCACAGATCGAAGTCGTGAGTGGATTATTTGGCCCTGACTCTGGGAGATAACAAAGCGGGCAACCTTCAGGAGTCAGCAAAAGATATTGGCGCCCGCTTGCCGTGTGTGGCTCAGGCACTTGTGTGCCTGACTGAAGAACTGGGTTAGCTCCGAACACTAATATCGACTGTATCGGAGCGAAGCTTGAGAAAGGAAAATAAAATGCTAAAGAGAAGTTTAATTGCAATCGCAGTCTTAGCGATGTTTGCGGGTCCTGTTCTGGCAGGTGAAGTAAAAATATATCCAGTAAACTACCCAGAAGATCAAAAAGGATGGCCCGGCCACTGGACCTATAACAAGGTAGAGGTGTGTCGCATTAACCTCGTTATGTGTATTCCTTACTGGATTCACATTGTGGATCAGGAACCGATTCAGTTGTTCCAGGTCGGTGATGAGATTCATCACTGGGCAGGCAGCAAGACTACCGCAGTTGACTGCAACTTTGATGCTCTACTGAGCGGCTATGTCTTGTCAGACGCTGTTCTCGGCACGGATCCAGCAGGTGCGTGGACAGTCACCTTTGATCCTGCTTGCATCTGCTCCTGTGGTGCTGATACGACAATCACTGTTGATGTAACTGAGTTGGATCTCCATAGCCTGGGCGGTGTCGGAGGACAGAACGACGTTCTGGTCGGAGTGCTTGTGGTTGAAGTAGAGCCTTGCGTGTAAGTTGTTGTAGTCACTCCGGGAGGAAGCAAGAGCAGTCATTTGTCGACGCAGTGTATTGACGTTTTGCAGAGCAGTGACTGCTGAGTAAGGATGATAAAAGGGAGGGGTGGATGAAACTCACCCCTCCCTATGTTTTTATGGCATAGACATACCAGTGCGGAGTAAGAGCCAAATATCAGTACTACAACCAAGAGTCATTGACAGGATTCGCGGATGAAATCTCTGATCGTTGATGTGCCGGTGATGTCTGTAGTAACTAAGCCCTTGCCTTTAGTACGTCTTGAACCCAGCATGAGGTGCAGCGTAGTAAGAGTAAGGAGGTGGGAGAATAGGAATAATACGGCATAGAATAGATGTCAGTATAGTATATCTAAGAAAAATAGGTATTGACATTTATACTCCAAGTTGTTACTCTTATAATGTCTTATAATAGCCTGGTTGGTAGGTCCGAGAATCTTTTTGGTAATCAGGTGTTGTGCCGGTGTTTGGTCTCATCATGAATTTGTGATAATTTGGGCAAGTAAGCGTATTAAAATGCCGAAAAAGTAGCAAGTGATTATATTGGTATTTTATTGTTGAACTGTTTGTTGAGGCCAAATTAAGCAACAAGTGCCGGATATTCTCGTACAGAAGTGAGAGGTGACGGAATGCGAAGATTGGAAGATGGGAGGGATTTGCATTTCTCTTGGATTGGGGTGAATGAGTCCCACAATACTATCGGTGCCAAGCTAATTTTGGTTGTGGGGATTTTGATTGGTGTATTTCTTTTATCTGGGCCTGCAACTGCACAGCTTCAGGTTCAGCCGGTGAAGATAGAGCTCACAGTCCAGCCTGGCAGGGCGGTCAGAACTATTGTCAAACTTGAGAACCACCATCCTCGGGAGATTAAGACAATAGACTTGGAGTTAGTTGAGCTAACACAAGCGGAAAGTGGGAGGTGGCAAGTTATTGACCCTAATTCTGATTTTGACAGGTCAAAGCTGTCCTCGTGCTATGACTGGGTAAGATTGAACCGGCGCAATGTTCGCATAAGACCGTTGCGGAGTGCCGATGTTGAGGTGACTTTGAGAGTGCCTCCAGGCAAGCGTGGGTTTTATTTCGCGGGGATTCGTGCCATGGTACGTGAGCAACCTGAGGCTACTGGAATTGTTATTGCCGTCAGGTACCTGATTCCTATTGTGGTTGAGACAGGTCGGACCATGCGGCAGCAGGTGGAACTAATGGATGTCGGGATGGAGTTCCGTGAGCCTACGGAAAAAGTACAGGGGACAACATTAGTCACAATGAATGTTGAGAATGAAGGCGGGACCTTCCCGCGTCTGACAGCGTTTGCAAAAGTCAATGGTTTCTTTCAGGGTTACTGGCGGGAAATTACGACTATAGAATTTGAAAGAGTTGGTATTCTTCCTGATGCGAGATTGAAGTTGAAAAGCGATGTTGGACGCTCTCTTCCGGCGGGGAAATACAAGGTGGCGGGATCACTTTATGTAGATGGACGACGTACAAGGCCGATCGAGAAGGAGGTAGATTTTGCCGGAGATCCGGCTGTTACGACGGTTGTTACTGACGCGCCACTTATACTGGACCCTGTCGAGGTTTTCATAGAAGGGCTGCCTGGAGCCACCCGCGTAGGAGGATTGAGGGTATTCAACGCATCGCTGGATGAGACCGTCAATGTCAAAGCAGTCATAACAACACCACCTGTTCTTACACAGATGGGAATTGGTGATCTGAAAGGAACAGATTTGAGCTGCGCCGAATGGGTCAAAGTCGAACCAGAAGAATTTACGCTCCGTGCCAGTGCGAGACAGAACCTTCGTGTTATTGCAAACATTCCAAATCCCGAGGCAGTACAAGCCAATTATTACGCACTTGTATCTTTCCAAGCAAGTTTTCCTGATGGTCAACGTGCCGGTACGACACCTGCCTACGTTTGTGTTGTAAACAAACAGGCCGAGGCAAAACCTGCTGTCTATCCTTTGAAGCTGAACCTGGGCATTATAGAAGAGTCCAAGTATGTTATTGCAGCTAGGTTCGCTAATGTAGGAAACGTTCACCTACAGCCCAGATGCAAGGGGGCGATTTTCAGCCCAACGGGCTCTACCTTAAGAGAGATAGTACTCAGTGGCAGCAATGCTCTGATGTTGCCGCTGGAGGATCGGGATTTTTCACAAGTCGTTGACTTCAGCGGACTTAATCCCGGCATATATCGTCTTCAGGCCACTTTGGAGTATGCCTCTGGTGAGATATCAAAAAAGCAAGTGCCTATAAAAGTTACTGTAGAGGGTGGTTTTAGGCTCGTTGAAATCATTCGGCCGGAGGAGGCTGAGAAGGAGATAGGTGTTAAATGGTAGTATGGTGGTGAAGGGATTTTTGTTAAAGCAAGGCACTGGATTGCCGATACAAGTTACGAAAAGTCGTGGGATTTCTGCCCTACGGCTGATGAAAGGGATGTTAATCTATGGCACGGAAAGATATCGGTAGAATTTTATCGGGCGGTGTGATCCTTGTCGGCATCGTTTTAGCTTGCTCGCTAGACGCTAAAGGCCAGGCCTTCAAAGGGCAAATGCTAACTTTCACCATATCCGGCTCTACTGGTGGACTTGGCGGTGTCGTTTTGAAGGGCCTACCAGGTCCAGTTGTAGTTAGTGACGACAGCGGCTATTATACTGCCACGGTTAAATATGGCTGGGGCGGAACAGTTACTCCGCAGAAGGTAGGCTATACTTTTGAACCGACAAGAAGAACATACAGTAAAATTACTGATAATCAAATTAATGAAGATTATACTCCTGTGCTGATCACCTACACGGTTTCCGGTACCACCGGCATAGAAGGTGTGGTTCTGAACGGACTGCCGGGTGATACTATAACCGGTGAAGGTGGCGCGTATAGCGTCGAGGTCGATTATGGTTTCACCGGCACTGTTGTACCTACTAAGGAGGGCTATACCTTCACTCCAGCTACAAAAACATATACCCAGGTCAACAGAGATCAAGCGAACAATAACTACACAGCGGCGCGGATTAAATTTACGATTTCTGGTTCTGCCGATGCAGGTGATGTGGTAATGAAAGGTCTGCCGGGCAATCCTGTTACTGGTGAGGGAGGTGCTTACAGCGCCACGGTTGACTATGGCTGGAGCGGAACTATCACGCCTACAAAGGAGGGCCATACTTTTGATCCACAGAGCCGAGAATACTCTGATCTTATCAGTGCCCAGACCAACCAGAATTATACCGCTACGGTCCAGACTTTCACCATTTCCGGCTCGGCGAACTTGGCCGGCGTCCTGATGAAAGGCTTGCCTGGTGATCCTATCACAAATGAAGACGGCTATTATAGTGCGAGTGTTGACTACGGCTGGAGCAGCGCCGTTACACCTACGAAGGAAGGTTATACTTTCGAGCCAGCCAGAAGAACATATAGCAAAACCACGGTTGATTACAATGATCAAGACTATAGTTCCTCAGTAATTACCTTGACTATTTCCGGTACAACAAGCATGGGAGGTGTAGTTATCGATGGTCTGCCGGGTAATCCTGTCACAGAGGAAAATGGTTCATATAGTGTGACAGTTAACTATGGCTTCAGCGGGACTGTCACGCCGATAAAGGAAGGCTATACTTTTGATCCACCAAATATGGTCTACAGCTCCGTTTCGACTAACCGGACAAATCAAAATTACAAAGCATTGCATATTACGTTTGTGATATCTGGCACGGCGGGCATTGATAATGTGGTAATAAATGGTCTGCCCGGTAAACCTGTTACCGACAGCTACGGCGGATATAGCGCCACAGTACAGTTCGGCTGGAGCGGGACAGTTACACCGACAAAGGAAGGCTATACGTTCGATCCACCCAATAGGGAATATATAAAAGTTGTCAGTCCTCAGTCAGACGAGAATTATACTTCGGCGCTATTGAGACTTACGATCTCCGGTACGATAAGCTCCGAGGGTGGTCCTGTAGAAGGTGTAATAGTTTCAGCAGGTCTCGGTGAAGGCACTGCTATGACCGATATTGATGGTCAGTACCATCTAAGTGTGGATTACGGCTGGCGAGGTGTAGTGGCGCCAGCAAAGGAAGGATATACCTTCAAACCACTCAACAGGACGTATACACGAGTGACGAGGGATTTAGACGTACAGGGTTATACTGCAAACATTAGGATGCTTACCATATCTGGTGCGGTAATTATCGGAGGAACGCCGATAGAAGGTGTACTTGTAACAGCAAATAATGGCGGAGGATCAGATACAACAGACGCAGAAGGTAAGTACGGCATAAGTGTGCCGTACGGCTGGAGCGGTGAGGTTGCGCCGACAAAGGAAGGTTACATTTTTGACCCTCCGAGCAAAAGTTATACTAACGTTACCACGAATATAAAGGATGGTGAACCTGAACTGCCACCGAGGGCCGAACGAAGACCAATTCCTGCGGCTGAACCTGCAAGACCGGAGGTGCCACCAGTTGAGGCTCCTGGATTTCCAAGCAGGATAGAACCTGAACAGCCTCAGGTTGATCAATGGAGACTGCTATACGAGCAGGAGCTAGCAAGACATCAAAGGCAGATGGAGGAGCTTTCAAGGTTGTCCAGAGAGCCATATGTCGCTCCTGAAACAGGGCGACTGGTTCCAGAGCAACCGTTAAGTGTGAGAACTCCTGGCCAGCGGTTTATTCCGAGGGCGTCACAATTTGAAGGACCATTTGTCAGTGCGATGTATGTAGATACTGATATCCGTGAGGCTCTGCAGGCACTGTCGCTGCAGGCGGGCGTTGATATATACGTTGATGATACTGTCAAGGATAAGACTGTCACGTGCCAATTCAGGCAGATGCCCCTTGGAACAGCCCTTGAAATTGTTCTTGAAGATACAGGATATATTGCGAAGAAGATACCGCATTCATATTTGGTTTTTGCGCCTGTGAATAATGTGTTTATTGAGAGCGACATGCGTCAGGCACTGCAGGACATTGCGTCGCAGGTTGGGGTTGTTATTGTTCCTGATGAGAACGTTGCAGGCTATGTAACTTGCGAATTGAAGGACATTCCGCTCGAAACGGCGCTCGAAATCGTTTTGGCAGGTACTGGTTATTCTGTAACGAAGACTCCTTACTACTATTTGGTTGCTTCATCGGATCCGAAGGGAGCGGCGTTTCCGGCAGTGAGTGAGACACGTCGCGTGGAGATGAACTATTTATCGGCTAATACTGCGGCAGGCCTTCTGTCCAGCGCTTTTAGGGCTTATGTGCAGGCAGAAGTTGGCACCCATACGGTGGTTGTTACAGCGCCTCCAAATTTAGTACAGCGTATCGTTTCGGACCTGAAAAAGCTCGATAAACGCCCACGTCACGTTATGCTGGACGCACGCGTAGTCGTGATGGAGCGTGGCGATCTGCTCAATCTTGGTGTCGAGTGGGGCTGGCCTACGATGAGAGCTGGATTTTTTGGCTCAGACCACTTTGATAAAGGTGATACAACAACCGATTTCGGTGGCAGCAGTTGGCCGTGGGGCGTACAAATGGGATATTCGCCGAGTGCGACATTTACAGATGCGCTTGAGTTAACCTTGAACCTTCTTGCTGAGAATGGCGAGGCAGACATAGTAGCCAGTCCTCAGGTTCTGGCCCAGGATGGCAAGCCTGCTCAAATAAGGGTCATGACCGAGGAGTACTTCATGATGACCGCCCCCGAAATCACAGGTGGTTTTTACGCAAGATCTGAGCTTGAGACAATTACTTCAGGTACCAGCTTGGCTATTACACCTCGCATCGGGGATAATGATGATATCACGCTGGAGCTTTCTATTGAGGTTAGTGACAGCATACCTCGCGGCAGAGGAAGCGATTTACCTGTTGTAACACGTCGTCTGGCCACCAATACAGTGCGTGTCCAAGATGGTGGAACGGTAGCGCTTGCCGGCATGACGGAAAACCGTCGACGCCTGAAGGAAAAACGAGTGCCGGGTCTCAGTAATCTGCCATTCGTCGGAGCATTGTTCCAAAGTACCGAGAGCGATCAAGCCTCCAAGGAGGTAGCTGTGTTCGTGACAGCGCGTATTGTGCGTGATGATGTAACTCCTGTGAACGGGGCAGCATCTACAGCACCGGCAACTACAGCGCCAGTATATACAGCACCGGCACCTACAGCGCCAGCATATACAGCACCGGCACCTACAGCGCCAGCATATACAGCACCGACATATACACCATCTGTACCCCAGGTGCCAACCAGACCGCAGCAGGAAGGCGATTTTAGAAGGAATCTTCAGGATAGCTTGTTGCGTTTAAGATGAAAACTCAAAACTCAAAACTCAAAACTCGAAACTGTGGAGTTGCCTTTTTAGGGCAACGAGTTCGTCAATTTTGCATTTTGCTTTTTGCGTTTAGCATTTTGATGGGTCTGGCTGGCTGTGCGCGCATAACCTGGCCGCGTGTTGAATGGAAGCGTCTTAGCTCGCGACGCGAAAAATCGTCCAAAGGATTCAAAGTTGTGGCTATGAGCAACAGGGATATTGCTGAGCTTAGTGCTGATGACATAGTGTTAATTATGCGGCAGGCTGGTTTCTCTGATGGGCAGATTATGGAACTTGGGCCGGACGTGCGTGATGGACTTTTGTTTTCGGGAGCGGTACAAGTCAGGAGGAAGAAGAAGGTAGAGGCCATTTTTGCTGTTAATAGTGATTATATCTTTATCACTACACGCCTAAGGGGTAGCTTCATCTACGATCTGAAGAGGGGTAATTTTGGGATGAACGGTGTTTATTCACCTCGGTCATAATTATTGAAGCAGCTCTGACGTGTCCTAATTTGTGCAATTCCTATCGTTTTTATCAAATCATTCACAATCGTCTTATACCGATCATAAAAAGTATATGCGCTGCTGCCCGGACGGATCGTCGCTCGTCGCCAGTTGCCCGTGACTCGTAAAACAAAATGAGTTTCGAGCGACGAGTCACGAGCGACGAATATTTGCCGATCGTAACCCCCATGCTTTCTTGCGTGCCTCCCCCGAGTCTTCTGTCGAAGACAGAATCGGGGGCAGGCGAAAGCAAGAATGGGGGCTAAATACAGGAAACTATCCGGCCTGGTAATGGATACGAAATGAACGGACAAAGCGCATTTATTTTATATGATCCGTATAGGGTAACCTTTGCGCTCAATAGGCCTTGATAAATGTGACGAAACAGCATATATATTTTACTGCTATGGCTCAGAATGTTAAAAAGCGAATTGAAAAATTACGTGATGAAATTAGAAAGCACGATTATCTCTACTACGTACTAAATCAGCCGAAAATCACCGACCGTCAATACGATAAGCTCTTTGCTGAGCTCAAGGAATTAGAGCAGGCCAATCCGCACCTGATAACTCCGGACTCGCCTACTCAGCGTGTTTCCGGTGAGCCTCTTGAAGGTTTTGCCACCGTCAGACACGCCGTGCCTATGCTCAGTATCGATAATACTTACAATGCCGAAGAGCTCAAGGCGTTTGACGAGCGGGTGCGAAAAGGACTAGGAAGCAGTGATTATAATTATGTTGTGGAACCGAAGATAGACGGTGTTGCTATAAGCCTTCGCTATGAGAATGGCTCACTTGTTACCGCTGCCACACGCGGCGACGGAGAGGTGGGGGATGATGTAACAGCTAATGTGCGGACAATTAAGGCCGTCCCCCTTGCATTACTGGGCGAGGGCAAAATCTCCGCTGTGCTTGAGGTTCGAGGCGAAGTGTATATGCCGATTCGGTCTTTTCGCGAATTGAATCGACTCCGCGCGGAGGTAGGCGAACCATTGTTTGCCAATCCACGAAACGCCGCCGCCGGTTCGCTTAAGTTGCTGGATGCAAGAATAACTGCAACGCGTAATCTGTCATTCTTCGCGTACGCAATGGGCGAGGTATCTGAGCCATTCGCAGAGAATCATTCTGAGAGCCTGAAGAAGTTTGAGAAATTAGGTTTGCCAGTAAATCCTAATATATCCCACCACGCCAAAGACATAGATGAGGTAATAGGGATTTGCGGAGAATGGAATAAAATACGGAACAATCTGGACTTCCAAATCGACGGTCTGGTGATAAAGGTCAACCGCTTAGGCCAGCGTGACATCCTCGGGGCAACCGGCAGAGCGCCTCGCTGGTGCATTTCCTATAAATTCCCGGCTGAACGTGCTCAGACTGTCATTGAATCAATCGATGTACAGGTGGGTAAAAGCGGGATTTTAACGCCGGTGGCGAATCTTGGACCTGTTCAACTTTCAGGTACGACGGTTAAACGTGCCAGTCTGCATAATTTCGACGAGGTGCGTCGACTTGATGTTCGCTGTGGTGACACCGTAGTTATCGAAAAGGCCGGCGAAATTATACCGCAGGTAGTCGAGGTGAAGAAACAATTAAGACCAGCCGGTGCCATCCCATTTAAAATACCTAAGAAATGTCCAAATTGCGGCTCTGCGGTGGCCAAGGATGAAGATGGCGTCTACATACGCTGCCTCAATCCGGATTGCCTGGGTCAATTGAAGGAGCGTATTAAGTACTTTGCGGGCCGCGGCCAAATGGATATAGAACACCTTGGAACCTCGCTTATCGACCAACTCGTTGATAGCGGGCTTGTCAACGATTTTGCCGACCTGTACAAGTTGCAGAAATCTCAGCTTGCTTCTCTGGAGCGAATGGCTGAAAAAAGTGCCGGCAATGTGATAAAGGCTATTGAAGCGAGCAAGGCCCGGCCTTTGTGGTGGCTAATTGCTGCACTTGGCATCAGGCATGTCGGAGGTCAGTCAGCTCAAATCTTGGCCGACCATTTCGGCTCACTTGATGCGATTATGGACGCAGATATGCAGGCGCTGGAAACAATTGACCAAATCGGCCCGACAATGGCAAAGAGCATCTATGAGTATTTCCGAAACGCCAAGAACTGCGAAGTTATTGGCCGATTGTTGGCCGCAGGTGTAAAGCCTGAATCGCCCAAAAAGGCGCGACCATCGAGCAAATTGTCAGGAAAAACAATTGTTGTAACCGGCACACTTGAGAGCTTTACTCGCCAACAGGTCGAGCAGGCAATCAGGCAGGCTGGTGGAAAACTATCCAGTAATGTAAGTAAAAAGACTAATTTTGTATTGGCCGGCACGGAACCCGGAAGTAAGCTCGATAAAGCCAGAAAGTTGGGCGTTAAAGTAATAGACGAAAAAGAGTTTTTGAAAATGCTTTAAATCGAGTTTTGGCAAAGTGATTCAAGACGAAAAATATATGCGGGCTGCTTTGAAGTTGGCCCGGCGAGGCATTAGCTCTGTTGAGCCTAACCCTGCGGTTGGTTGCTTAATAGTAAAAGCTGGCCAAATCATAGGGAGGGGCTGGCATAAGAAGTTTGGAGGTCCTCATGCAGAGTTAAATGCTCTTGAAGACTGTGGGAGTCTCGGAGCTAATCCGCAGGGAGCTACTATGTATGTCACGCTTGAGCCGTGTTGTCACCAGGGCAGAACCCCGCCTTGTACGCGAGCTATCATTGATGCCGGGATAGGTAAAGTTGTTGCCGCTCTGATTGACCCGTCGGAGCACGCCAGAGGCGCCGGACTGGAGCAGTTGCGTAACGCAGCAATAGAAGTGCAGCTCGGCGTTTGTGAAACCGAGGCGCGTTTGCTAAGCGCGCCCTTTCTCAAATTTACGACTACCGGTAAATGCTGGACCATATTGAAATGGGCACAGAGCATTGATGGCAAACTTGCCTATGCTGAAAAAATTGAGCCTAAAAAGTGGATTTCCGGTGAGCTTAGCAGAAAAGATGCACACAGGTTGCGTCGGCGAGTTCAGGCGATAATCGTGGGTGTCAATACGGTCATTGCAGATGACCCTTTGTTGACGCCTCGACCAAGCGAAGGCAGAGAGCCTGTCAGAGTAGTTCTGGATAGTTCTCTTCGAATTCCGCTCGAATCCCGGCTGCTTAGAACTGCCAAGGAAAGCCTGGTGATTGTATATGCCAGTCGGGAATACGTCAAAGCGAATCCAAAGGCTGTGGAGAGTATATCTCAAAAGGGGGCTAAAATACTTGCCTATCCCGATGGACAAAACCGATCTAATCTACACTTTTTGCTAAAAGAATTGAGTCGGAGGGGCCTGCAACAAGTGCTTGTGGAAGGTGGACCGCGGGTTGCGAGTTCATTTCTTAAGGAGAATCTTGCAGATGAGTTGTACATTTACATCGCGCCGAAAATACTCGGCCGCTCAGGCTCAATCGGCATCACTAAACCTATGGCCGAATTAATATCAGAAGTTGGGTTGCGCCATGTAGATATTAAGCAGTTCGACAATGATGTTTGCCTGACCGGTATAACGGACAAAGCTCTGCGGGAAATATCAGTCTCTGATGGCTAATACCAATTGTGATTGAAATTTGCGCTTATGTCATTTCGACCGAAGCCCCCGTTCTTGCTTTTGCAAGAAAGCACTGGGCCGTAGTGGAGAAATCTGTTAAAATAGATTTCTCGACTTCGTCCCTGTTTCTGTCTTCGACAGAAGACACAGGGGCTCGCTCGAAATGACACGAATAAGCGCACTAATTATTCTCAATTGGTATAAGCTGCGAAATAAATAGCGGGGCCTGCCTTCGTGATTATCGTTAAAACCTTGCCAATTTATCTAAAAAAACCGTGAGGTTATTACAGCGTTATGTGAATATTCGTAGCTTGATTGAGGCTAAAATTAGCTTGACTTTTGGAGTCTTTTTTCTTAGAATATAAATGTTGCGAGTGCAGACAGAGATCAGTTGGTCTCACGGCACCACCCGCGGTAATGTGCATCCTGGCACAGCGCAACAAGGAGACGGGCCTACAATTGATTTCAAATGCAGCCCACGTCTCCTTTTTTTTGCGCCGTATATTTTCATAGAGGTTTTCACGACTAAAGCTGCATTGGAATTTTCAGAGGTGACAGGGCGAATCAGCTTTTTGAAAGGGCTATTTCTGTAAGGACAGATTTTTTATGTGCCTCTTGAGTTGGGGTATGGAGTAATGAGCTCCTGCACTTTATTCGGCTTGCAATATGGCTTTGATATCGCTTAAAGTAAGCAGACCGATAGTCGCCAACTTTATTTTGCCTTGAGGATTAATGAAGAAGCTGGAAGGAATAGAGTCCACTAGATTGTACGGCGCCGGCATGTCGCTCGATTTGGCTGCAAGGACGGTATAGTTTATTTTGTTTTCTGCCACGAAGTCCCTGATCATCTCGAGGCTGTTTATCGGCGATATGTAGGATATTGCCAGCATGGCTAATTTGTCTTGCCCGACCGTGTTTCGCAATTCAATTAGATCCGGTATCTCCGCTCGGCAAGGGCTGCGCCAGCTCGCCCAGAAAATTAGCATTACGTCCTTTCCCCTATAATCGCTGAGTTTGTGCTGTCTGCCTGAGATATCGGTCAGAACAAAATCTGGTGCCGGCTGGCCACGCCAACGTGGAAAAGATGGTCCCCAAGTTTTTGCACTTCTGATGACGTCATCAAGGCTCATTTTTAGCCCGCCGAGAGGCCTGGTAGCCGGCTTTGAAAATTCGGATTCCGGCAGCGACGTCTCAGCACGGGATTCTTCTGTAGGCGTCTGGGGAGCCGGCTCCTTTTTGCAGCCCGATATAATCGCTGCCAAACTGACCATAATGAGCAGGCCAAGTATTATCTGTCCAAAGGCTTTCTTTCCACTCTGTTTAGCCATCGTCAGGTTCTCCATGAGTCAATCCCAGCAAACAACTATACCAGCGGCCGGCTGAGGCGTAAAGGCCAAATTGCCAAAAATCTTTTGACAAAAAAGGTCTTTAGGCTATTATGAACCGTTCTTAGACAATCGCGGTACCTGTTTGATCAGAGTGCCTGCGTCTTTCCCCACTCAGAAGTTTTGCATTTTTTGGTATCTTGTTTCGTATGCAATGGTTGAATTGGTCAAGACCGTAGTTGAGCAGAGCAGAGATTTGAACCTTTTACTTTTAATGGGACTGGCTGTCTTTGGCGGGACGATAGGCGCAAGGATAATACAGAAACTTCACATACCTCAGATAGTTGGCTATATAACAATAGGCATCATCCTTGGGCCTATCCTGAATGTTATCTCGCAACAAACCGTGCAAAGCCTCGAGCTGTTTAATCTCTTTGCTTTGGGGATTATTGGCTTTCTGATCGGTGGTGAGCTCAAACGTGACGTCTTTGTACGTTTCGGCAGGCAGGTTTTCGCAATTTTGCTGTTTGAAGGTGTGGTTGCATATTTGCTGGTGGGTCTGCTGAGCTTTTTTGCGCTTCGCTATTTCTACGATTGGCAAACTGCACTGGCAGTAGCAGTAGTGTTTGGCGCTATCTGTACGGCGACGGACCCTGCTTCGACAGTAAACGTACTGTGGGAATACAAAACCAGGGGGCCTCTAACCACGATGCTGACCGCAATCGTAGCTCTGGATGATGTGCTTGCATTGGTTTTGTACATAACCAGTGTAAGCTTGGCCAGTTTCCTGACCGGACATCAAGAAGTGGGTGTTTTGAAGATGGCCTTTCACTCGCTATACGAAGTGATAGGGTCATTGGGGCTCGGTGCAGCGGTGGGGTTGCTGCTTCGATGGATTGCTCTGCGAATCGACGATGATGAGAAAAATCTGGTTTATACTGTCAGCATCATAGTACTTTGCATAGGTGTGGCAATTGGCTTAAAGCTGGATGTGATCTTGTCATCGATGGCCTGCGGCGTCACCTTGATAAACCTCTCACCTCGCCGGAGTCTGAAATGTTTTGAGCTTGTGCGCAAATTTTCACCACCGTTTTATGTGCTGTTTTTCGTGATTATCGGGGCAAGACTCAGCATCCATGTCACCGGCCGGATTGGTCTGCTGGCGGCAGCTTACATTGTCGGCAATGTCGTTGGAAAAACCAGTGGGTCGTATTTAGGGGCTGTGTATTCCAAGGCTGTCCCGACAATTAGAAAATATCTGGGGTTTTGTTTGTATCAACAGGGCACGATTGCAGTTGCCCTTTTAATTATGGCCAGTCACCGATTCGAAGGGCCTATCAAAGATGTGATGCTATCGGTAATAATTGCAGGAATATTCGTGCTGCAGTTGGCTGGCCCATTGTTGGTGAAGGTTGGCATCAAAAAAGCCGGGGAGGTTGGCCTTAACATTACCGAAGAGGACCTCATCAAAACTTACGCCGTTGCTGAGGTGATGGACAGAGAAGTGCCGGTCATTCCAGCAGGCACGTCTCTGAGTGAAGTCATCAAAGTTGTTAGCAGTACTGACAGTTTCTACTACCCGGTTGTCGACACGGACAACAAGCTGATAGGCGGTATCACACTTGAAGGTATCAGAAATACCTTCGCCACTCAAGAGCTAAATGACTGGCTGGTAGCGCTCGATATTGCAGAGCCGATTGTCGCCCGTGTAAACCCGGACATGCGGCTAATAGATGCGCTCGAGAAGACACGGCAATTGGATATTGAATGTGTGCCTGTTGTGGCTACGAGTAACGGTGACACACTTCTTGGCGTCATGGACACGCGTGCTGTGCATCGCCGAGTCAGCGCAGAGGTCCTGGCTAAACAAAAAGAAGCTGATGCCATGTATGGTCTGAGAAGCGGTTAAGCCTGTTACTGACCTCTGTTTGAGCAGTGATTATGCTATAATTTTGCGAGGTTTGTCCATTACGAGTCTTTCGGATAGATAACCGAGATGGAGCCACGATGGTTTATTTCGCTGCCATAGCTGACATCGATATTGTTGAGCATCTGAATTTTGCTTTGCTATTTGGCCTAATTATTTTGGGTGGTGCTTTCGGTGCACGTCTTTCTCAGAAATTTCACATTCCACAGGTCATTGGCTGCATCGTTGTTGGCATTCTGCTCGGAGATGTTTTTGGGCTGATTACTCCCCGGACTATCGAGGCTCTTGAGCCATTTACGATGTTCGCTCTTGGCATTATTGGTTTTATGATAGGGGCAGAGCTTCGCAGTGACATCTTCAAGAAATATGGCAAGCAATTTTTCACCATTCTCATCGCGCAGGGAATAGGCGCATTCCTGTTTGTGCTTATTGGCAGCTCGCTCTTGGCCTGGTTTGCGTTGCCTACTTTGTTGCCAGGTATGCCTACAACTGACAGAGCCCACATTTCCATCGCCATTGGTCTTGTTTTTGGCGCAATCGCTTCGGCTACGGCACCGGCAGCGACAGCCAATGTTCTCTGGGAATACAAGACCAGAGGTCCTTTAACAGCAACAGTTCTGGCTATAGTGGCGCTTGACGATGCACTGGCGTTACTTTTATATCGTGGTGCTGCAACCGGAGCAAAGGCACTGCTCGGCACCGGCCATAGCTCAGTCACGGGCGCAACATTGGTACTACTCGGAGAAATCGTAGGATCGGTCATACTTGGATTTATGGCTGGAGTGCTGTTGTATTTTCTCCTGAAATTCGTAAGAGCCGAAGACAAAATTCTTGAGTTTGCCCTTGCCTCTTTGCTGCTGGTTGTTGGGATATCTATGATACCCCGGATCGATCCGATTCTTCCCGCCATGACTCTGGGCATTACGCTCGCTAATCTCATGCCTCGACAAAGTAAGGGAACCTTTGCCATTGTCCAGAAATTCGCCCCGCCGATATACATATCCTTTTTCGTTCTCGCGGGCGCACACATGGCGTTCGGCAGAGTGACCGGCTGGATGGTGGCCATGATAGCTGTATACATCCTCTGCAGGGCCGGGGGCAAAATGCTGGGTTCGTGGTTCGGAGCGGAATATTCTTCGGCACCGACCGTTGTACGGAAATACCTGGGACTTTGTCTGCTTCCTCAGGCTGGTGTGGCAATCGGCCTGGCGATATTGGCTGGTCAGCAATTTGGGACCGAATTGGGTCATGTTATTATCATGGTTGTTATGACAGGCACATTCATAATGGAGATTCTCGGCCCAATGCTCGTCAAAGTCGGCGTCAAAAAGGCCGGTGAAGTCGGCATGAATGTTACCGAGGAAGACCTCATAAACACATACGCCGTCGCTGACGTTATGGATGCTGAACCTATAAGTATACCACAGGATCTGCCCTTGCAGCAAATACTTGAGGTCTTCAGCAAAACCGACAGTGTATATTATCCTGTTGTTGATAATCAAACTCAGCTAATAGGCATAATAACCGTCGCGGATATAAAGGAAATGTTTGCAAATAGGGAGTTTGCCGGCTGGTTGCTCGCATGTGACGTAGCTGAGCCGGTTCATGATAAAAGCACGCCGGATAAACCTCTTGGTGAGACATTCGAGAATATGAAACGCTACGACCTTGAACATATACCGATAGTTACCGGTGATGATAGTAACAAACTGGCCGGAGTCCTAGATTACCACAAAGCGCTTCGCAAAATTAGCGCTGAAGTCTTGCACAGACGAAAGACGGCGGACGGAATGGCTTTGGCGACAGGTTAGCTAAACGGTTGGCTAAATGTGAAAAATACCAAAGTTGAGGATTTCGAAGAACGGCCCTTGGATTTCAATTTCACGTCTGAAATTGTGTGGTGGAACAGACTTGAAACGATTTTCTTTTCCTAAAAAGAAAAGGTTGTTGAGTAATAGAGAGTTTAAGGCTGTCTTAACGAATGGACTGCGCGCGAACGACGATTTGATTGTGCTTTACATGGCCGAGAATGATTGCGGATATCCGCGATTGGGAGTGTCTGTCAGCAAATGGTGCGGCGGCGCTGTTGTGCGCAACAGGCTTAAACGGTTGTTGCGAGAAGCCTTCCGACAAAACCAATATGAGATTCCAGCTAAGTTTGACTATTTGCTGATGATTTCGTCACAATGGGCGAAACAGTTTGATAAGCCGGGAAACATCAAAAAAGCTTTGACGTGTCTGTCTTTAGAGCGATTACGGGCTGAATTCTTAACTTTGGTAAGAACGGTGGTTGACAGGGCCGGCGTAAAGTAGGCGATGGCAATTAACCAAAAAATCCATTGTTGAAAAACTCGAAGCCATGCGTTAAACCTTATGTTCAATATTTGTCCAACTGCCGAAAGTGTGTACGAGGATGGCCTTGAGCGATAAGAGCGGATTGATGACGGTAGGAACAGCCGCAAAAAAAGCTGGCGTTTCTCGTCAGTCTCTGCAATATTACATTATGGTCGGGTTACTTGAGCCTACAAAAGTTACGCCGACGGGACGGCGCCTCTTTGACGAAAAGGGCGTCGAACGAATCAAGCTCATTAAAAAGCTCAACGAAAGTGGCTATCCTTTACGTGCCATCCGCGATTTGTTTCTCGAAGGACGAACAGATTTGAAAGGAAAAGGGCAGTGAGTGATTATGAAACCATCCAAAGGAAACGCAATATTTTCGTGGGTGCTTTTGTCATCATCGGTATGTGTGCACTTGGATGGCTCATCTTTAAGTTTGGCGATTTGCCAACCGCAGTTACAAAAATGGGTTCTGTTGGGATTTTTGTTCAGTTTCCAATGGCACCCGGTGTGCAGAAAGACACTCCGGTGCGATTTTGTGGCTATCAGATCGGCAGAGTAACAGGTGTAATGCCACCGCGGATACGCAAGGATCTTAACACAAATCAGGAATATCATCAGACTGTTGTTATTCTTACGATTGATAAGAAATATGTCGATATCCCCAGCAATGTTAACATAAAATTAATGACACGCGGACTGGGCAGCAGCTACATTGAGCTCAAGGTTGATCCGGAGTCTTTGCCTGCACCGCCGCGAGATCCCAATCGGCCGGAAACATGTTTTCTTGTGGACGGAATGTGGCTGCAGGGTTCAACCGGCATTTCCAGTGAGTTTTTTCCTGAAGAAAGCCAGAAAAAACTGGATAGTCTTGTTGAGGACCTTGGAGCTTTCGTAAATAACGCCGATGACATCATTGGCGATCCTAATAACAAAGAAAACGTTAAAAGAATCTTGGCTAATTTGTCCGGGGCCTCAGAAGCAGCTACGGAGGCCATACAACAGGCAACGCAGACAATGGAGGAGTTCAAAAAGTTTGCCACAGCCGGTACCAAAACCTTAGAAAATGCCGACGCTAAGGTGGACAAAGCCATTGTTGCTATGATCGACACCAGCGAACAACTGAGTAAGGCAACAGAGCAATTGCGGCTGATCCTGGAAAAGATAAACAGTGGCCAGGGCACGGCAGGTATGCTCGTTAATGACGGACGATTTTATGAAAGCCTTCTTGAAAATGCCGATCAGATGCAAGTCCTGCTGGAGGAGATGAAGCTGTTCGTAGCTCAAGCTCGAAATAAGGGTTTGCCTATAGATCTAAAGTAAGATGGGCTTTCTACTTCAAAGAGCACGCTGTTTCACCCACAGTTATCGTATCATACCTTTTTAGAAGCTGTCAGGTTTATATTCTTTTGCTGTAGTGTTTCGGACTTTACAAAAGGGTCATACCCTGTTAAAATTTAGTGACTTGTTTCTTGGCGTCGTGTGTCATTTGTGTTGCGATTAGAAGTTGCGATATGCAGCACGAAATACGCTATACGATATACGTAGTACGAAAAAATGGCTGGCAAAATAGTTATTGATACTGAGCGATGCAAAGGCTGTGGCTTATGTGTGGTGGTCTGCCCCAGGGATAGCATTATTATCTCCAAAAAGTCCAACAAAAAAGGCTATTTCCCCGCAGAGTCAGCAAACGCCGACTGCACCGGTTGTGCAATGTGTGCGATTGTCTGTCCGGATGCGGTGATTGAGGTGTACCGTGAGGATGCCGGTATAATCGAGATAGATACCAAACTGAGCAAGAATGTGAAGCGGCCCCACTCCTGTGAAAGCGGAAGTCCGAAGTGATAAGGATACAATAGATTTCTTTATGCGGGGTGTGTGTTTGGTCAAGAGGAAAAACAGATGAGAAGATCATGGGAAGAACAAGAGTTTGAAAAAGCTTGTATTGGATATCAGACGGCGATGGAGCTATTAGGGCTAGTAAGCCAAGAGATTTACAGTAGGTCTAGTGCGATGTTAATTGCGAATAGCATCATTATAGCCTTAATTAGCTGGACTTTTTCAAGTGATAGTGACTTGCCGCTGTTCCTGAACATGCTTTTACTTATCGTGGGATTAATCTTGTGCTTCTTGTGGTTCCTTTTCAACAATCATGGTGTTTACTGGCAAGATTTATTTAGGGAAAAGGCTATAGAACTGGAAAATAGATATTTCGCTACTACATTCAAACTAATCTCACTTGTCGTCACAGAGAGCCCTCAGGCTTCGCATAAGAAAAATTCAGAGATCCCAAAATTGGTACGTTGGTTCCCATATCATCGCACATCTCTGATAGTCATATTTATCTTTTCACTTGTTTATATAGTTATACTCTTATATCAATTAGTATGCAATGGCCCATAATACAATGCGGAAGACTATGCTTGCCCCGATATAAATTCGGCTTCGACAGACTTTTTATATCGAATACGTTATTTGATTTTCTTAATAGCCACTTTAATAGGCGAAGAAAAATGGACCAAAAGATAAAACGCTTGATAAATCAAATAAAAGAACATCTGGTAGGGCTGTATGGGAGGAAAGTCAGAAAGGTTATATTATATGGTTCTTATATGAGAGGCGAATACACGAAGGATTCAGATATTGATGTGCTGGTACTGGTTGATGAGTCTCTAAATCCATTTGAAGTGAGAGAAAGCTTGAGCGACCTTTTGTTTGATATACTTCTTGAAGAAGGTGAGCTCATTTCGGTTATAACAATTCCTGAAAATATCTATGAAAGTTACAATTCTCCATTTATTTTGAATGTGAAAAAAGAGGGACTAGTAGCGTGAAGGAGATAATGGATTTCATAGAGAAAGCCGAAAAATTCCTAAGCACAGCTGAACAGGCTTTGAATATAGAAGACTATGATTCCTGTGTTTCAAGGTGTTATTATGCAATGTTCTTCATGGCAGAAGCTGCGCTTTTTACTAAAAATTTAAGTGCATCATCCCATAAAGGCGTCATAAGTTTGTTTGGAGAGCATTTTGTAAAAACAAAAATCCTTGAGAGAAACTTAGGAAAAGCACTTAATGATGCCTATGATAAGAGGATTGTTGGAGATTACGGAGTTGGTTTTACCGTTACTAAAGAAGAGGCAGAGAATTTGTTAGATACAGCCCAGGATTTTGTCCGGAAGTTGAAAAATTACCTTAAAAGGTGGTTAGAAAAATAGTGAAAAACATAAGCGAGCGTATTTTAATGTGCGGCAATGAGGCCCTCGCTGAAGCGGCTATCATTGCCGGCTGCGACGCATATTTCGGCTATCCAATCACGCCACAGAACGAGATCACCGCCTACATGTCCCGACGGATGCCCGAAGAGGATCGTGTCTTTGTGCAAAGCGAAAGTGAATTAGCTGCGATAAATATGGTTTTTGGGGCATCGGCGACGGGCAAAAGGGCCATGACAAGCTCATCAAGTCCGGGCATTAGTCTGATGCAGGAGGGCATAAGCTATCTGTCGGGTGCGGAGCTGCCGGCGGTAGTAGTTAATGTAATGCGGGGCGGCCCAGGCCTCGGCAATATTGCCCCTTCCCAGGGCGATTATTTCCAGGCCACGCGCGGCGGGGGACATGGTGATTACCGAACTATTGTGCTGGGGCCGTCAAGTGTTCAGGAACTTGCAGACTGTATGCCTCTGGCCTTTGACCTGGCTGACCAATATAGAATGACAGTTGTCGTTTTAGCTGATGGAATCCTGGGACAGATGATGGAGCCGGTAGTGCTTGAGAAAAAGCCGGGACGTGAACTGCCGCTTAAAGACTGGGCCGTGACTAGGGCCAGCGACAGAAAGCAGAACATCGTCCGGTCAATGTGGCTCCAGGAGGGGGTGCTGGAAGAACTCAATAACAAACTTCAGGCCAAATACCAGCAAGTACAGGAAAACGAGGTGCTCTGTGAAGAATACCAGTTGGACGATGCAGAAATCGTTGTCGTTGCCTATGGTGTCGCAGCCAGAATTGTACGGGGCGCAGTCAACAAAGCACGTGAAGAAGGAATCAAGGTCGGCTTGATACGACCAGTTACCTTGTGGCCTTTTCCGATGGAGCAAATCAGCAGGGCTGCGGAGGAGTTTCGGATTTTTCTTGTTGTGGAAATGAGTGAAGGCCAGATGATCGAGGACGTTAAGCTCGCGGTTGCAGGAAAGGCGCCCGTGCTTTTCCATGGCAGAGCCGGCGGCGGTGTGCCGACTGTTGACGAAATTCTGGATGTGATTAAACAGCTTGCAATTAGAAAATCAAAAACCAAAATGTAAAAAGCAAAATGACAAATTAGAACTCAAAAAATGATATTAACTTTCAGCAATTTTGAGGTATGACAGGCAACTAATGGCCAATAGTTATTTTTGATATTTGCTATTTATGAGAACCGTATTTGCGCGAACACCCACACTTAAAGATTGTCCGACACATTATTGTCCCGGCTGTGGGCACGGCATTGCCCACAGATTGATAGCTGAGACGATTGATGAGTTGGGCATACGTGACCGCACAATCGGCATAGCACCTGTGGGCTGTGCCGTGTTAGCGTACGATTACATCGATGTTGATATGGTTGAGGTTGCACACGGCAGAGCACCGGCAGTGGCAACGGGCATGAAAAGAACCAATCCGGACAAAATCATATTCTCATATCAGGGTGATGGTGACCTTGCAGCAATCGGAACAGCGGAGATTATCCACGCTGCTCACAGGGCAGAGCAAATAACCGTTATATTCATAAATAACGCAGTCTTTGGAATGACGGGCGGACAAATGGCACCGACTACCGTTCTTGGCCAGGTGACAGCAACAACACAAGCCGGCCGGGACAAGCGGGACCAGGGCTATCCGCTGCAAATATCGGAGTTGTTGGCTGTTTTGCCGGGCGCTATTTATGTTGAGCGTTGTGCGCTTAGCAGTGTGCAGCAGATTCGCAATGCAAAAAAGGCTATAAAGCATGCCTTTGAATTGCAGGTCAATGGTGCTGAGGGTCTGTCGCTTGTCGAGGTTTTGTCGCCGTGTCCGACTTATTGGCGGATGCCGCCGGCTAAAGCAATGGAATGGATAGAAAAGGAAATGATAAAAGTTTTCCCGCTCGGACGGTTAAAGGGATAACAATGGCAGCAAATGGGCTTAACGAAGAAGTCATCATAGCGGGTTTTGGGGGACAGGGAATTATTCTCGCTGGTAAACTGCTGGCGCAGACAGCAATGAACTCCGGCAAAGAAGTGACATTTATGCCCTCCTATGGCGCTGAAGTTCGCGGCGGAACCGCCAACTGCATGATCGTCATATCCAATCGGCCCATCGCTTGTCCGGTCGTCGGCAAGCCTGATTCGCTAATCGTTATGAACAAGGCTTCCCTGAACAAATTTACGCCACGCCTCAAGGAAAATGGCTTGCTTATATATAATAACTCTCTGATTGATGTCGAACCAGATGTAGATGAAACAGTTAATATTCTTGCCATACCTGCTGATGATTTAGCGGTCGAGCTTGGCAGTGCCAAAAGCGCAAATATGGTCGCGCTGGGCGCGTATCTAAAAAAGCGGGGTCATCTTGCCGTTGACACTGCTGTGCAGGCCCTGCCCGATGTACTGGCTGAAAGATACCATAAAACGATACCGATCAACGCTGAGGCCCTACGCCGAGGTGCCGAATTGGCGTTACACAACTCGATTCAACAGCCCACGTAAAATGTGGGGGATAAATAATTAGCTGCGTAATCCTTCGACCTGGCTCAGGACGGGTTTATTGCGGAGTTTTTATCAGCACAGCCCTCCAAAGAAAGCGAGATTGCCACTCTCAACTGGTTCAAGCAAGGTTTTTGCGCTTGCAAAAGCGGCTTTGTAAGTCTATATTAAGTGCTTTTATAGAATTCTTTTTACACTGACGCATTGTTTTTTCCCTTGCACAGGTTCTTAGGGAGCTTGAGGGGACGTTGTGTTTGAGTCGCTAACCGAAAAATTCAATTCGGTATTCAGGTCGCTGTCCGGCCGGGGCCGTATCACTGAGGCAAGCATCTCAGATGCTATGCGGGATGTGCGCAAGGCCCTTTTAGAAGCCGACGTCAATTACAGCGTGGTCAAGCAATTCTGTAAAGACGTTGCACAGGCGGCTATTGGCGCGGAGGTTATAAAGAGCCTTCATCCAGGCCAGGTGATGGTAAAGATAGTCAATGACGAGTTGAGCAGGCTGATGGGCCCGGTCGATACGCGAATATACTTTGTATCGCCCGGCCCGACTGTAATTATGCTTGCGGGCCTGCAGGGCTGCGGTAAGACCACAACCGCTGCTAAGCTCGGCAAATACCTCGTCTTAAAAGGAAGACGTCCTTTGCTCGTCGCCGACGACCTGCAAAGACCCGCTGCTATCGAGCAGCTAAAGGTCCTCGGTCAGCAGACCAACATAGATGTCTACAGTGAGGAGAACACAAGAGATGCTATCCGCGTTGCGAGAAATTCCGTCAAGTACGCCAAGGATAACAGTTATGATGTAGTTGTCATTGACACAGCAGGTCGGCTGCACATTGACGAAGAAATGATGAAAGAAGTGGCGAATGTTACAAAGACGGTTACGCCCCATCAGATCTATCTTGTCTGCGACGCGATGACCGGCCAGGACGCTGTCAATTCGGCAAAAGAGTTCAATGACCGACTTGAGCTCGATGGCGTTATCCTGACGAAGCTTGACGGTGATGCCCGCGGTGGCGCGGCTTTAAGTGTCAAGGCTGTCACTGGAAAGCCTATTAAGTTCATAGGTATCGGTGAAAAGCTTGATAAGCTCGAAGAATTCCACCCCGAGCGGATGGCGAGCAGAATCCTCGGTATGGGCGATGTAGTGACACTTGTCGAAAAGGCCCAGGAGCATTTCGAAGTAGAAGAAGCAGAAAAACTACAAAAAAAGATGGCCAAAGGTACCTTCGGCTTCGACGACTTCCTCAAGCAAATGCAGGCCGTCAAGAAAATGGGCGGCGTCAAGGATATGCTGAAGATGATGCCTGGTATGGGAAGCCAGCTTGGTGATTTGGATTTCGACGGCGCGGATTTGAAACGCATGGAGGGCATCGTCTACTCGATGACACCATACGAGAGACGTCAGCCCGATGTTATCGAATCCTCGCGCCGAAGACGAATCGCAGCCGGTGCAGGAGCGCAGCCGCACGATGTTTCCAGTCTGGTGAAAACATTCAAGCGCAGCCGAGATATGATGAAGTCCATGAGCGGTGGCAGCTTTAGTGGTCTCAAATCTCTATTTTCAGGCGGCTTGAATCTGGATGCGATAGGGGCTGCTATGTCAACCGGCCGAAAAATCAAGCAGCGCTCAAAACGAAAAAGAGTTATAAAACGAAGAGGCAAAATTAAACGCCGATGAGTGGCACAATTTCTATTGAGCAATATCTTGAAAAAGTTGCGGTTTTTTCTGGCAACGAATACGGTTTACAGGTAAGAAACCGTTTCAAGGACACAAAAGGCACCAGCGAATTGGCACTACTTGCCGTGCCGAGTGCCGAGGAGCTGGAACAGTTGAAAAAGGCTGTAGCGATTATGACCCCCAGTGAAAAGCAAGATACCGAGAAGCTCAGTGATGAAGAAATCAAGAAAATAGCGGTTGACGCAGGAATCGACCCGGGTATCTTTGCAATCTTTATAAACGGCTACGCCTTGCATTGCAAACGTGTTTCGCGGTTGGCATAGGGCAAATCGCGGAAATTGATTATAGACCATCAAAGAAAGGGAAAATAATGGCGGTAAAATTAAGACTGACGAGAATGGGAAGGCGACATCGGCCGTTTTTTAGAATTAATGCGGTCGAGGCTCGCACACCACGTGACGGCAAAATACTTGAAAAGCTCGGCCACTACGACCCAATCGAAAAAGACCCCGACAAGCAGATTGTGCTCAATCGGCAGCGAGCCGAGTACTGGCTTAGCCAGGGAGCAGTGCCTAGCGATACCGTCTCTGAGATTCTGCTTCGCCAGGGGATAAAGCACAAATACGCCGAAGTAAAAGCCCAACGCCGCGCTAAAGCAAGAAGCATGGCTCGTGCCAAGGGCAAGTTCTTCACCAAGGCCGAAAAGATAGCTGCTGAGAAAGAGGCGGAGGCCAAAGCTAAAGAAGCCGAGGAAAAAGCAAAAACCCGGGCCGAGGCCGCCAAGAAAAACGAGCAGGAGGCAAAGGCTAAGGCCGAGGCTGCCAAAAAAACTGAGGAAGAGGCAAAGGCGAAAACCGAAACCACCAAAAAGGCTGAGGAAGAGGCCAAAGTTAAGGCTGTTAAACAGCCAGAGGAGAAGGCCGAAGCTGAGGTTGTGGAAAAAACCCAGACAGAGCCCAAAAAAGCTGAAGAAAAGGCAAAGGATGAAGCTGAGGGAGTCAAAAAAACTGAGGAAAAAATCCAGGCGAAGGCCAAACGAGCCAAAGGAAAAGCCAAGACCGACGCTCAGTCAGCCGACGGGGAGCCAGAAGCACAAGCCAAAGAGGCTGAAGTTGAATTGAAAGCCGAGGAGAAATCGGCTTCTGGTGAAGCCGAGAAAGAGTGATGAGAATTGACGTTCTTACACTGTTTCCGGAGATGTTTCAATCGCCTCTGAGCTGCTCGATAATAAAGAGAGCTCAGGACAATAGCGTAGTCGAAATTACCCTGACCAGCATACGGGATTTTGCGACCGACAAATACAGAAAAGTTGACGACAAGCCTTACGGTGGCGGGCCAGGTATGGTAATGATGCCCGGCCCCGTTTTTGCCTGCTTCGAACACGTACAGAAACTTTCCACCCAAAAAGGTCGTGTAATTTTACTTACTCCCCAAGGGAAGTGCTTCAACCAGAAAAAGGCTCTCGAACTGAGTAAAGAAAAACGCCTGATTCTCATTGCCGGTAGGTACGAGGGCTTCGATGAACGAATTCGCGTAGGCTTCGGTGCTGAGCAAATCTCGATCGGTGATTACGTGCTCAACGGCGGCGAACTCGCTGCTATGATTATCATTGATGCGGTTGTACGCTTGCTGCCTGGAGCACTTGGTGACGAGGACTCGGCTAAAGATGATTCCTTCAGCGAGTCCGCCTGCGGTGGATTGGAATATCCGCAGTATACAAGGCCGGAGGTTTTTCGCGGCATGAAAGTCCCTGATATACTTCTGAGTGGCAACCACGGCAAAATCGCTGAATGGCGGCGCCAGCAGGCCCTCGAACGTACCAAAAAATGGCGTCCAGAACTGATCAGAGACTCTCCGAATAAGGGATATTGAGATTATCGCAGCAGAGAAAAATGCTTGGCTTCGAAGGTGGACCATTGTATAATCCTTCTTTCTCTGTTGGAAAAAGTGGCTGTGAATTTGCTGTTGAGGAGATAACTTTGTGAATAAGACAGAATTACTTGATGCTGTTGAGAGCAAAAGCATCAAGAAAGACATACCGTATTTTGAGATAGGTGATATTGTAGAGGTGCACTGCAGGATCAAGGAAGGTGATAAAGTGCGTACACAAGTATTTACAGGCACGATGATAGCCCGCAAGGGTCGAGGAGTCAACGAGAACTTCACTGTCCGACGGATAGTAAACAATGAGGGTGTGGAGCGAGTTTTCCCACTTCATTCACCAGGTATTGTTGATATCAAGCCAATCCGAAGCGGCAAAGCGAGACGAGCAAAGCTGTACTTTTTACGCAAGCGGACCGGCAAAGCTGTCAAGCTGGTACAACGGCACAGCGGTCACACCGTGTCCAAATGATAATTGATTCTTGACCATATACCCTCTGTCATTATCCGGGAGTTCATGATTTGTCTGGAGATCACGGGTGCTCGGTATTTTGCGCACCAGGCGTAAGTTGTTGGCTGACCGCGCACTGCTCGGTCGGTGGGGCGAGAAGCGATGCGAGAGGTTCTTAAAGAAAAAAGGGCTTCAAAAGCTTGCGCGAAACTTCTCCTGTAAAAGTGGTGAAATAGACCTTGTTATGGTCGGTTCAGATAAAAGTATTGTTTTCGTGGAGGTGAGAACCAGGGCGGATGAAAATTTTGGCTCTGTGGAGTCATCGATTACATTCGCCAAGAAATCAAAGTTACTCAGGACGGCCCGTTATTTTCTTGCGACGCATAATATCGAGAATAGACCTTTTCGCGTTGATGTGGTCACGATAGTGCTCGGCCGAACAGGCAAACCGCAAATTAGACACTATGAAAACGCTCTTGTGACTTAACCGTTCGTTTAGTCATTGCTGGCATAGTGACGGCTAAACCTTTATAAAGAAAAAAATTCGTAACATTTCGTGGGTTTTCACGTCTATAATAATAGTGACGAGATAATAGAGGGAACCAAAGTTGAGAGGGTTTTAACAATGAAAAAAACGCTTGTTTTTCTATTCATAGTTATTACGTCGATTAGAGTTACTTATGCAGATAGCTGGGGCTGGCCAACAGAAAAAGGCTATTTTTTTGAAAACGAAAGCTATATGGCACATATAAAACCACCAGGATATCTGAAAGAGGATGGGCCCTTGCTCGAAGTTTTTGAAGTTAAACAAACAGAGAAAACATTGCTCTGGCAGTGCAAAATGGGCAAGCTAAGAGCTCCACTTGAAGTATATATTTCAGATAACGGCAAGTATGTTGTAAGCGTCAACGAACATGGTCGTGTAGGTTATGGAAACTATGTTGTCGCCTTCTATAATGAAGGCGGCTGCATCGACAAATACACCTTAGAGAGTATTCTGGATTTGCCTGAGGACACCGCTGAGCGAGAATTATTTAAGCTCATGCCGCACTCTACCACTAGCCGATGGTGGGACCAAAATAGCATCAAGTTTTTTGATATGTCCGCGGACAAACTTTATTTTTGCATATGGCTGCGTTTATTTAATCGTTGGATAGCTTGGGATCCAACCAATGGCCAAAAAGTTGTGATAGACAAAGAAATGGTCAGGAGGTGGCAAGAAAAGGCGCGTTTGTGGTCGATTGAGGAGATCAAAAAGGAACGCCATCGTTATAGTCCATATTATTTTCTAAGCAGCCTGAGGAATCCTGATGACCGGAGGATCATTGAAAACCTCCTTACAGACGAGGACTTTAGCCAATCCTTCATAACATTCACAACAACATCAGGAAGAAATAAGCAGGGTAAGCAATTAGTCAGATGTGTTTCTACGTCTTATAAACGTTTGTTAGCAGAGCAGGTTTTGGCGGATTGGGATGGCAGACCCGTGGATAAGGGTTTTGACCCGAGTCCAAGTCAGCCACTTTACTATTTGGGTACTGTCGAAGGGATTATATCGTTACCTAAAATGTATGATCCCAATGCTGCCACGCTGTGGATTCACCTTGTACCAAATACGGTTACTGAGGACCAATGGTATGAAAAGCCTCCTGTTCATCGCCTGGCCGCTTGTTTTGGTGACGCTACGTTTAGAAATTTCGCCCCTGTATATAAAAGAAAATTTCCATTTACTATCGTAGCAGTTACACCAGGAAGGTATTGGGTAAAGGCAGTATTGGACAGAACCCAACCTCTTTCTAAAAGAACAGACCGAATTTATCTGCCACAACCGGGTGATTACCAAAACGTAGAGTCACCAATAATCACAGTCAAAGCTGGTGAGATAGTAGAAGGCATAACTATCCATTGCATTCAAGAGGTCACAAGTGGAACTGATTGATACGCATTGCCATCTGACGTTTGACGATTTGATTCGTGATATCGATGCGGTCGTTGAGCGCAGTCGGCAAGCTGGTGTCACCGGCTGGATAACTGTCGGTACCGACCCTGAGCATAATCGAAAAGCTATTGAGCTTGCAGAGAAATTCGAAGGCATATACGCTGCAGTCGCAATCCATCCGCATGATGCCAAGACCGTGACTGATAAAACGCTTAGCGAATTGAGAGACCTTGCAAGCCATACAAAGGTCGTCGCAATCGGCGAGACAGGTCTGGATTATCACTATGATTTTTCATTGCACGAAGACCAGCGCAAGGTTTTCGCCGAACATCTGAAAATTGCCGACGAGCTGAACCTGCCTGTCATTATCCATTGTCGAAAGGCATTCGACGAGACAATTGAGATTTTACGACAGCACGATAAGACGGTTCAAAAAGTAGTGTTTCATTGTTTCAGTGGTTCAGCCAAACAGGCAAAAATCGTGCTGGACAAGGGTTACTACATCTCTTTTACCGGCGTTGTTACTTTTAAGAATGCTGAAAAGACGCGAAGTGCGGCCGCGGTCGTGCCGCTGGATAAATTGATGCTTGAGACTGATTGTCCGTATATGTCGCCGGAGCCAGAGAGAAAACAGAAGGTGAATGAGCCAGCTCTTTTAATTCATATAGCAAGATTTCTATCTGAATTAAAACAGGTCGATTTGGCTGATTTCGCCAAGATACTGAGGGCTACAACGGTGGATTTCTTCAGATTACCGGGGTGTAAGTAGGCGGAGCCCTGTGGGCCAGGGTGCTTGAATGTGGGGGCTAAAAGAACCTTTTATGACATTGTCCTGATCACCAAGTGTCCAATACTTTCAGCAAGGCCTTTTTCAGTGCTATTAACACGGTTTTACGCGTTGACTTGACTTTTTACAGGATAGCCATTATATATTAGTAGTCAGCTTTTGTGTACCGTCCCGGTCGTCGGTTGGTGTGTCAATTAGCCATGCCGGGAAGGGAGGAGTTATCACCTTAAGCTTAATGGGGAGATAATAGTAGACACATATGCCAGGGATATTTGACCAAGCGGTGGTGAGCCGAGTCTTGCAGGCCAACGATATTGTTGACATTGTTGGTGAGCATGTGGGCCTGAAGAGAAAAGGTAAGGAGATGGTCGGTTTGTGTCCTTTCCACGACGACCATAGGCCGAGCCTGTATGTAAATCCAGCCAAGCAGATATTCAAGTGTTTTGCTTGTGGGGCCGGTGGTAGTGTCTTCACATTTGTGCAGATGCGGGAGAATTTAACTTTTCCACAAGCAGTAGAAAGGCTAGCCGAACGCGCGGGCATCAGATTAAAGTCCGTCAAACCAGCGAAGACCGGAGTCACAAACCAATATACTGATGTTGACCCAAACAGGCTGGCTAAGGTCAATGCCTGGGCAACCAGGTACTTTCAGAAGAATCTTTGTGATGGAGGAAAGGGTGAACACGCGCGTGAATATTTGGCTGGTAGGCAAATAAGCTCCGAGAGCATAAAAAAATGGCAGCTTGGCTTGGCTGTAGACTCTTCGGACGATCTTATTCGCGCAGCAAAAGGTAAAAACATTCCGACGAAGTTGCTTGAGCAGGCAGGCTTGATAACTGCTCAAAACCAGGACAAATTCGTTAGCCGCTTGATGTTTCCTATCGTCGATGTGACGGGTAGGGTGATTGGCTTCGGCGGCAGAACGCTGAGCGATGTTGGTGCAAAGTATATAAATTCGCCAACGACGATTCTGTTTGACAAAAGCAATACGCTGTACGGCCTGGATCAGGCTCGTCACCAGATCGTCTCTGCGGAAACGGCCGTTGTTGTTGAGGGCTATACCGACTGCATTATGGCGCATCAATTCGGATGTGATAATGTTGTCGCGACACTCGGAACCAGTTTCACAGCCGGGCATGGCCGATTGTTGCGACGATACGCAAAAAGGGTAGTTTTGGTTTTTGACACCGACACAGCTGGACTTGAAGCAGCGAACAGAGCGCTGGAGGTCTGTTTATCACAGCGGCTTGACATTAAACTCGCTTTCGTGCCGGAGGGAAAGGACCCATGTGACTTTTTTATAACTTCTGGAAAGGATGCGTTTGAGCAATTAGTGGATGAAGCCGCTGATGTTTTTCAGTTTAAATGGAACAGACTAACAGAGAGAATTAGCAGTGATGAGACACTTGCCGGCAGAAGAGCGGTAATTGATGAATATCTACAAACTGTGGCGACTGCAATGTTAGCCGGTAGTTTGCCGGCTATAGACAGAGGATTGATCATTAACCGGCTCTCGAAGATAGTCGGTCTGGACAGCCAAGAGATAAATGCTGAACTGAACAGAAGAACCAGAAGGGCAGCACGAACATTGGACTATGCGGCTGCAAGGCAAAACGTAAAGGATGTACGTTCAGATGCGGAGCTCGGCCTTTATGCTGTGGCTGAACAAGAGCTTTTAGAGATACTGCTAAATGAGCCGGGATTCTATGAGGCTGTGCGGAAAAAGATAGGAGCAGAAGTTTTTCAAGTGCCGATGTTAAAGCAGATAGCTTCAATAGTATTCGAGGCACTCAACAACGATGTTAATGTCTCATTGGCGCAACTACTGTCTCGGGCTGAGTTGGTGGATGTTAGTCAACGTATCACAGAATTGGCGCAGACTGGCCAGAAGAAGGGAAATTTCCAGTCTCGCTTGACAGGAGTCATAGATGTACTGGAACGGCGTCAGATAGAAAGAGAAAAGCAGCAGGCTAAAGCAACAGAAGATCAAATTGAATTTCTGCGTCATGTCTGTGAGACTACCAGCAAAAGGAATCCCCATAACATAGGGTTGGTACGATGAACAAGAACCGATAATAATCGTAAAGCACAAGTGTAGTCGTTGGAGTACGAAGTACACCGAGTCGTTTGGTAGTTGTGATCTGGTTAAATGAAATTGGCTTTGAGTAGCAAATGTAAGGGAGCTACTTGTGGCGAAAAACGTAATTAAGACGGACGACAAATATATCCAAGACAAAGTCAGCCTTGATGAGAAGACCTCGCGGAGTTCCAGTTCCAAGAATGCTGAAGAGCGAATACGAACACTTGTTGAAAAAGGCGAGAAACGAGGATTTCTCACATATGAGGAGATGAACAAGGAACTGCCCGATGAGGTTGTCAGTGCCAACCGTCTGGAAGGCTTACTGGCAACTCTGGACGAGATGGGTATCAATCTTGTTGATGAAGCTGACGTAGAATCTGAGCAAGTTGGCAAGTCCGATGAGGAGTTTGAAGACTCATCGGAGGCTAAAGAGCAGCTTGGAGAAGATGAGCTGCTTGAGAAAGCGTTAGTCGAGGGGGAAATCACTCGCCGCATCGACGACCCGATAAGGATGTATCTGACACAAATGGGTCAGATACCGCTGCTGACAAGAGGGTCTGAAATTGCCCTTGCACAGAAGATCGAAATCGCCCGGATGGCTTTCAGAAGAAAGATGCTGCAATGTGATTATTGCGCCAGAAACTGCCTCGATCTCCTGCAGCAGGTCTATGACGGCTCGATGTCGTTTGATAGAACGATTAAAACCGGAACAACGCAATTTTTTGTAAAGGGTGTAATAAAAAAGCGGCTGCTGGAAAACATCAGAACAGCGGATAAACTGCTCAAGGTTAGCCAGAGTTTGTTTAAGAAGTATCTGCAGGTAGAAGATAAGCGATCAGAAAAGACGGACATAATACGAATACACAGAAACAGGCGAAAAATTGCAACTTTGCTTGAAGAGCTTAGCTTGCGTACGTCGCGAATCCAACCTCTGAGAAGCAAACTATACGGTATATGTCAGAAGATGCACCAGTTAGAGCAAATCGTCGAGAAAGGACCTGGCAATCAGATGACCGTTGAAGACGTCGAAACAGTTAAGCAGGAGCTGGCCGGCCTTCAAGAACTTGTATCGGAGACGCCGAAGCAGCTTGAGAAGAAACTGCGGGCGATTGATAGAGTGTTTTCTCAGTACGAGAACGCAAAGAGAACACTGTCGAGCGCAAACCTTCGACTGGTAGTTTCTATTGCCAAGAAATATCGTAACCGGGGCTTGAGTTTTCTCGATTTGATCCAGGAAGGCAACACCGGACTGATGAGAGCAGTGGACAAATACGAGCATCGTCGAGGCTATAAATTCAGCACATATGCCACATGGTGGATCAGGCAGGCGATTACCCGCGCCATTGCCGACCATGCTCGGACGATCCGAATCCCAGTTCACATGATAGAAACTATGAGCCGATTACGAGCCGCAAGCAAGGCTCTGCACCAGGAACTGGGCAGAGAGGCGACTATCGAAGAGATTGCCAATGAAGTGGGAATGAGCATACAGGAAACCCGCAGGGTACTTAACATATCCAAACATCCAATTAGTCTCGATCGGCCCATAGGTGAAAGCGACGATAGCTATTTTGGAGATTTCATTGAAGACGACGGTGTCGATTCGCCGGTCAGCTCCGCTACGCAAGAGATGCTCAAGGAGAGAATCGATATTGTGCTGAAGACACTTTCGTATCGAGAGCGCGAAATTATCAAGCTCCGATATGGAATTGGTGATGGCTACACTTACACGCTTGAAGAGGTCGGCAGAATCTTCAAGGTTACTCGCGAGCGTGTCAGGCAGGTTGAGGCAAAAGCCATTCGCAAACTGCAGCACCCTGTAAGGGCACGCAAGCTTGAAGGCTTCTTAGACCACAAGGCGGTATAAATAGTACATAGGTCACAAACTTTTCACCTTTTGCCCTTGTGCACTTATTAACTTATACCAATTGTGATTAAAATTTGCGCTTATGTCATTTCGACCGAAGCCCCTGTTCTTGCTTTCGCAAGAAAGCACTGGGGCGTAGTGGAGAAATCTGTTCAAATAGATTTCTCGACTCGCCTACGGCTCGCTCGAAATGACACGATTAAGCGCATTAATTATTCACAATTTGTATTAGCGGTCGATAGAACTGTTGTGGCCATTGGCCGAGGGTATTGGTCAGAGAGCCGAGCTTTTCAATAGTACAATCGATCATGTCACCCGGCTTCAAGAATTTGCCTGTGGCTACAGCTACACCAGAAGGTGTGCCCGTAGCGATATAATCACCCGGCTCAAGCGTCATTAGGTGACTTACAAATGAGACAATGTCCACTACAGGATAAATCATCTGGGATGTGTTTGCCTTCTGTCGAGTTTCGCCGTTTACGGTAAGAACCATATTGAGGTTCTGCACATCGCCGATTTCATCAGCGGTGAGCAAGTAAGGCCCCATCGGCAAAAAGCCATCAGACCATTTGCCGTTCAGCCAGTCATAAAATTCATCCCAGGGACGAGCAGTTCGATTCTTCTTAAATGTCACGCTACGAGCTGACACATCGTTACAAATTGTGTAACCTGCAACGCATTTCAGGGCTTCGTCGGGTGAAACATTCTTGGCATTTTTCCCAATTATTACCGCTAGTTCAATTTCGTGATCGATTTGTTCGCTGTATGTTGGCCAAGGAATTTCTTCGTCGGGTCCAATTATGACAGTTGGCGGCATAAGAAACGGTCTCGGAACAGTTGTCTGATGTGGGCTTTCGGAAAGGCCAAGCTTAATGCCTGCTTCTTTTATGTGCTCGGCATAGTTTCCAGCAAGTCCGATTACCTTGCTTGGCCGGGGAATTGGCGCAAGAAGTTTAACCGAGTCCGGTAATATAGGCCTATCAGCCGTTTCAGCTAACTCGACGAGCTTTTTCAGGCATTCTGAACCTCTGCATAAAACTTTTTTGATAGTCAATGGTGGGTTTGGAGCCTTCCAGGCTGACGGGATATCTACGATTCCACTTTCGGTCAGAACACCCCAGGAGATCGATTCTTGTTTGGAATATGTAACTAATTTCATTTGTCTGCCTCTATCAACTCAATGGTTGTTTCCAGCCGACCGTAGCAGAAATAATGCAAATTTGCAGTAAGAAAACTTTTGTTCTATTTCATTCAAGCAAAAATGCTCGTAGTTCCGATTCTCTTATTAGTGGCACCGTGCAGTGACCTGCACAGGTAATACGGTTTTACTATTTGGAAAGACTAAAGAATGCTTTTGAAAGATTTTTGGACAGGGACGGGTGCTTGGCTGCGAAATCATAAGCTCGTAAGATTTGCAGATGACCAACCACGAATTGATAATGAAGGCCTAATTTCCCAGGGTCCTGACTCAGCGGAATACAGTATCAGCCACTGCCAAGACGCTGAGTCTGAGGAAGATAAAGTTGTCGTAAAAACCGTCCAGCCGGTAGATAAGCGTGAGTCTTTAGAGAGACTCCAGGAAGGCTTCAATAAACTCGTTGAGCAGTTGCGGGGTGTCAACGAGCATCTCGACCGCCAGATCACCCAACAAAGAGAGTTGATGGCCGGGCTTGAACAATTGCCTCAATTACTCCAGAGGCTGCCGAACACTATGGAAAATCAGAGACGATTATCGGAGCAGCTATTCGAGCAACTCAAGGCGAATGCGGGCCAAAATCAGCAATTTATTAGTGCTGTCCAAAAGATACCAGCCGAGACGGTCAAACAAACCGATACCCTTGTCGATATCAATAACCGGCTTACTGCCAGTGCTGATATTGACGTGCAAATGGTCGAGAATTTTAACAAATTCAACCAGACCTTAAAAAAGCTAGATCAGACAACGGCTGGGCAAACCGACAGCATTATGCAAATGAACAAGACTTTCGCGGTTAGTGACAGATACCTTAAATATATCTTAGCCAAGCAGAGTAGACGCTTTATGTGGGTATTCATCGTTGCCGTGAGTGTGTGTATGGCGGCAATCATAACGCTGGCTGGTATCGTTGTTTATCTGGGGCGTTAGAGACGCGGAGGATTCTTTTTAGTCGCTGCTCGTCCAGCATACCGTCTTTTCTACGCAGAAGCAGAGTTAACTTTCCATACCAAATCTTACTGCCCAAGGTGTTGACAAGAAACACGGCAGTGGTCAAACTTAGCTGCCGATCCGAGTTATTGTCGTTGCGAGTTTCAGTAGTCCTCTTTTTTGGAGGAAGAAACATGAAAATGGACATTTCACGTGTTGATGTGTGGGCCGCCAGTATGAAGGACCAACCGGGTGGCTTGGCCGAAAAGCTCAATGCTCTTGCTCAGGCAGGTGTGGACCTTGAGTCTATTATCGCCCGTCGCGCGCCCGAGAAACAGGGAACGGGTGTGGTGTTTGTTACACCGATAAAAGGTCCCAGCCAAATCAAAGCTGCCAAGGCAGCAGGCTTTACTAAGACTGAATCACTGCATGGTATTCGTATCGCTACCGGCAATAAGCCTGGTTTCGGTGCAGAATTGACAATGCAACTGGCCCAAGCTGGCATTAACCTCCGTGGCCTTTCGGCTGCTACGATAAGTAACCGCGCTGTGTTTCACATTGCCTTTGATTCCAATGCCGATGCCAACAAGGCCATACGCCTGCTCCGGAAGACCTGATACCAATCACAAGAATTAAATGAGCTTTGGCATAACCATTGATACGATGCCGTGGTAATTCGTATCGGCAGTGTATAATACTAATTGTGATTAAAATTTGCGCTTATGTCATTTCGACCGAAGCCCCCGTGTCTTCTGTCGAAGACAGAAATGGGGGCGTAGTGGAGAAATCTGTTCAAATAGATTTCTCGACTCGCCTACGGCTCGCTCGAAATGACACGAATAAGCACATTATTTATTCTCAGTTGGTATAACCCCCAAATAAATTTGGGGGCTAAATATGGATACGAAGAGCAGGGCTATTTTACCGGCGGGAAGATATCAATGAGCATGCGTGTTAGCCCTTCGATTGCCTGGTGTACATTCGCAGATAAAGTCTGGCCAAGCTGTGTTTGAGCAGGTTGAATTCCGATGAAGTACGCTTTGACTTCGATTTGACGACGAATCGCATCTACAAACAGACGCGGTGAGAGAGTGTGAGTCGAGATGGCAAATGAATTTAAATGCTCCGGCTTGAATAATTTTATTGTTCCTGGAGCTGCCCCGAAGTCGACAGCATCAACAATTAGCAAATTCTGGGGAGCTTTCTTTACTATGGTTTGGATGTAATTCTCAGGCACCGTTTCTGCAACTATCAATTCAGCAGAGGTTTCAGCCTGCCCAAGTTGCTGGCAAACCAATGACCCGGCGGCATCATCGCCTTTTAGCAGGTTCCCGATTCCTACAATGACAGTATGCGTGCCGCATAGTGTGCTTAGTTGATCAAAAAGCTCCTGTTGTGCGTCCATGGGTGTATCTACAACCGGAGGTTCAATTCACATTTGCACTTAGGGCACAGGATACGCATAAAGTCGCTCGTTTGAGTTTGCAGGCCCTCTTGCCGAGCTTGCTCAACGTCCTGCGGTGTTTTGAGCAATTCGCCGCTCTTAGCAAGCAGTAGGGATGGATTTGTGTAGGCTAATGGTCCAAGCTTTTCATAAAGCCAGACCAGATGTTTCTTTGTACCTATTACTGCGCCACATTTCTCACATAACTGCAGCTCAAACTCGTGCGTCTCAGTCATGCTTTTTCTATCCATGCCTGCTAAATCCCATTCGTTCGAAAGTTCTATGCCTGTCTCTGTAGTGCAATTTTCTTCGCAGTTGCCGCAGAATATGCAGGTATCGTAGCGCAGTGTGATTTTCCTTACGGGTGGTTCAGCGTCGGTCGTCTCAGTTTGTGTTAAGGCCTCAGTCGGACATACGTTTACACACGCACCGCAACCGATACAAGTATCAAGGTCAAATTCGGGTTTACCTCTGTATCTTTCCGGTACAATGCACGGCCGGGCCGGAAAACGTGTAGTAAAACGCGGCGAAAGAACCGCTGTGATTGCTTCTTTCAGTTCTCTTAGCTTTGGCAAACGCAACTTTTGTCTCCTATATTTATGGTTCAGTACTTGATTGAACGTTTATAGCTTTGGATACTAAATCAAGCCTGTGACTCACCTTCTTCAACGTGTTCTGCGTATTTATCTACGACGGTTCCCTCCCATAGTTCGACGCCAGAAGCGTAAGCACCCTTGGCGATGGCATGGGCCGCTGTGGGTGATGTTATCAAGATGAACACCGCGCAGATTATGGCTCTGGATGCTGTTGGCCCTATGCCACTGATGATGGCTACGCCAACGAGCAACATGATTGTGCCAAGCGTCACGCATTTAGTTGACGCCTGCAACCGATTATAGACATCTGGAAAGCGAACCAACCCTATGCAGCCGAATATATCGAATAAGATGCCAATTATTATCAGTATGTATCCAATAACATCACTCATCGAAACTTCTGCCCTCCAAAAACTTCGCCAGCGCAATGGTGCCGATGAAACTCAGCAGCGCCCAGGCCATGGCAATATTGAGATAGAAATCCTTTCCGGTCTCCAGGGCCAGAAGGGCACAAAAGCCTACTATGACTATTCCTAATATATCGATGGCCACGGTTCTATCCGGGGCGCTGGGGCCGCGTCCTATACGATACAAACACAAGAAGCAGCACACTAATAGGCCTATGTAAAATAGCGTTAACATAGCCACCTCGTTCTACTCCGTTAGAAATCTTCCTTTCTTAGGATTAAGACCCATTTTACGGAATTTCTAACGGGATCTATTCGAAAATCTTCTTTATAAACCATTCAAATCTTTGAGCAATGTACTTGGTTGCCTGCTCCACATCATCGGCTCTTACATAAATCCAGTGGACGTACAAATAGCCGTCATCTGTCAGGTCCACAGTCAAAGTACCTGGAGTGAGCGTGATAGAATTTGCCAGTGCTGTGATACCCGAATCCGTCTTTAATTCCGTCTTGATTTTTACAATTCCGGGCTTTATAGGCATTTTTGGATGCAAAGCACGATAGACAACGTCAAAGTTGGCCTTTATCACATAATAGAAAAAAACCGGCAGATAGACCAAAGCCCAGAACACTCGTACAGGCGAAATGAATACGCGATGTTCTTTGGGTAGTATTTCATGAAATAGAATCGCTACAATGAAGGCGACTGCCAGGCCGGCAACGACAACCTGCAGGTTGATTCTGCCGTCAACGAAAGGCCAAGCCTCCAGCACCCAAATGATAAACGCCAAAACGAAATAAATAATCCGCCTCATACTATTTTGCCCTATTTATCTCACATATTGATAACCCGAGCTGAATATCCAAGTCCTTCGAGCAGGACATTGACAGCCGGATCGAGTATATTAGCCTTCAAAGAAGGTACTATAACAAGTAATCCCATAAGTACGCACAGGCACGTAAGAAATATCATTGCAACGGCCATGGAGCCGCCATGTTCTTTTGTATCCTGCAGAGCCTCCGGCAACTCGCCAAGAAATACATATCTTTGAACCTTCAAATACATTATCAGGGTGCACAGGCTGACGAATACAATTATTGCTGCAATCCAGTAAAGATGAGCCTGAACCGCTGCAATGACCAGGATTAACTTACTCCAGAATCCCGCAAAAGGCGGTACGCCGGCGATTGAAGCCGACGCCACCGTGCAGGCGGCTCGTGTTATGGGCAATCTATCAGCGAGTCCACCCATTTGTTTCATCTGTCTGGTGCCGGTGGACATTTCAACTGAGCCGCTGGTCAAGAACAACAAAGACTTATAGACAGCGTGATTTGCCAGGTGAAGTAGTCCGCCGAGTATCGCCAAAGACGCCCAGGCTATGTTTGCTCCTTTAGCTAACAAAGTCGCTCCAAGACCGATGCCGAGCACAACATAGCCTATCTGGCTAATGCTAGAATAAGCCATGAGCCGTTTGAGGTCCCATTGACCTATAGCCAAAAAGGCGCCGGCAACCATACTCAAAATGCCGAGCGCAACCAGCAACCAGCCGACCTCGATAGAAACGCCGAAGATATTGAACACCACGCGAATAAGGGCATAAATTCCGAGGGTTTTTATGAGAATGCCTGAAAGCATTGCAGAGATCGGAGCCGGTGCCGATGGGTGCGCATCCGGCAGCCAGGCATGGAACGGCACGAGGGCCGCTTTTAGGCCAAAGCCGGTAATAAACAAACCCAAAGCGAACATAAGGCCGGCATTCAGCCCCGAAGCCTGAATCGTCTTAGAGATATAGGCCATATTCAGCGTGCCTGTGTTGCCGTAGACAAGAGCAACTCCGAAAAGGATAAATATCGAGCCGATGCTTCCCAATACCATATACTTGAACGACGCCTCGAGCTCTTCGGGTCCGCATCCAAAGCCGACAAGGGCGTATGATGCGAGCGAAGCAATTTCCAAAAATACGAACAGATTAAAGATGTCGCCGGAAAGTACCACGCCGTTCATGCCTGCGACCATCAGCAAAAATAAACTCAAATATTTTGACTTGGCTGTGTATTGCTCCATGTATCGAGCGCTAAAGAGCATGGCTGCGGTGCTGACGACACTGATAGCCAAAAGCAAAAGAGAGCTTAATCCATCAAGAACAAGATTTATCCCCAATGGGATGGACCACTTTCCTATTTCGTACACACCGGTTCGTCCAATTGATAAGATGGCCAAAACAAGCAGGGAGATTGTTACAAGGTTAGCTAAAACCGTTGCAATGCCTTTTCCTTTCTTACCGAAGATTGGAAGTATAAATGCCGCTATCAAAGGAATCGCAACAAAAACAGGCAGCGGTATGTTTGTCCCGAGCGTAGTCGAGGGGCTCATCCTCTTAACCTCCTAATCTCGGTAATGTCAAAGGTGCCATATTCGCCGTAAGTTCTGATACATATCGAAATCATAAGCGCCAGCGATCCCAGGCTGATAACGATCGCGGTAAGCACCAACGCCTGTGGCAGCGGGTCTACGGCACTACTGATAAAGCTGGCAGCGACTTGCGCGGTTTCGGGATCGATATGGCTTTTGTCAATTATTGGCGCCTCTCCACCAGTGCGATAACCAAGCATAATAAGGAAAAGATTGACGGCATATTCCATCACCATTATGCCGACCACGATCTTAACCATGTTCTTTTTCACGACCGCGCAATACAGGCCGATCACAAATAGCAAAAAACACAACGCATAAGGCATTGCTACTACTCCTTCTCACCAGCAGAGGTACCGATTTCTGAATCAGCTTCAGGTTCTTTACATCTTAAGTCTTTACAAAAAACCGAAAGTGTGAAGATAACCAGGAATAATGACGCACCCACTTTTAAGCCGATGGCTATATTCGATAGCGGAATCGTGCCGGCACTTACCAAATGAAGAGGTTCGCCCGGCAGGTATTTTTGATAGAGGTAGTTGACGAAGAAACTGCCGCCAAATGCCAATCCCAACGTTGCTATCATAGCGAACAGAAACGCTCCCAGACAGTCAAGCCTTGAGGCAGCAGCAGAAGGCAAATTCTCTTGCACAAATTCTCTGCCGAACGCCAGCATAAGCAGGACATACGAAGAAGCCAGAATCACGCCGCCGGCAAAACCGCCTCCCGGCGTAAGGTGACCGAAAAGAATAATGTAAATGCCGAAGACGAAGATCAAAACCTTCACCCAACTGGCGATAGTCTTCACTATAACTGTCATTCCTCTCATTATTCCGGTTCCTCCAGCAGTTTTTTGCTCCTTATTCGCAGAATCACTGTTGCTCCAATGATGGAGGTAAACAGCACGGTTGCCTCGCCGAGCGTGTCATACGCCCGGAAATCAAGAATGACTGACGCCACGAGATTTGCCGCACCAGTTTTCTCCAAGCCCTCTTGTATGTACTTTTGAGAGGCAGCTCCCGGTGTAACATCATAAATTGGAGTGCCGAAATCAGGCAAAGCTACCGCCTGCGGATGCAGTTGTCGGGTTTCCTGGATTTCGTGGAAGGATTTGGTCTCCAGAGCCTTCATGCCTGCTAGGAAGATTACCGCAATGATTACCACTGAAACAACCGTGCCGAAGAATTCTCTGTCACCGCTTATAAAAGTCAAGTCGCGAGAAATTGTAGCCCGTATCAGGATAATCAACCCCAGAACCTCAACCACAATCTGCGTAATAGCGATATCCGGTGCTCGCAGAAATAAAAACATCAAAGATGCACCGAAGCCAATCGCTCCTATGCAGATTACAGAGCTAAGGAGATCCTTCGTTTCCACCGCAATGATTGCAGCGATTATCATAAATATCAGTAAGATGTAGAATATAGCCATATCTACCTCACCAAATCCTGCAAACTACGAATAGAACTATAAGTAAGCCCAAAGTCACCCAGGTCAAATACATCGGCAGAACACCTGAATGGAGCCATCTTAGAAAACCTGTCAATCCCAGGCCTACTCTTGCACTCTGATCGTAAGGATCGAAATAGCCTTTTTCCTGACCGCTGTAAAGCTGCTTCAGTCCGCCCATATCCGAAACCGTCTTATAGAAGCCGGTGCCGGGTATGATCATTTGGTCGTTAGGCTGCACTTCGCCGCACGTCCACGTTGGTACAATTCTTACTTTTCGTGCCAATAGCCCGACAAGTAGAATCAGCAGCCCAAGGGCAATACCAATAGCTATCAAAGCTGTAGCAAGAGTCGATTCCCAGGTGCCGGTAAAAATTGCAGAACCTGCTTCTATGTTCAAAGCAGGAAAGATAAAGAGTTTCAGCGGTATGTGATAGAAAACGCCAAAAAGCACGCACAACGAAGCCAGTACGATCATTGGTGTGGTCATGGTCGGTGGTACTTCTTTGGTATCCTTTAGTTCGCTCGGCAGGCGTGAAAGGAATAGCGAATGTATGAGTTTGACAAATGAGGCCAAAGTAAGTGCGCTTCCGAACATTGCACAAGTAAGCCATATAGGCCATAATCTTGCTGCCGTGCCGGTCTGGGCAGGAGACATCTGAATTACGCCCTGATAAACCATCCACTTAGAAACGAAACCATTGAACGGCGGTATGCCGGAAATGCTCAGAGCTGCGATTAAACACGTTGTGAATGTCAGCGCCATGTTCTTGCCAAGGCCGCCGAGCCTATCCAGTTCAGCCGTTCCGGTCGCGTGCTCGACTGCGCCACCACAGAGAAACAGACAACATTTATATATTGCGTGGTTAAGCATGTGAAATAGGCCGCCAGCCATGCCGACGGGAGTCATTGTTGCAATACCAAGGACCATGTAGCCAACCTGACTGATGGCGTGGTAAGACAGCAACTTCTTGAGGTTGTGCTGGACCATCGCGATCATTACAGCGATGATGATTGTTGCTGCACCGATGAGCGCCAGGATAGTGCTCAAAGCTGCTGATTGAAGTACAAACATTCCCTTGACGATTATCACCAGCAGGTAAATGCCTAAGAGCTTGTCTATCGCGGCGGGCAGAAGTGCCATTACTGATGCCGGCGCATATTCGCCACTTGTAGGCAGCCAGGTATGCAGGGGTAGCGCCCCTGCTTTCGTAACGGCGGCTGTTAAAAGTAGCAGAAAAGCTATGATTGGAAGTGCAGATGTAGTTGCTAAGCTAATATCTGAAATGATAAATGTTCCTGACAGGACCCAGACCATAAACACGCCGAACATAAAGGCTGCATCGGATGCGCCTATCATCGCGAAGCTTTTTGTCGCTGCGAAGTTGGAGTTTTTGCCGCCTGTTGCTATTAATAGATACAGTGAGGCAGTGACAATCTCCCAGAATATTAACAAAAACAAAAGATGATCGCAGAGCAATATTCCCGCGGAGCCGCCTATCGTAAGCAGAATTGAGCCGTAGTATTCATTCAGCCGCTTGGCGCCGGCCATTGATTTTAGCGAATACAGAGTAATCAATAGGCCGAAAACCATAGCGAACATAAGTATAAACGCTCCGAGCGGCGTTGCCGTGAGCATCAGGTTCAATTTGAAGTCACCGATCTGCAGAAGGGTAAAACCATCGTCAAATGTATCTGAGGTGAATATTCGGACTGCCAGCACGAAGGTGATGGCTGAAATAATCAATGCGAGTGCTTTGGACACGGAACTTGCTTTGCGCGGCAGAAAAAGCAGCACAAAACCGACAGCCAAAGGCAGGAAAACCTCGATAAGCAAGATTCTATCCAACTTAGAAATCCTCCAGTTTCATCTCTGGCGTTCCGATTTCTTTTTTGATGCGAGCTGTTTTTTCACGACTCAGCCGCAGCAAGGTTTGGTAATCGTGCAGGACCTTATTGTGGCTGTCCACAACAGCCAATCTTTCTGTGCAACTGTAGCAAGGATCAACCGCTGCTAGAGTAATAGTAACGTCCGCGATGTGCTGGCCTATACAAGTGGCCTTAAATGAGGGCACGTTAACATAGCTCGGTGCTCTAATCTTGTGGCGAACTGGCCTGTTGCCGCCATCGCTACGAACATAATGGAATGTTTCACCTCGGGGAGCCTCAGCGCGACCGCAGCCTTCACCGGGCGGGATTTCCTTAACCTCTGTAGCAATTGGGCCCTTGGGAAGCTTTTTAACTGCCTGTTTTATTATCTTAACCGACTCAAGCACCTCAAGAAGACGCACAACAGCCTTAGCGAAGACATCGCCTACCGGCTGTGTAACCACATTCCAATCAAGGTCGGCATAAGCCGCATAAGGGTCATCGCGTCTTACATCGATCTTAACGTCGCTGCCTCGAGCCGTTGGACCTGTCACTGCGTATTTGATGGCAGCTTCTTTAGTTAATACGCCGACGCCTTTAAGTCGAGCATGTATAACAGGATCATCGAGAACAGCTTTAGTAAGCATCTCGGTCTTCTTGTCAAGTTTATCAAGTTCCTTGAGTATCTTTGGTATGGTCTCATCCGGAATATCTTCTCGACAGCCGCCAACTTTGACGTTTCCATATTGATTTCTATTGCCTGATATCTCTTCAAGCAGATCGAGCACAGGCTCACGGTATTTCCAGGCCCACATAAAGACGGTGTCATAACCAATGAAGTGTCCTGCCAGGCCGACCCACAGCATGTGACTATGGATACGTTCAAGCTCGTTTATAATAACTCGAACATATAATGCTCGCTCAGGTGGTGTCACTCCAGCGATATCCTCTACGGCCTGAACGTAAGCTAATGGATGTGAAGCTGAGCAGATTCCACATACTCTGGAGACAAGATACGGTACCTGGTCGAATTGCAAGGTTTCACTTATTCTTTCAATGCCGCGATGGTTGTAAGATATCCTCATGTCGATGTCGGTTACCGTTTCACCGTCGACGGTGAGCTGGAAGAACTCCATCTCCTCCTGCAGGGGATGGAACGGCCCGATGGCAAGAACCGGTTTTCTCACTGTTTCCTTCATTGTCTTGTTTCTTTCCTCAATGGATAAACACCTTCCGGCCAATCGTCCGCTAGGATGAGTCGTCTCATGTTCGGATGGTTCCTGAATTCGATTCCCAAAAGGTCATGTATTTCTCTTTCTATCCACTCGGCGCCCGGCAAAAACGGCGCGATCGACTCTATTGAAGGATTCTCACGGTCGCGAATAAAAGCCTTCAATGTGATTATATAACCAATCTGGTCGTACGCGTAATGATACAGAATTTCGTAGCAGCTATCAGAGTCTATGCCCGTTGTGATCACAAACCTTAACGGTACCTCTTCAAACAAAAACTTATTTATAGCATAGGCGTTTTCGGCCTCACACGATAGAAATATCCTGTCATCCAACGGCTGCTGGATGTCAATTAGCTTGTCTTTTATTTCAGCGAGTCTATCTTTAAGTTCCTGCTGATTCATGTCTGTATCCTGTTATATGGCCGACAGGGTTTTGACGACCCCGGATATCATAGCCTCGGGCTTCGGTGGACAACCCGGCACGTATGCAATAATTGCGTTTGGATCCATTTCTCTTAGAATTTTGTCGATTGGGCCCTCGACGTGGTAGCCGGCATGAAATATGCCGGTTCCACATGCACAGGCGCCCATTAAGAAAACTACGCAAGGCTTGGGCGTCTGGCTATACACCTGCCTGAATCGGATAATCGCCTGCCTTGTGCCGACACCGGTGACAAGCAGCGCATCAGCGTGGCGTGGCGAGCCTACGAGCTTAATGCCGAATCTCTCGACATCGTACCTGGGCGTCAACAAGTTCACGATTTCAATATCGCAGTTGTTGCACGCTCCGAGATTGACGTGAAAGACCCAGACCGATTTTTTTAATGCCCACATTCTCCAACTCATAAGCACACCTTAGAGCCAACTGATGCCATAGTAGTTGCCAAATGTTGCCAGTATGACCGCGATTGCCAAAAGCAGGCCGCAATAGACCCAGAAGAATTTCATCGCCTGGTCGATTCGCACACGCGGGTTGGTATTTTTTATCAGAATCAATACGACCAGAACCAGAACGTATTTGCCGATACCCCAAACCAACGGCCGGCCTGCAGTGCCGAAGCCTCCGAGAAATACCATCACTAAAAATAGCGGCAGTGCAACAAGCATCAGGGCCTGCATAATCTTCCAGACAGCCAAAAGGGCGCCGGAATATTCAATTATTATGCCACTCGCAACCTCGGTTTCAGATTCGGCAATATCAAACGGCACAAAACCAAGCTTAGCCTGGATGCACAATAGCGAGATGAAAAACGCCAGAAAGCCGGAGATGCTTAAAACAGGTGTCTGCTGAGCAATCGCTGCCAGGCTGAGCTGACCGCCGCTTTTAATCACTACTACGATAAATGCAAGCACCAGCGGCAGCTCATAGCCTAAAACGAGCTTCATCTCTCTGCTTGTACCAATAGCTGCATGGGGACTTGCGCTGGCGCTGCTGCCGAGAATAAGTGCCAGCGACGGAAGAACCATAAGATATATCGCCACGATAATGTCACCCACAAAGGCGCTCTGCGTTATGGTTATCCGCCAGAGCATCGTCGAAAGCAGTAAGACTCCCGCCATACCAACCAATGGCGCACTAACAAAAACCGCACGTTGAGCATCCTGCGGAATAAGGATTTCCTTGCCTAATAATTTCAGCACATCGTAAAACGGCTGACAGAGCGGCGGCCCAACACGCCACTGCACCAGCGCACTTACCTTGCGGACTATCCATGAGGCGAGCAATCCCACCACCAGCGTAAAGACAAATCCCGGAAAGATCAGAATCCAGAACAGATTTTGGAATACCTCGATCATTTCTTTGCCTTTTCTGTTTCCCTCAGGAACGGTTCCCAGGTGGTTCCACCTGCGACCTTGACAACTATATCTTCAAAGACCTCTATCATATCTGCTTCAATCTTCACTTCGCCATAGTCGATGCTGCCATCGTTGCAGGTCTGTACACATAGCGGTTTTTCACCCGGTGCGAGTCTGCCCTTGCATCTGTCGCAAACACTGCTGGGAAAAGGTATCAGATCAGTGTAAATCGTACCAAACGGACAGGCAACGGCACAGGTTCCACAGCCGGTGCAGAGCATATTGGCACGTTTTAAGATGCCGGCATCATTATTTTTGGTTGGCACCTTTTCCAATGCGTTTTTTGGACAAGCATTGATGCAGGGGGCTAACTCGCAACGCCGACAAATCAACGCGAATCGAATCATCTCCAGCAGAGAGTCGAATCCTTTGTTTTCGGGATGGTGCTTGTACGAACAGCGTACGTTGGATTCGCCCTGCATTTGGGCTTTTGCCAAATCTATTATTAGCTTCGCAGCCATAATCTCGTTTCTCGTTTCACGCTTTACATGCAGTCTTTGTTAATCCCAAATATTGGGGTAGCCCATTATCTGCTCGTATGCAAAAACCGGTCCATCTTTGCAGACGTAATACTTACCAATCATGCAATGGCCGCACTTGCCGAATCCGCAGCTCATATTCTTTTCCATAGAAAGGTATATATCTTTCGGCTCGAATCCGAACTCCAGCAGCTTCAACGTTGCAAACTTCATCATAATCGGCGGGCCGCAGACAACGGCAACGGCATTTTTAAGATCCACATCGCTTGGCTCAAGTATCGTCGTCACTACGCCTACATTACCCTTCCATTGACCGTTGGCTTCGTCAACGGTCAACTTGACATCAACACCTTCGATCTGCTGCCAGGGGCCGAAAAGCGTCTTTTTATAAATGAAATCCTCAGGTGTCCTTGCTCCGTATCGACAGACCACGGATTTGAAATCCTTTATTCTGTCGACCAGCGTCAAGAACAGGGACCTGATTGGTGCAAGACCAACGCCACCACCGACAATGTAGACTTGTTTGCCGACGAATTCTTCGAGAGGGTAACCGTTGCCATAAGGTCCTCGGATACCAACTTTCTGCCCTGTCTTGCACTCATGCAGCAGAGCTGTCACTCGGCCGGCCTTCATAATTGTGATTTCCATCTTTTCTGTGTCAGCGGGTGACGAGGATGGCGTGAAAGGAGCTTCGCCTTGGCCGGGTAAAGTAAGCTCGACGAATTGGCCTGTTTCAAACTCAAATGGCTTTTCAGGCACAACTGCGAAACTCTTGATCGTTGGCGATTCGTCTATTATGTCAACAATTTCGCTGTTAATAGGTTGATAAAGGTTCGATTTCATTTGGCAACTTTTGTGTTCTTAAATTCTTCGTTTAGTTTTTTCAATACGACCCTTATATCAATATCGCCGGCTTCAGCGTCAACGCATCTGCCGCAGCCGATGCACATTTGCAGGCCGTACCTGTCCAGGAAATAGACAAACTTGTGCATTAAACGATGCCTGAGCCTGTCACCGAGCATTTTACGCGGATTCGCACCGCCGGCAACCTGGGCATAGGCATATCTCATGCAGCTATCCCACATCTTCATTTTGGCAAAGTAATCCTGCTGCTTTGTGTCGTAAAGATAGAAGCAGTGACATGTGGGACAGACACGTGTACAGGCCTGACATTCAACGCAAGTTTTGGCCTCTATGTCATAAACGTCTGAGTCGTAGGTCTCGGTCATCATGTCCCTGATGGGCGTGTCGAATTTCAAATCGGCGTTGTTCTGCTCGAGCTGCTTGAGTGTTTCGGCTCTGATCCTGCTTCGCTCGGTTAGAGCATCGTCGCTTGCCTTGGTAAAAAGCTCGGAGTTTTTGTCGATAAACTCTTTGCCCTTTTGCGAGCCAATCTCGATTACATAGCCATCAGGGACCTGCGTAACATTAAGGTCAAATCCTGTATCAGCATAAGGTTTGCCATCAAGGACGTTACAGAAGCAGCTTTCGCCCGGATCGAAACAGTCGGATGAGATGATGAACATCTTTTCTCGCCGAGCAATGTAGAGCTGGTCTTCGAAGTCTTTTTCAAGAAATACCTTATCAAGACATTCCAAAGAGCGTAGATCACAGTCCTTGAGTCCAAAAACAGCAAACGGATGTATTTCTCCAGGCTTGGTCGGCTCGGATAAAATCGCGGCAAGCTCAAGAAGCGGAAACAAAAACTCTTTTACAGGAGTACAGGCACGTATGTTGTTGAATTCGACCCCACTATCACTGGCAGGATCATATTGTTTAAATACATAGTGTTCCCCCGCCTTTTTGGGGACATAGAGATCCATCTTCTTTGCGATTGCGTCCAGAAGCGGCTCTAATTTGCTTGTAAAAAGAGTCTCCATTACTTTATGGCCCTAACTATATATGAAGGTACTATTTATTGTCCATAAAAAATACTGCAATAGCACACTTGGTTTTTCGTAACTTGTACTTTCTTAGCCTTTGTCAAGCTGCTCAGCCTGCAGGCAAATAGTATGGCAGTCGAGCAAGGTCCATCGCTATATCAATAGTTATGACTTTTACTTTCTTGGGCACCGTTATGTAACAAGGAGAGAAATTCAGTATGCCTCTTACACCGGCTTTGACCAGAGCCTCTGCTGTTTTTTGAGCAGCCTCTCGCGGCACGGCTATTATAGCAAGACTGATTTTTTTCCTCCTGAGAGTCGAAATCCTCGTGACATTCTCAATTTCTATATTGTTAATCTTTCTCCCTATTTTCTTTGGACTTATATCGAAAGCAGTCGCAATGTCCAGACTATACATCTTGAAACCGGGGTATGCCAAGACAGCCGAACCGAGATTGCCTACTCCCACCAAAGCTGCCTTTTTGACAACAGTGAGCTTGAGTATTTTCTTTATTTGTCTTGCGAGTTTCTCAATGTTATAGCCTACGCCTGGAGTTCCGAAATCGCCAAAGTACGAGAAATCCTTTCTAATCTGCCAGGAATTGACACCTACAAAATCCGCCAGCTTTTGACTGGAGATACTCTGCTGGCCTTGCTCTGCCGAAAAAAGCAGAACCCTGAGGTAGAACGGCAATCGCCGGACAGTCTCATCTGGGATTTTGCGGTATCTCATATCTTGTATTACGGCTAATTTGTGCTTGAGTTCACATTCACAAAGTCTATTTAGGGTAGGAACAGCACCTGAACTTGTCAAGAAAATTGCCGAATTCGGCTAAAAAATCTTCTTACGTTAATATATTGAATAAAACGACCTTACCGCCTGCGAGCTCGACAAACGATGAAAAAAACCGTGTGTTTGGACGTGCATGAGGAAGTAGGAGAGAGCTTTGGTATTCTCTATAAGGGCTGAAAAACGACTGGAGTGAGGCTTTCGCTCAATTTTGGCGCGGCAGTCGTTGTATTGGCACCTGTTGTGGATGTCAATCTGGCTTGTTGTTGGTCAAACCACTTGGGATCGTGGTTCTCACAGTCAAAAATCCGTTACGCACCGGCGTTTCGCTCCATGTTAGTTTTAACGGGGGTAGGCCTAATCCGCATTCATTGGACATTGTTGTGGGACTTTCTCAAAGTTGTACCGCTGAGCGGTTTTTATTTGGAATGTGCGTTGAAGAGAAAAATCGAAAAAATCATTTAGGCTTTTAAGCTAAAAAGTATACGATATATTGTGCGCTGTTATTGTTCATGCGAGAAGGCAAAAACCTTATTTGAAAGGCATTGTGCGAAAAACTACATCGTAGCAGGCGTCAGCAAGATAAAGCGCTATCAGAGTTCTATGATGTCGGCAGATGTTGGTGGTGATGTATGAACCGACAAGGTTACAACGATTTCTCGATATCACAGCACGAAGCGAATACAACAGTAGATAATAATTATATCCCCGAAGATGCGCAGCCTCTTTGCCCTAACTGCCTTAAACCTTGTCATCCTCTGCAATATTATTGTGATAAATGCGGCTCTAATGATGCAATTAATCCGCTCACGCCATATATTGGATTTGTAAATATTCGGTTCAACTATGGCATCTTCATCACTATGTGGCGAAAAATCTGGTATGAAGAAGACACGTCAATCATAACTAAGTTGTTTTATCTGTATATGATTACCATGTTTGTACCCCTATTTTTAGTAGTCGGTCTTCCGCTATTTTTAATTTGTGAAATTCCTCGAAATAGAATACGTAGTACAGTAATAATTCTTTTTGTTATCGCGATCTTACTATTAATATTCTTTGCGCATTATAGACTTTTCACAGGCTTGCTTTCACACCCTATTAGTGTTACTATTCGTTAGTATTCGATTTATATTTTATTTTTCATATGCGTGCAGGTGCTTTTCGGATGTTTCACGCCTGTCAGCTCAGACAGCATATCCGGGAGCTGTCTATTTGACAAATTATGCCAGTTTAAGGAAAATTAAGCTTGGACCTTTAGAGTTCGCATGTGGATGGCAAAAAAAGATGCGATTGGTGCTCAAACAAGCCGGACGTGTCATTAACGAGTTTCATTTTACCAAAGGACCTGTTTATATCGGCAGGCATACCAACAGCCAGATTCTGCTGCCCGACAAAAAGGTCTCACGGCAGCATGCAGTCATATTTGCTACGCCAGACAAAAAGTGGGTGATTGAGGACCTAAATTCCGCGAATAAAACATATCTTAACAATGAGCAAGTCCAAAAAGCTCAGCTCAAAACCGGCGACCGTCTGCAAATCGCCGATTTCACTATAGAAGTCGATCTGGAAGAGAACGCTAAGTCGCAAAAGCCCATTCATTTTGAAGATACCCTCATTACCGCTCCCCGCAAGCTGCAAATAATCGTCAGGAAAATCGATGTTGAACACGCGCCCGAGATTAGGTTTACTGCCGAAAGGTCAAGGGACTTTATACAGGCTACCGAGGCAGTCTGTAAGGCTAATGGCCCGGTGGAAGTACTCAACGTTATATTGGACACGCTATTGACTCAGTTTTCTGCTTGCCGTGTCTGGTGTGCTTTAAGAAGTGAACCTGATGGCTCAATGGCCGCCGATGCAGGCAAGGATCATGCTGGCCAAGAAATACGCTTAGATGAAATAGGGCTTAAGCAATTGGTTAATCAAGCAGTAGATAAGCCTGAATTTGTGCTCGTGCCGCAAGTGCCGGTACAGGTAGAAGAGCAGCATATCCGCTCAGCGATGATAGCACCGATTGTTGGTGTAGCAGGTTCCTATGGTGTCGTATACGTTGATAATGACACAGACCACGAACCCTACACTCTGGCGGATCTGGATTATCTAATGCTGCTTGCCATCCACACCGCGGCCATACTCAAAAACTTCTGACTGTTTTTTACCCTTACTGGATCGTCCTGCCGAACGCAATCTCTCACTTTTATCTCGTAGGTTTCGTGGCATCCTTGAATTTAATGTCGGGCATTTCTCTGCCGAGCCGTCTGTAAGTTGCTTCGAGCTTCTGTAAAAATTCATCCGGTTTCATTGCCTCAACGTGACCATCCAGAAATAAAACGTTGATCTTGTCGCTGCAGAACTCCGGGTTTTCGTAAACAACAATATTATCTGGGGGCATTGCTGTAGTCTGACCGGAAATGTATATGTAGCTGGGGCCATCAAAATCCTTCGGCTTACGCGGTGATTCAAGAACATCGACCTTGCGAACATAATTTTTCTCAGCAAGCTCCAGCAGGTTTGTTGGTAACCTGTCGTAATCATTTGCGTATATTAAGCAGGCCTTCCCTATCCCCCTTAAATTCATAGCAGTGGCCTGATTAGCTCCTATTGTTGCCCTCTGCTGCTGTTGCATCTGCTGAAACATCCCCATCATTTCCAACAAATGTTCTTTTGGCAGAGCAATTTCAAATGTCATTTTGCCCTGGCCAATCTTACCGGCAAATACGATGTTGCTCTTGGTAGGAACATCTATTTTCGGCATCGGTGTGGGTACGGGCATCAAAGAACCAAGTATTTTAAACCACCGCAGAAAATTATACGTTCCCACAAAATCGGCCTGGCTGGCATCAGGAATCAGCGTTAGGGCCGACTTTATTTCACTGGCCAATTGCTTCGGGCCGCCGGCTTTTACCTGGTCAATCAGCTCGCATATAGCTGAGTCTGCATCGCCGCCCACCGCGCAAACACACAACCTATCAACTATAGCCCATTTGTAATCCAGCCCTTCGCCATACATGGCTTCTATCATCTTGCCCTGTGGCGAATTAGGTTCGGTCAATTTTATAACAAATTCAGACGAGTCTATTGATATGCCTTTGTAAGTGTCAACATCCCGCTTTATTGCAAAGCTGGTTTCCATACCGAGGTTCTTATAAAAATCAGCAATGCCCCCGGTGTTGAATAGCTCTGCGCCTTCTTCAATTACCTCATAGAACTTATCTTTATCTATATCCTCTATTTCAATAATATACTTCATAGCGAATGGAGGTTTCGTATTGGGGTCGACCGAAAATGACATTGCGTCGTTACCGCTGAAGATGGTTGCAATATCAGAGGCAAAACTTTTCAATTTCTCAACATCCATGGCGTTCATATCTTTAGTCATTATTGTTGCAAAAAAGTCCATCGCTTTTGCGTTGAGCTTTCCGGTTACTTTGCCTGAAACGTTCATTACCATCCTGTCTTGCAGATAGCACAAAAGTTCATTCTTTTGTTTCACGACTGTCTCAGTGGTGAACATATCAGCCATTTCTGTGCCGGGTAGCGCCGAAATGGCGCTGGTGATATTTAGAACATCTGACTTGGGCGTAACTGTCACATTCAAAGACTTTGTTTCCTTCATCAACAAGTCAAGAACACCGGCATATATATCCATTATCGCTGCAGGATTTCCCATAGGTGTTTTTCCGCTTGCCTTCATGCTTTCCATCATTTTTTTCGCCTCTTCGATCTTGCCGAGCAGCATAGGCCCGAAGGTCTCGGAGGCTAATTGGATATTTCCTTGCGCCCAGATCGGTTCCTTCATAGCCTTGTTCAGTTCATCATCATCGAGAACACTTGCTAGTCCAGCCGATGAAGCGGATGATATTAATTTCGCAGTTTCAATTAGTTTGTCGTAGCACTTCTGCCATTTAAGAAGGGCGAAGTCACCAACCTGTATTAAGATTGGGCCGCTTGTCATTTTGGAAACGCCATTCGCATCCGGCTGCGTTATATTTGGATTTTCGCTGACCAACTGCTGGTAATCTGTAATGGGAATAAGTATAGAAATCAGGTCTTCTCCTACGGGCTCGCCAGGCGCTATTGTTCCAAATATCGCAAAACTGCCATTCATGTTCATACCTTTTAACTCAGGACCTCCTAACAACTTCACTAAATACCCTCGTACCGTCATTGATAGCCACATGGGCATAGGGGATACGCCGGTCAAGAACTGATCTGTTTGACCAAGAGTTTGATCGAGATTGTTCACCCTGACACAGAACAGACTTTCGGCAGGGACCATGCGAAGCAGCTCATCGCTGGTCGGCTTCTCTGGACTCTGTGCCGTTACTGCCGCAGTAAGGACAAAGAGAATCAGTGACCCTATTGCGAGTGCGTTTCCTAATCGCTTTGACCCAATCATTATTCTTACCTCCATAAATTGTTGCCAATAAATTGCTTATTGTGAGCCTTGAGAAATAGGCTTTTTAAGCATAAACCAACATACAAACAGGTCTTCGGCATAAAAATTATGCATGTTGCCATGTTCTAATGTAGGCATACCGAAACCGCTTGAAAGACGAACAGCGAGGCATTCACTCATTGTCGTTTGTATTTGCCGATTAGCTGGCCTTGGCCGATGATGTGGCCTTCCATTGCTTTGACCAGATCGCTTTTGCGAGCACCTGCTGGTAGATCCAGCATAGTATCAAGAGCGTAAATCTTGAAGAAGTACCTGTGTGTACCGCTCGGTGGACATGGTCCGCCGTAGCCAGTCCTGCCAAAATCGGTTGTGCCCTGTTTGGCTCCATTCGGCAAGGTCTCATCGGTAGGAACATTTTCAGGCAGTTCTCTGGCATCGACTGGCAGGTTGAACAGGACCCAATGTACCCAGGTACCCATCGGGGCATCAGGGTCGTCGGATATAAGCGCAGTACTTTTGGTACCATCGGGCACCGAGTCCCACTTCAGCGGCGGTGACACATCAGCTCCATCGCAAGTGTACTTGGCTGGGATCATACCACCGTCTGGGAAAGCAGAACTGGACACTTTGATATCCATAATATCATCTCCTTATAAGAAGTGCACAATAGCATAAGCGCATAAGAGCAAGAGCAAGGTTAATTGTGCACGTGTGGGTCTTATGGCTTGATGCCAAGTTTTTCCATCATTTCCTCCACTTCCTCTCGTCCTTCTTCATAGAATTTCTCTTCATCGGGTGCGAGGTGTTTGAGGAGGCGCAGGAATTCCCCTGCATGGACACGCTCTTCATCCGCTATATCTATAAGCACTTCCTTAGCCAGCTTGTCGTCGGTCGATTCAGCCAACTGCATATATAGCTGGACGGCTTCGTACTCGGCTGCGACTATAAAGCGTATCGCTCGTATTAGTTCTTCTTTTGTTACCTTGCGATCAGCCTTCATCCCCGAAAACGGACTTCCAAACTCCGGCATCTTAGCCTCCTATGAAAAAGTATCTATCTGAACCAGCGGAATCATGCTTGAAAACATAATTAGATTATCCATGTATGCAATAGTGGTTGTCAAGCTCTTATTTTACGTGCAGTGGGATGGATAAATAGCGCTTGCAGGTGTGTCGGCAAATTGATAAACTTGGCCGCTACTGAAGTTGGAAGGAGCCTGGGTATTGGCTGCCAAATTAAAAATTAGACACATAACCTGAAGCACATAAGGATTTGTGGAAATGGACCACAGCATCTTCAAGGCGTATGATATAAGAGGAATCTATCCGGATCAGCTCTGTGAAGAAGATGCTTGGAAGGTAGGCTTTGCCACAGCAAGATTTTTACCATCTTTGGTTCATGGCTTTGAGCGGGGACAGGCTCACAGCAACTCGCTATGTGTTGGTCGTGATATGAGGAAACATAGCGAGAATTTGGCTCAGGCGCTTATAGAAGGAATACGTTCCAGCGGCGTAAATGTAATTGACATTGGATTAATTGATACGCCGCAGATGTACTTCGCAATCAATCATCTTAAGACGGCTGGTGGAGTGCAAGTGACAGCTTCGCACAACCCGGCTAAGTACAATGGTTTTAAGATTTCCGGTCAAGGTGCGGTGCCGGTTGGAGCCAACACTGGTCTTAGTGACATAAAGCATATCGCGACGGCGCTGCTTCACACTAAGGGTAAATCTACAGGTTCGTACAATAAAACGGACTTGACCGAAGAATACAAAAAGCATGTACTAAGATTCTTGAGGCCGAATGTCAAACGGTTGAAGATTAGCATTGATGCTTCAAACGGAATGGCTGGAAAGATGGTTCCACTGGTTTTTGGTAAGCTGCCTCTGGAGATTGTCTCGCTCAACTTTGAACACACCGGCAAATTCAAACATGATCCCGACCCACTTATTGAAAAGAACCTGTCTCAAGTCAAAAAAGCGGTGAAAGGAAAAAAGTGTAACCTTGGTATCTGCTTCGATGGTGATGCTGACAGATTGGTGATGGTAGATGAGAAAGGTTCAACAATTAGTTGTGATTTAATAACCGCGTTAATGGTGCCGTATTTTTTAAGCGAGCGACCAAAGTCAGCGATTGTTTATGATTTGCGAAGCAGCAGAGTCGTTGTCGAAGAGATTATCAAGCATGGCGGCACGCCTCGAAGAGAACGAGTTGGGCACGCTTTTATGAAAAAGGCGATGCGAGATTCTCATGCTGTATTCGGTGGCGAGCTGTCCGGCCACTTTTACTACCGCGACAACTACTGTGCCGATTCAGCTATGATAACACTGATGCACATATTGAACATTATAAGTATCGCAAAGGCACCTATCAGTGAGCTGATCAAACCACTGCGAAGATATTATAACAGTGGCGAGCGGAACTTTATGGTCGATGATAAACAAACCAAGATGGATGAACTTGCCAAGCGTTACAGCGACGGGCAAGTCGACTATTTGGATGGTGTTACAGTTGGATATAAAGATTGGTGGTTTAATTGCCGTCCAAGCAATACAGAGCCTCTACTGCGTCTGAATGTTGAGACGAAGACCAAAGGACTGCTTGAAGAAAAGCTAACGGAGATCCAGGAGCATCTCGGCAAACCCGTCTAAATGAATGTCGTCTAACAGTGGCCGGTCTGTAGTTTTAGAAAACACATTTCTCTGAGAACTGATTATGGAAATCCACACTAAGGCATATCAAACGCCGAGTGGCTTGGTGGAGGGCGTTCAAGCTAAATGGGTCGGTTTTAATATTTTATTAGTGGCAGGTTCAAAGGGATTCTTAGCCTGTCCTGCGATCGATGTTGAGGCGTGCGAGAGATACGGTGTTGCGGCGGCAATTGTAGAAAGCACACCAGAAAATCCTATAGGGACATTGGAGCGTTTTCCAAATCGTAAGGTCACAAAGGCGAACGAAAAAGCCCAAGCACTCGGCATCAAGGAAGATATGCAAGTCAAAGACGCCTTTGCCCTTATAACTTAACCTGAAAGCATCCTCTAAAAATCATGAAAGAGAGGGAGATAATGAAAATAAGAAAGAATTTTTTTATTATCGTGGTGATTGCCGGAATTTTGTGTGTCCCGGCTCTGGGCGAGTTAGAGTTACCAGAGTCCGTGGATAAGCCTTTTTTAATTGGACGGGCTTATCCGGAACTGGCTGGGGTAGAAAGTCTGTATGCGATTATCGTGGCGCCTTATTCTGAGCCGAATGAAGGCGGTCTTATATGGAAAGAACTTAACCCAAAAGTAAAGCACAAGCTTGAAGAGGCGGGCGTTAAGGTGTCTTTTGTGACGGATGTGCCGAATATGGCGGGACCTCTGCCACCATCCATATCTCTTGAATTTCCATCTCTTAGAGTTTATGTAGATCTGCTCAAGCTCAAAGATTCGCAACAGTACATATTTTGTATTCAGACTTCATTAGCGAGGGCCGTTTATTTGGCGAGGGATCCTTCGTTTTTTATCAAGGCTGATGTTTGGAAAACCCAGCTTGTAATGCAAGCAGCTTCGGTTCAGGATATGCCGGTTAATGTTTCCAGCTTGATTCTAAAGCAGGTCGAAACTTTCGTCGCTGCTTGGAGTGTAGCCAATCCACCGAGCAAACAAATCTCAGATGCGAACGATATTGGCGTTGTTTCGCTGACGGTTCCAAAGGAGCAAACTAAAACAAACGCTGAAGCAGTGGTGGCCGAATATAGATATGTAGCCTCAAAGAACAGCAGAGTGTTTCATAAGGTCGATTGCCGCTGGGCCGAAAGAATTTCGCCGGAAAATCTTGTCAGCTACTCCAGCCGGGAGGAGGCTATCGAGGCTGGCAAAAGGCCATGTAAGTCGTGCAAGCCATAGAAGCTCGCTGGCTCGATCATTGATATCTCCGGATGCATAATCCGGTTCAAGCAGTTATGAGTTTAGTCACGATCGCAATCATTGCTGTAGGACTGGCAATGGATGCCTTTGCGGTCTCTATTGTCAGTAGTGCTGCGTACAGGCAGTTGAAAGTGACGCACGCCTTGCGAATGGCGGTTTTCTTCGGAGGTTTCCAGGCGTTTATGCCTCTGGTCGGGTCGCTGGCAGGGCTAACTATAAAAGCCTATATCGCCAGTTATGACCATTGGGTAGCCTTTGCGCTTCTAATCGCTATTGGAACCAAAATGCTATATGAGTCCTTCAAGATAGAGACCGTGGGAAAAAACTACGATCCATCAAGCATGATTGTACTGCTGACTCTGTCTGTTGCCACCAGCATCGATGCGCTCGTAGTAGGGATAACGCTGCCCTTGTTGAAAGTGCCTTTGGCCTTTGCAGTTACTGTCATCGGGCTGGTTACATTTATGTTATCGTATCTTGGTGCTTATGTAGGTAAAACCATCGGGCACTTCTTTGAAGGCAAGATTGAAGCTATCGGAGGGCTGGTTCTTATCGCTCTTGGCGCCAAAATATTGCTTGAGCATGTGCTTTTTTGAGCTCCTCTTGCGTCGGATTTAAGAAGCGATATAATTGGTGCATAGCTTTGGCAGGGTGGACGTTAGTAAATTACCAAATGAATCTATCCAATTTTAAAGGGTGTTTCTGTGAGTTCTAAAGTGTACTTTGTCAAGGCCTCTATGAATGATGGTTCGCAGGTCATCGCTAAGAAGACTCGTCACTTATTCAAGGCCGGCGGTTTCGCAAGCTGTTTTCACAAAAACGATATAACCGCTATTAAGATTCACGTCGGCGAAGGTAATAACAATACACACATTCCCGCTCCGTTCATCAAAGGTTTGGTGGATGAGTTGCTGGCGTTGGGAACAAAACCATTTTTAACAGATACGAGCACTCTATACATGGGCCGGCGACGCAATGCAATCGACCACATGGTGCTTGCGTCAGAGCATGGGTTCAGCCTTGACGGTCTTGGGGTTCCGTTTATCGTAAGCGATGGGCTGCTTGGAACGTCCGAGGCTGTTGTAAAGATTGATGGGCAACTCGAAAAAGAGGTCTTCATCGCATCCGACATACAGTGGTGTCAGTCACTACTTTCGGTGGCACACATGACCGGGCATATGACGACAGGTATGGGAGGCACACTCAAGACCCTCGGGATGGGCTGTGCGAGTATAAAGGGAAAAATGAAACAGCACGCGGCAATGAAACTCAGTATAGGTGACGGCTGCACACGCTGTGGTCTGTGCTTTGAGCATTGTCCTGCCGATGCAATTACGCTCGATGAAGTCAAAGCACATATCGACCAGGATAAATGTATCGGCTGTGCAGAGTGTTTGGCGGTGTGCAGATTCAAAGCTGTTAAATGTAACTGGGGTGAGGAAGTAGAAGTGCTGCAAAAAGGTATTGCAGAATACGCTCTTGGTGCTCTAAAAGGTAAGGAAGAAAGAGCTGCATTCTTTAACTTCATACTGTCGGTCACCAAAGATTGTGATTGCTTTGGCACGGCAAATATGCCTAAAATTGTCGATGACATCGGCATAATTGCCTCAGCCGATCCTGTGGCGGTAGATAAGGCGGCACTGGATATGGTAGAACAAAAAGCAGGGAAAAAGTTGCAGGCACTGTTGAAAAACAGGAATCTTAATCCGCTCTATCAGATTGAACACGCCGAACGCATCGGTCTTGGAAGCAGCGATTATGAGCTTGTAGAAGTCAAGTTGTAAGGTGAAAATACCCCTATGTCACTTGGGCAGATAATAAGAAAAAGACGGGAGGAGCTGAACCTTACACTGGATGAGGTCAGCAACCGGATTGGCTTTTCCAAGCCTTATCTATCAACGATAGAGACCGGAAAGGTGAAAAATCCACCCAGTGATGAGTTGCTAACTAAGCTCGAAAAAATCCTCGAGTTTGAGCCTGGCCTATTGCTTCATATAGCCCACATAGAGCGGATGCCGTCTGACATCCGTCAGCAATATGAATCGACAGAAGCAGAGAACCTCAAATGGCGAAAGTTCATTCGGAATCTTATTGATAAGAAAACAGATCCAAGTGAACTGGCTGCTCTTGTTTCTGAAGGTGCTCTGGATGTTGAACAGGCCGGATCGCCGCTGGCGGCTGGTCGGCTCGTGCCGGTCATAAACAAAGTCGCAGCAGGCTATCCTACCGATTTCGATGACCTCGATTACCCTGCGGGCATAGCCGATGACTATGTTCGCTGTCCGGATCTGCACGACCCGAATGCTTTTGCCGTGCGTGTGGTCGGCGATTCGATGGAGCCAAAGTACAGAGAAGGTGACATCGTCATTTTTTCACCGGCAGCTGAGGTTAATAACGGCGATGATTGTTTTGTGCGCTTCACGATGCCGCACGAAACTACGTTTAAGCGTGTGTTTTTTGAGCCGGATAACAAGATTCGACTTCAGCCACGCAACGATAAGTACCCACCTGCGATTGTTGAAGGCATGCGTATCAACGGCCTTTATCGAGCTGTGATAAAGTACGAGAAACTGTAGGATTTAACAGTCGTCGGAACGGCGATGGCTAAACGGATAAGGGCGTGATAAAGTTCCAAGATTGCGTAGGAAGACCAGCACTGGTAGGATTTGCTTGGATATATCCAGCAGCGGCCAGAAGCGATTCAGTATCTCTGATAAAAACCTTCCAATATCCGCGAGTCCAGGGGGTTTGTTTCATTCTCAAAACCTGTGTTGCGCTGCCCTTGAGTTGGTTGACAATATATTCGATTCTATACTTTGAGCGAAGGGTCAGTATGTGCACATGGTCGTTCATTATCGCACAAGCTAAGATTCTGATGTCCAGTCTTTGAACTATACTACAAAAAGCCGCGGCAATAATAGGACGAGAACTATCATCAATGAAAAATAGTGGACGGCTAAGTTGTGGTGTTGTGGCGGTCCAGAATCTCATTAACAGTTCTTTAGCTGGTGCGGGGTGTTGTCTACCGTATTTGATTCTGCCTAACATTCGCAGTTGCTCGTTATAGATTTTTTTAGAATACGAGCCTCGTGGGTCATTTGGTAACCAGGTTCCATATGTAGTAAAAATCACATGGTACGCGATAGCCATTTTCGATTCCCTTGTTGCTTAGCAGTCGCCGGAACGGCGACTTTTAGTAGACCGTCGCCATGCCGACGACGGCTAAACCTAAACAAGCCTTTGGCCAGCGACAGCCAAAACTACACCAAAGACTTTTGATGCTCCAGCTTCCTTCAGCGTTTTTGCGCACTCGCTGAGCGTCGCCCCCGTTGTCTTGATATCGTCAACCAGACAAACGGTTCTTCCAGCGAAATCGTGTCCTTTACGGACTGCAAAGGCACCAGCCACGTTTCTCGCACGAGCGGTAGGACTTGCCATCGTCAACTGTGATTTAGTCCGGCGAATTCGCACAAGATTGGTGCTGATTCTTGCTGTTGAATGCTCAAGTTTCTTCGCTAAAACCAAGGACTGATTGTATCCACGGGCAAGGCGTCTTGTCCAATGTAATGGAACAGGTACAAACAGGTCAATGTCACTGAAAAAACCGCTGCCCTGCAGCGAAGAATTAGCTAAAAATCCTAACACTGAGTTTAACTCTGTTTTACCAGTTTTAAAGGCCAATATCATTTTCTGGAGGGATTCTGAATAAACACCTGCTCGTGCTATCTGGTCGAAATGGAATTCTTTGCCCTGACAGTTGGGACAGGCTCCATGTAATATGCCAAATTTGCTTGCATCCCGTCCGCAACGCTGACAGTAATCGCCGGCGGTGCAGATTAAAAGCTCACTCCAGCAATTATGGCAGAGACCGTTGTCAGTTTCAGCGATGCTCTGGGAACAATTTATGCAGACCGCAGGCCAGAGCAGGTGATTCAAACCGCGAATTGCGAGCGTTACGGCTTGTTTGAAAGCTTGATTCGATTTTGCTGCATCCACAGCGGCTATTTTACAGTGACCGTAGTCTGCGACAAGCATCAATCAAAAAGAGGCATCAGTTCAAGATAATAGAAGCGGTTGTCTCTCAAAACGACCTGCCCTGTTTGGTGGGATATCCGCTGATTAAATATTGGCCCATCATAAACGAAAGAATGATATTCTCCATTTTCTCCACAGCAGTCAACCGAAGCAGGAAGCTCAGACAAAAATTGCTTGTCAATGGATCGGCCAATGAAAGTTTTATCAAGGGCCCTCGAATCAACGCAGGTAACGACAGCCTTGAATGCTGAGTTTATAAACTGTTGTGCGATTACATTAGTGTCCCTGCCCCACAGGGGAAAGACCGCTTCCATTGCTATACGTGCCAGGTTCTTTTGCCGATACTTCCTTACCTCATCCAGATAAAGATCTCCAAAAGCAACCGATGTAACGCCTTGTTTTTTATAGCGAGTTAAAGTCTTTGTAAGCCTTTCTTCATACTCTTCATTAGCCGCGTCATTTGTCAGATGCACTTTCTCAACCGAAATCCCCAAAACTTTCCCTTGTAGGTCAATCAGAGACGTACTAACACCGTGCATACTGACTCTGTTGTAATCTTCAGTGATGGTTGTCAGCAAAGCCACAATTTCAAAGTCGCCGGCCCTTAGAAGTTCATAAAGGGCCAAAGCGCAGTCCTTACCTCCGCTCCACGAAACTAATATCTTTTCTTTCATACTGCCTTATTCTAAATCGTACGCGCTATTATCCGGCGACAGAAAACCCGTCTCTGGTGCGATGTTCTCAGCTTCAATAGGATCCGTTTCCTTATATAGTTCACCGACAGATCGTGCAGTGCCGTCGCAATAAGCAACATTAGTTTTGCCCAAATGCCTATACCCCTGCGTGCCTGCAGACCTTCCAAACCAGCCTGCGTCCCCTTCACTCGGCCATGGTGAACGCATAAATTTATTCGCGCCACCTGCCCACTGGCCATCTCCAAAAAGAGCACAGTCACCTGGGCGTTTCACCAGGATCGCCTTGACCGGCATTACAATATTTTCGCCACTTCCATGGCCGATATAGCTGGTATTGTAATTGTAGCCTGTATAGGGGTCTGCAAACCAGCTGCTGCCGCCATTAAATGATGGGCACTGTTGAATTTTTTCAATTGTCGCCCCTTGCCATAACAATCCCGGTATCACTCTTTGTTCGCCTTCGCTCCAATCTTTTATCGTGGTGAAGTCCCAGGCATAAGATATAAACTGAGAATCCTTACGCTCATACATATATGCTATCGGATAGTAGCCATCGTTGCTATTGGTGTATAACTCAGCAGCAATGGTCAGTTGTCTGAGGTTACTCAGACAGCGCACTGTTCTTCCTTGCTTGCGGGCAGCACTGAGTGCCGGCAGTAAAATCGCCAGCAGAATCCCTGTTAGAGACACGACGGTCAAAAGTTCGGTTAGCGTAAAACCTTTTCTTCGCATTTGACCTTACCAATTATGGGCAGTCCCATGTGCAATCGAGCCAGTGATTCGTAAACACGGCAAGATCACTCATGTCAACTCTGCAATCCTGATTTAAGTCACCCACAGGATATGGATGCTTGTAATCGCCACAGCCGGCAACATCCGAAAAGGCATCTATTTCGCCAGCATAAGAACTGCCAGGCAAGTGTTCGACTCTTACATATTGAATCCACCTGCTGCCAGTATTGGGGTCAATAGCCAAAATCTCATAATCATCAATGTCAAGCCACCGAAGATCAAAGCCTGTGCCGCCAGCAGAACCTTCATAAAGATCGATCGCGTCAGCGACAGACAGGTCCTCGAAATCATCGAGTGTCAGGTTAGGATCAACAGGTTTGAGGAAATCTAAAGGCTCGCCCCACGTGTGTGTGTTGCGGTCCCACGCAAAGGCATTTGTGGGAAAGGCAGTATCACCATACGGACCATTGGCAAATGTGAACCAGGGGCCGTTCGGCCCTTGAGCCACGCTGACAAGGAGTGGCTCAGCTATGAGGGCTATCGGATTTCTTAGAAAATACTGCTCCATATCGGTGTCGGGGTAGACCCATGAGTCGTCAAGGTCATGAGGATCATAACCTATGAAGGCAGCATTGCCAAAAACGATAAAATCAATCCCGTATGGATTGCCGGGATCATCAGCCACCCGATGGTCAAACCCAACGGCAATTTCAGCACCGTCGGTAATGGTAGTGACCAGCTTGTTGCCATTGGGGTCGGTTTTGTAAGCACCGCTGACCAGTGAACAGGCATAGATGGCGTCATCCCAGTCGTCGTACACGCAAGTGGCCGGCCTGCCGAGGACAGCATTAGGGTCGTCGTAGGGACTTACCCCAAAAGACCCACGATAAGATATAATCTTACTGGCAAAATCACTCGGAAAAGGTGTTGTCGGTAAATGTATTGCGGGCCAATCACCGGTAGTTTGATGCGCCCAGCCATCCCAACTCCCATCTGTCAATACCCTCGTTGCAAATCCTTCGCCAGCGCCAGCCCAATTTTCTCCATCGGTACTGGTGAAATATGACCACCAATCTGCCGGATGCCCTTCCTGGCCGATATTCGAGAAACTACCATAACTAATGGTGTTCAGAAAACCTCCTGAATCATTGTAGTCTAGAGGACCCGCAGCAGCCACCGCGTTCATCAGGTCTTTTCCATACTTTGGACCACTGTCCCACCTATATCCGAAAGCAAAGCTTTTCACTCCGAAATCTATTACAACGACCGCTTCATTGCTGCCGTTTCCCGCCCAGTATTCTACTATCACATCATCAAGTGTATAGGCGTCTGCACTTTTCGTAATTATGCATATTAAAACTAAAGTTATCAGTCTTCCCAAAACCATTGTTCTTTTCCTCCGGTTAAAAAAATTTGCAATTTTCAAGTTTAACTACCATACCCTATACGCTAAACGCTATTTGCTACGTGCTAAATCATCTCCTTTCGCACTTGGCCCACATCGCGAGGCCATTTTAATACAAACAAAAAAACCGCCGTTCCAGCGAGAGGAACGGCGGCTATCGGATCGAAACCGTGCTACAAAGCCTGTAAGAATAGGTCCGAGCAGCACATTGTGTTCCTGCTCGCGAGAACACTATATATGTGCGTGAACTAACTGCAGGCAGGTTTTCTGACTTGCGTCCTACCTCGAGGCGCCTTCCCATCCGCCGGGCCCTCATTAGAAAATGAGAACTTACGAGCGAACAGTGGCTGCGAACTGCATTAGCCAGCCCGCGAAATGCCTCGGGGATTTCCGACTGAAATCGGAACGGGCGCTTACAGCGGCGCGACCGTCGCGGATTTTAACCGCGTTCCCATTTGACTATCCCAGACTGTCAGTCTGAGACCTGTAGTTAGGATATTGTTTTTCCAAAGAGCAGTAATGAAACTAACAACATACTTTGCGAAGTCAAGAAAAATTTTTAGATTTGAGTGTTTTTCTACTTCTTGATTCGACTACTTTCTCGAAGATTGCGAGCGTCTGATCACCGGCTGCGATTTGCGTGCTCTTGTAGGATTTTGCTGCAATACCTTCATTGTCTTTTTAACATCAGCGACTTTCAAGACGCTGGTTGTTCGGCCACCTTTCGCGCCGGCTGTACAGTACGCGTACGAGACATTTATGTGATTCTTGGCCAGCTTTTCTGTAACCGCTGCAAGTGCCCCGGATTTGTTGGCCAGATTGATGCATAGAACCTCTGTCTCGTTATAGGGCATGTTAAGTTTTATTAGTACTTCCTTGGCTCTATCCGGAGCAGCAAAAACAATCCGCAAAACGCCATGTTCTACAGAATCCATTATTGTCATTGCTATTACATTAATTTTGGCTCGCGCAAACTCACCGAGCACTTGAGCCAGCACGCCGGGCTTATTCACCATAAAAATCGAGAATTGTGGTGCGATGTACATCTTTCTGCCCTTCAAACAACTCTGTTACGTTCACGCGGATTATATCAAACATTTCCGTCTAATTCATGCTAATTGTGGAAAATCCCGCCAAGTTCTTGAAGCTCCCCAGATTAATGATTCAAGGTCTGTAATGCCGGACCTTAAGAGCGAATGTCCTGCGCCTTCTCAGTTAGCGTATTTACAAAAGATTCTTTCGGGGCGAAAGGTGGCACAGTCCTAAGTACCTGTTAAGTTTTATGGATAATCTCATGCAGACTCATCGAGTAGAATTGCTCTATATAGTCTACGTTCTTACTAATTTAGTTAGTTTCTTCAGCGTCAGGGGCCTTCATAGCCTCTTCTTTGTTTGGGAAGAATCTGAAAATCTTGTCAAGATTGGTGATTCTGAAAACTCTGTGCAACTGTGGGTTTATCTCGCTGATTAGAACATCGCCATTGTATGCTTTAGTCTTTGCCCTGATTTCTAAGAGCAGACCGAGGACCTGTGATGAGAAGAACTTTACTTGACCAAAGTCAAATATGAGCTTTTTGGGATGCTCCTTTTCTACGAGCTCCTTTATTCTATCCGAAGCAGCAGATATAGCCTTAACATTGCTCATTGATGTGGCTTTGAACGTTACTATTAGGATGTTATCTTTTTTAACTATCTCTGTGTCAATCGTTTCTTCCATACCTGTTGTAGGTCTCCAAACAGCAATTATGGCAGCTAAAAAGTTAGCTGCCTCGGTGTAATTCTTACCGATATCCATGAATTTTTGTTCATTTCGACGGATTTATCAATAATTAATTCTTCAGCATTTCCAACAGGCGACAAAATGACCTTTCTGGTTGTTGCTTTCCATTAGCTGCGGCGTCTTGTTCAGGCAGCGGTTGTCGGCTAAAGAACAGTTATGGTGAAACGGACAGCCAGTGAGCCAATTCGGTGTGCTGGGAAGTTCGCTTCCAGCACTTGCGATTTGCGATAGTCTATGCCCTTGCTTAAGCTTTGGAATTGCTGAAATGAGGCTGCGGGTGTGTGGATGAAGGGGCTCTCGATGAAGCTGTTGAGCTGGGGCCTGCTCGACTATCCTTCCCATATACATAACCGCTACGATATCACAAAAAAACTCGACCACGGTCAAATCATGTGAGATGAATAGATACGTCAGGCCAAACGTTTCTTGGAGGTCTTTCAACAAGTTTAAAATTTGCGATTGTACGGAGACGTCAACAGCGCTGGTTGGTTCATCGCACACGATGAATTTTGGCTGTAACGCAAGTACTCTGGCTATTGCAATTCTTTGACGCTGTCCGCCAGAAAGCTCATGCGGGTAACGGTTTATATAGTCCTGCGAAATTCCAACCTTTGAAAGTAATTCTGCCACTCGCTCTGTCAGCTCGCTGCCGGTTACGTTTTTGTGAACTTTCAATGGCTCACTAATTGTATTTCCGACAGTTATCCTCGGATTTAATGAGCTGTGGGGATTCTGAAAGATCAGACTTATCTGCTTGCGAAGTTGACGAATTTTCGCCATGTTGGCCTGCAGAACATCCACCTGCTCAAATGTTATACGTCCTGAGGTTGCCGGCAGCAGCCTAAGTATGCTCTTGGCAATAGTTGTCTTACCACAGCCGCTCGCACCGACCAGCCCGAAAGTCTGACCTCTCTCAATGCCAAAGGTCACGCCATCAGCCGCCCGGATATAATCAGCCGTCCGACGAAACACCCCTTTGTTGGCGGGAAAATACACCCTTAACTCTTCGACTTTTAGAAGATATTTATCTTTACAAGATACCATTACTCAAATTTTTCCTGGGTCTTTTTTCCCATACGTGATCCGATATGTGCATTTCACAATTCGCTATTGGTACCCTGGGGCATGCCAACAGGCAACCCAACGGGCAGGCTCGACTTCTTTTAGCTCCGGCTCAAAAGTCTGGCAATGCTTATCATGACAACCTGTTCGGCAGCGGGGATGAAATTTGCAGCCTGACGGAAGGTACATGGGTTCTGCAACTGTTCCTGGAATTGTCTCCAGACGCTTAGTTGACTGCCCGAGTCGGGGCAGAGCTTTCAGCAGCCCTTCAGTATAAGGATGCAATGGTTTTGAGAAGAGCAGTCGTGGGTCAGCCTTTTCGACAATCCGCGATGCGTACATGACGGCTACTTCATCAGCACGTTCAGCCGCGATGCCCAGGTCGTGTGTTATTAGCAAAATACTCATTCCGGTTTGCTTTTGGAGCTCATCGAGCAGGTTCAGTATCTGGGTTTGAACTATCATATCCAAAGCGGTTGTTGGCTCATCAGCGATCAGAAGCGCCGGCTCGCAGCTTGTTGCTATGGCTATTATTGCTCGCTGCTGCATCCCTCCAGACATTTGATGCGGGTATTGGCTAATACGCTGTTGAGGTTCTTTAATACCTACTTTACGCAGCATTTCGACCGCGGCTTTCCATGCCTGGGTTTTATCCTTGTTTTTATGGAGCATAATCGCCTCTGCAATCTGGTCACCCACAGTATAAACCGGATTGAGACTAGCCGTTGGCTCCTGAAAAACTATGGCAATTTTATTGCCTCTGATCCGACGCATTTGTTTTTCACTCAATTCAAGGAGGTTCTGACCATCGAAGGCAATTTCTCCTCCTACGATCTGGCCCTGGTTGGCTGGAATCAGTCGCATAATTGAAAGTGCAACGCTGCTCTTGCCGCAGCCGCTTTCGCCGACAAGGCCAAACGTCTGGCTGGTCTTTATCGAAAAACTCACCTTGTGGGCCGCTCGCACGACACCTTCTTCCGCGAAAAAACTGACGCTCAAATTTCTTACTGATAGTAGACTATTGTTTTCACTCATATCGCATTCTTCAATCGAGGGTCGAATGCGTCCCGTAGGCCCTCGCCTATTAGATTGCATAGCATCACAGTCAAGAATATGGCCAAACCCGGAAACAATGTCAGCCACCAAAGAAATCTACCCGTCGTAGTGACACCGCTACTGAGCATCTGCCCCCAGCTTGGTGTCGGCGGTGCGACGCCAAAACCCAGAAAGCTAAGTGCCGCTTCAGCAAAGATGGCACCGGCAAAGCCGAATGCAGCGTTAACCAGAATCGGGCCGATGCAGTTGGGCAGCATATGCTTAAAGATGGTGCTGCGTAAAGGCAAAGCAAGTGACACTGCCGCCTGAATGAAATCCTGCTTCCTTAATTTAAGGAATTCTGCCCGAACAAGACGTGCAGTTCCTGTCCACGTGGTGATACCAATGATTACGATAATGCTCAATAAACTTCGTGGGAAAAAGGCCACGAACGTAATAATAAGAAAGAATGTTGGAATGGCCATTACCATCTCGACAATTCGCATACCAATAAAATCCACCTTGCCCCCAAAGTAGCCGAAAATGGATCCAAGTGCGATACCGATCAGGGTTGATATTCCTGCCGCTACAAGTCCTACTGAAAGCGATGTTCTGCTGCCGTGAATCAGCCTGCACAGCACATCTGCGCCCACATCGTCGGTTCCCAGCCAGTGTGTTCGACACGGTGACAGATTTCGCGACATTAAGTCGGTCCGATCATAACCGTAGGGTATTGGGGCAAAGACCGCATAGTCTGCCTTGTTTTCAGCAATCATGGCTTTGTAATCCGCAGCTTCGAGTCTTCGTGGAACGAAGATAAATATTAGCGGGCTACCTATTAAGATTATCGTGCAGCTTAAGCACAACTGCCGAAAAAGCACGGCGCCGCGAACAGATGGTTCGAGATTGCTGTGGTTGCGTCGAATTAACAGCAACAGCAGAAATCCAACGGTTGCCGCAAGAAAAATGCAATAATCGGCAGGCGATAAGTTTTGGAAAAGAGGAAAATGCAATTTGCCTTCAATGCGAATCATAAGCGGCTTGTTGTTGGCAAGAACCGGTGCAATAACAGCCATCAGGGCCAATAGAGCCATACATACCAATGAGACCATATTGATCGGTCTTTTGACGAATTGTTGCTGGACAAACTCACCAAGTGTTGTTCCCCAAATGGCCTTTTTTTCTTTCTGTTTGCCCATGGTTTTTAGGTGTTACCCTCAAAGGTTACTCTCGGATCAGCGAGTGCATAAGCAATATCTGCCAGCAAAAGGGCGATCATATTCAAAATCCCGGCTATGGTGGCCAATGCCATCACTACGTTGTAGTCACGGTTGGCAACTGCCTCGAACATCAACAAGCCCATGCCCGGAATACTGAATATTTTCTCGACTATTACCGAACCGGCAAAAACAGCAGGAAACAGACTTGCTGTGATTGTTATCACCGGTACTAAACTGTTGCGAAAAACGTGCCGGAATATGACAGCCGACTCCGGCAGACCTTTAGCTCTGGCGGTTCTGACGTAGTCCATGCTCAGATTTTCCAGCATCTCCGCTCGGACTTGTTTGCTCAAATAAGCAAATCCCGTGTAGGTCAAGCAGACGACCGGTAAGGCCAGATGCCATAATCTATCAAACAGCCATTGAAAGAAGGACAATCGGTCGGCATAAATGCTTGAAATTCCCGCTGGCGGAAACCAGCTCTTGAAAGCTGGCCCAGCAAAATATCCGATCAACATTTGGCCGACCCACATAATCGGCAGCGACCACAACACAAGAAAAAAGACTGAGATGGCTCGGTCGAAAAACCGTCCGTGTTTTACTGCTGCGAGTACACCGGTCGGCAACGATATCGCGTATATGAATACCAACGCGATCAGATTCAGTGTCAAGGTGATTGGTAGTCGGTCTGCTATTAGTTTAATGACAGGCCGATTGTGTTTAACTGATTGCCCAAAATCAAGACGAGTCACGCGCCATAGCCAATTTACATATTGAATGTGAATTGGTTTATCCAAACCGTATAGCTTCAACCGTTCCTTACGAACATCTATCGTTTTCTTAACATCAAATTCTCCACGACTGCTTATGTGTGAACTTACAGGGTCACCTGGGGCAATGCGACTAATCGCAAATACAATCACCGTTATGCCCAACAGTGTCGGGACAATCATCAATAGACGTTTGACAATGTAACTTGCCATTCAGTGACTTTTCAGTGCTTAATTGTAGCCGGCTCGGCGACGGCTAAGCTTGCAGGTTTTGATGTTTCTAACTTACGAATCAGATGATCAAGTCGTTTGTCCATCCGTGCGGATTGAACCATTGACAGTGTCTGCAGGCATGCAACTACCATAAGTAGCAAGAGAAGTAGAAATGTTGCTAATCCTGAATGACTGGTCATATGAATAGCTCCTGACAATACGTGACTTTTATTGATATCGCTGTTCATTCTTTGGTACATACCACTCTAAGTAATTAAGACCCAACTTATGGATTACTACGTTGTTGAACCGTCGATCGACGAGGCGAAAGGTAGGCCTGGTGAATAGAAAAGTGTAAGGTTGTTCTTGATGCAGAATCCGGTGGAGGCGTCGGTGAAGCCTGTCGCGTTCATCATCTTCGGTTGAGTTTAGGGCCTGTTCAATTATCGCATCGGCCTGCCGGTTACTAAATCCAACATAGTTGAAGCCACGCTTTCCAATTTGTGATGAGTGAAAAAGCCTGTAAGGTTCTTCAAGTGTGTCTCCACCCCAACCTGCAATATAGGCATCAAATACTCTGCTATTTAGCCTGGTCTGCAGAATCGACCATTCGCAAGGCTCGAGTACTATATCGATACCAATTTTTGATGCCTCGTCTTTTAAGAGTCTGGCTAATCTTTCATATAAGGCATACGAGCGCGAGTACATCAACCTAAAGCTCAAAGCAATCCCATCTTTGTCTCGTACGCCATCTTTATCTGTATCCTGCCAACCGGCTTCAGCCAACAACTGCTTGGCCTTTGATGGATTGTAAGGCCAGGGTTCGATGTTGGGATCATTTTTAAGCTCGAAAACGTAAAATGGTCCGGTGATCTCTTGGCCATAACCATCAAGAAGATGAGCGATTATTTTCTTGCGATCGATAATATGTGTCATTGCCAGACGAACCCGCTTGTCAGAAAAAAACTTGCTTTCTTGATTCCAGCCGATGTAGTAATAAGGTGTCCAGGGAGTCCAATACTTGAGACATTGAAACTGGTTGCAGAATTGTTCGTCGTTTACAAGCTCGGCAAATTGTTCCGGTTCCGGGATAATCATGTCTACCTGCCGTGATCGAAGTGCCTGCACACATGCGAGGGGATTGGAAATAAACCTATAAACGATTTTTCTTAGTTTTGGTATGCTGCCCCAGTAATTCTCATTACGACGCAGTACTACCATCTTGCCTATGTCCCACTTTTCTAAGACGTATGGTCCGCTGCCCACGGGGTTGGATACGTGTTTATTAAACTGATTGGGATCGCTAAACTCATAAATATGTCTCGGTAGTATGCCAATGCTCCACGTAAAAGGGAGGTTCTTAAGAGATTTTAGATAAGGTCTTTCCATAACGAATTTCACCACGTGATCGTTAATTCTGACCACCTCTTGGACGTCGGCAAACTCAATGGCCGAATTAGCTGTGTCCACTTTCGGGTTGATTATGGTTTCATATGTGAAGATGACATCGTCGGCGGTGAGAGGTACTCTATCCGAAAAGTGTATAAAAGTTTTTAAGTAAAAAGTTATTTCTGTTCCATCGTCGGAGACCTCGTACTTTTCTGCCAGCCACGGCTTGAGTTTCATATCATCGTGGTCATGATTTAGAAGGGGCTCAAAGATGTAGGGCAGAGTAATCCATCTTGTGTATATATCAGCCTCTGCTGAAATTGGGTTCAGCGTCCTGGGCTCGACGCGAAAAGCCCATATCAGCCAGTCGCCTTCGTCGCCGGAGCATTTTTCTGGTATCTTTTGCAGGCTTGCTGTAGATTGGTGCGGAATGGTTGCATTTTCAAGTTTCTCTTCGATGAGGTTCAATCGATCGTAAATTCGGTCGGACTGAACCATTGCCAGAATCTGAAGGAGGATAATCGCTGAAAGGATTATGAACACTGATGATGTTACCGCTCCTTCGCGACCGTTCATAAGACAAGAACCTCCGTGTTTCTGTTAAGGTCGCAAGCCAATGCAGAGTTAGTGACTATTCGGATATTCTGACTTTCGCCTGCGGCGGCTGCGGCAGGACAAGTGGCCGGTTGCGCTCACCATCACTCTCACTTGAGCCGTAGCTGAATTTCAACTTCAATGCCAATTCTCCGGGGCCCATTTCGCTGCCTAATAATCTGTCATGCTCCTTTTGGAGTGCCGCGTAATCGTCTCGCTCAATGGCTCTTTTTATTGTAGTTTGTGGCCTTGCCTGCAGTTTTGCAATACATTTGTCTTCGGTTTCGACCAATACCGAAGCTAACTGCTGTTTGTTGACATCGCTCAAGAAAGCCTGCCCATTAATATATCTTTGTAATGCATAAGAATACAATTGGGCGAAACGTCGAGCAAACTCAGTATTGCTCGGACTGTCCGGATTTATTTTACTGCAGAGTAACTTCAGAATCATGCTGTCCAGTAGCTCATACTCCACCGTCCAGTCGGCATATTTTTCTATTCGCGTATCTGCAATCTGCAGCAGTAAATCCTCTCCTTCCGGGATTTTTATCCTTCCGGCAAATTTGGCGATTAAAGTCACGACCTCAGGACTGCTGCTATCAACAATTTCCTTAAGTTGTGTAACGATTTGTTTTAGCAGTGGTGATCTGTCTGTTCCCATGGGATTCAGCTTGTCCGTGAGCTTAGGATTAGTAAGGCATTGAACCGCCCAATAGCGAATAGCTTTGTTCTCATGCTTGACTTTGTCAATGGCCAGATCTACAAGATGGGGATCGTTTAGGCCGTCTATCAGAATTAACAAATTCAGAATAACTTTGAACCTGTGCGGCTCAGGAAGCTCTTCAGCTTGGAGAAAGGCTGAAGAAATATGCTTATAGGCCGACTCCGAAAACTGTTGAGCGTACTGTGCCTGTGTGCTTTGTCTGCTTAGAATTATCGTTCGCGCCTTTGCCACGGAAGTGAAGTCTCTGGTCATTACCAGCCGCCTTATGGCTTCTGAAAGGAACTCATCGATAATTTGAAAATCCTGGCTGTTAAGTACGTTTTTATTAAGCAAAGCGTCAATTTTCTGGGTATCGACAGCAATCTGAGAGTGCAGGATCGTTGTAAGAGCAAGAAATATGCCCAGAGAGGAAAATACTGCCATTTTTACCTTCATTTCATCACTGTCCTATAAAATTACAAAATTACCTCCAAGTAATATATAGCTTAACTTTATGAAGCGCTTTTGTCAAGTGGCGGTTTGGCAACTGCTTGTCCGGCGTTATCTTTTATCAGAGATGATAAAGAGGTTTTTTCACATCCAACAACTTCAATTGCTGGCGACAGACTCGCGAGAAAGCCTCGTTGCTTATGACAGCACATTTAGAGCCTATCCGAATAACCTGGAGCAACGGAACGTAATTATGGCACAGACAAAATGAAGAAGACCGAAATAATTCTCAGGTTTCTTCTCCCACCGTACCAATATACGCCGGAAACGATTCA
>Ga0307431_1000084_pt1 | contig 75480 bp, 86 predicted proteins | sample SalMarWE160170MG_FD_202155 | JGI IMG/M metagenome (GOLD analysis project Ga0307431, IMG submission 202155) | Salt marsh sediment microbial communities from the Plum Island Ecosystem LTER, Massachusetts, United States - WE1603-170 | ecosystem: Environmental > Aquatic > Marine > Intertidal zone >...
TTACGGTAGAAGCCACCACCAGCGCCGGGGTCACCACCGTCGCCGGCACGGTAATGCGCGGGGAGGCCCACATCGTCCGGATTGATAATTACTGGATTGATATTGTGCCCACCGGCGGCTACTTCCTGTTCTGCGACCACCTCGACCGCCCCGGCCTAATCGGCGCCGCCGGCAAGATAACCGGGGAAGCCGATATAAACATCAGCTTCATGCACTTAAGCCGCCTCAAGCCCCGCGGACAGGCATTGATGATACTGGCCCTGGACGAAGACTTGACCGAAAAACAGCGCCAGCAGATACTGGCCCTAGATGACGTCTACTCCGCCAAAGTGGTAAAGCTGTAAGCAGTCACCCGGGGCAGGTCTTTAGAGCCACCGTTTTCTCTTGAAATAGACTATCATGGTGGCGCCGACAGCTGCCATTACCAGTAAAGCGGCAAAGTATCCCCAATGCCACCCAAGCTCCGGCATAAAGCTGAAATTCATGCCGTAAACGCCGGCAACAAAGGTGAGAGGTATAAATATAGCGGCAAAGATGGTCAGCACCTTCATTACTTCGTTCATCTTGTTGCTGATGATAGAAAGATAAACATCAAGCATACCGGAAAGCATATCCCGGTAACTCTCTACGGTATCAATTATCTGGATAGTGTGGTCATAAACGTCCCGCAGGTATATGCCCGTGGACTCGTGAATAAGCGGCGATTCACCCCTATCCAGTGAATTGACCACCTCCCGCAGCGGCCAGATAGACTTACGCAGGAATATCATCTCCTTCTTGAAGGCACGGATAGTCTGTAATGTGGCTATATCCGGGTCTGTGGCCAGCTCCTGCTCGGTATCCTCTATCTTTTCCCCCAGCTGCTCCAGAATCACGAAATAGTTGTCAACGATGCTATCAAGCAAAGTGTAGGCAAGATAATCGGCACCCACCTTCCTCACCCGCCCCTTGCCCTTTCTGATTCTCTCTCTTAGAGGCTCGAAAATATCGCCCGCACGCTCCTGAAAGGAAATAACAAAATTTTCGCCAAATATCAGGCTGACCTGCTCCGCCTCTAACTCACCCTTCTCCTTATTATAGTAAAGCATCTTTAAAACAATAAATATGTGGTCACCAAAGTCCTCCAATTTGGGGCGTTGTACAGTATGAACAATATCCTCCAGTATAAGAGGGTGAATACCGAACTGTTTGCCTATTTTTTCCACCAACTCAACGTCATGGAGCCCGTCCATGTTTATCCAGCTGATAGTAGGCTTGTCCTTAAAGGGAAAACACTCTTCAACCGTTTCTACTTCCTTCTCTTCAAGCTGCGTTTCATCGTAGTCGATGATTCTAATCCTTACCTTTTCAATCTTTTTCTCCCCTAGATAGACAAGGGTCCCGGGAACAAGCCCCACCTTTTGCTTTGCCCTCCTCGCAACCAGTCTAGGCATTACCGTTCACCTCCTCCGCTTAGCATTTTGGATGTCTCTTCGTTACCAAAACTCGCTTTAAGGAAACCGGCAATCTTCCGGATGATAATAGGATACCACAGCCAGATGGTAGCGTGGGTTGCCGGGAGCCACATTATATCCGGCTGGCCGCATGCCCTCCAGAAGTCGAGGGCGGCGTCGGCGGAAACAGCCTCATCCCAGCGGGCGTTAATCATCAATAACGGGCGCTGCCGCAGGTTATAGGCATAGGTCATCGGGTCAATCAGGAAATTCTCCCGGGCGGGGGTAACATATTCAACCCCTTTTTCAGCCACTTCGGCAAGGTACTGCATATAAGACTGCTGAAGGCGCTGGTACTCCGCCTCGGTGCGTCGATAATCCTTGATGATAGCACCGAGCTGACTCATACGGCTAATCTTTTCACTGTTACCAGCAGATACAATAAACACGCCGGCGCCAATACGTTCGTCCACACCCATAGCTATGGCCGAGATAAAGCCGCCAAAGCTTATCCCCAGCAACGCTATCTTCTCACCGTCTATTTCTTCCCGCCTACCCGCCCAGTCAACCACCTGGCGCACCTCAATCACCGAAGTCTGGTATATCTGGAACCACTCATCGGGGGTAAAGACAGGATACTGCTGCTTCATGTGTTCCGGCAGACGGCTTGAGTGCACCATGAGGTATAGAATCAAGCAGGCGGTGCCGTTACTGGCTAGAGACTTAGCCAGGAGCTTGCAGGGAATTACGCTATGGTCGCCCATCCCGTGAAGTAAGATAACCAGCGGCGCACGGGCTGCCCCCTGCGGCTGGAAGTACTCGCCCCTGACCAGGCTTCTCCCCCAGTGGCTGTTGTGGAAAGCCGAAGGAAAGTCAAACCGGTGCCATGCCCACTTCCCGGTCGTTTTCTTTAAACGCAGGTTAAAGGGCTGTTCACCGCTCTGATAACTATACAGCTCCAACTTTTAACCTTTTTATGTCAACTGTTGTCAGGGTTAAACCGGGCCAGGTAGCCCTTAACAAAGTCCACAGCACCCAACGGTGTGGGGTCAGTTTCGTTTAACATCGCCAGATATACGCTGACGTAATCCCCCAAGAGCACCAGGCTCATCAACTGCGCCAGAGCCGTTTCCCCCACCGCCTCCACCACCTCATAGCTGATTTTCGATTTAGCCAGCAACTTAGCCGTAGCCTCATAGTGAAGTTGGCTCCGGGGACTAAACAGGGCGGAATGTAGCAAAACCACAAATACCCTGTCCCTTACTTCAGGGGGAAAATCATAGCCCACCACGGCATTATGATTTAGCTCGGGGAAAAGCTCAAAGAAAGCCCAGGCCTTGCTGTTCTCGTTGAACTGGTTTTTCCAGCGCCGGGCCACTTCCGATAGCACCTCCCCACCATAGATTACCACCAGATGCCCCCATAGCCTGGCCGCCAGCCGCTTGGCCGGGTTGGAAGCAAGGGGGGCGGTCTCCACCAGTTCCCCGGCAAACTTATTCAAAATATCTAGCGCCCGCTTTAAATCGGCTGACTTATCACCGAGCAGACCCAGCTTCTGAAAGATGCCCACCAGAGGGACAAAACTGTGGGGAAAGGCGGCGCGGGGAGGCGCCCGGTAATCTATGCTAAAAACGGGGATGCCCTCTTTTTCCGCCAGCTGTCGGAGCTTGCCGCCGGCAGTGATTGCCAGCTTTTTAGCCGGGGTTTTGAGTGATGCGGTAAAGGCAGATAAAGTCTCCTCGGTGTTCCCCGAATAACTTGAGGCAATGACCAGGGTATCTCCATTAACAAACGGGGGCAGCCCGTAGTCCCTGTGCACCCAGACCGGCGCCTTGCTTTCCGCCAGAGCCAGGCGGCGCACCATGTCACCACCAATAGCCGAACCACCCATCCCCAGGATAACAACCTTATCCACCCGGCTGTATTCCGGGGGCAGGTCAAACTTCAGGACCTTTTCCCAGGCTAACCGGCACTGCTCGGGGAACTGGTGCAGGTGGCTCAGCATCCCCGCGGCATCAAGCTTTCGGTAAATCAAAAGGTCATCCAAATCGACCATGACTAACCCACCGTCTCTGGAATCATAAGCGCCCTATTATAGCATCCAGAACCGACAAGCTCAATTGAAGACGGCAAAGCCAAAGGCAATCTTTACAAAGCTGATTATGGAGGCTAAAATAGGTATGTTTATCGGGCGGTTAGCTCAGTGGTTAGAGCGCTTGCTTCACACGCAAGAGGTGGTGGCTCAAAGCTAGGGTCTTCTGATTTAGCTACGAAATTTGGGTGACGAAGCAAGAGGTCTTTTTCATTACCTAGCTTATTGTGTATTACCGGATGTCGTAGAGTGTTGGCGCCTATTAGTTCCTCTACTTTCATTCTTTTCCTCGCCGGTGGTTGACTTATTCTTTTCATCGGTTAACCTCCTTAAGAATATTTCCCAGTTCCTCTTCCGTCGGTGGTCTAGTGCCAAGGTAAGACAGCGAATTATCCGTTACCTTGGGCTCTAACCTAATCCCACATTCCGATGTTATGTGCAACCCGCGTCGTGGCTAAGCTGGTCAACTTAATAGATTTAATAAGTGAAGCCCTATGCAAACTCATCTTTAGAAAGGGCTATGAGTATAATCGCTGGTATGCCCAATGGAAGTACCGACAAAGTACCTGCAATTGAACCAGCAAGGGACCATCCCCACTTCTTTCTTCGCATGGAAAGAACCCCACCTATCAAAGCGAATACTCCGATAATAATTGATAGAATGGGTACTCCAAAGATAATGCTTGGTACAAAAGGAGGTATATCCCCCTTACCAAGTCCGCTTACATCGCTAAAACCAATAGCATAATTGACGGCCCCTAATGAAGCAAGAGTTCCAGAGATTATTGTGAGGATTCCTCCAATTTTGGGTTTCTTCGTTTTTTGCATATTGACCCTTTCTTGGAAACAATATAAAGCCTACCACGTTAGCATGCTGTGTATCAACAGAGCAAGCTTTAGTTACTTCGACTATACGCGAGATTGCGAGAGAGTCTGGTGCCGATGAGGATAGAGCTAAACCTCCAATAAACAATATGTCAGGAAGCCCAAGACGATAAATAGAATAAAGGGCAATCTGAAAAAGGGAAGGGAGCCCCCAAAGGGGCTCCCTGAGGCTAACTATTCCGGCCAAGGCAGCAGAAGCCCAGCTTATTGTCTTTATTCCTCGAACCAGCACGTACTCGAATAAGTGCCAGTTGCTCCATTCTTATCAAATTTTGACTCTGAATGTGAGGTACCGCGCAGGTTAGCCAGACCGCCCGTGCCGCTGATGATTGTGTTCTCACTTATGGACACACCGGTGTCTCCAATTTCACCTTATGACTTTTCATTATGTGCTAATTTATTTGCGACCTTGGGGCGTGGATTCGAACCAGCGACCTTTGGGTTATGAGCTCGACCAGTTTCAACCGCTAATGCCCCTATTGAACAAGATGAAGGTTTAGTATCTAGCATAGATGAACCGGCTGGTTGATCAGAGGGCCGTGCTTTAGCTGGTTACCTCTACTATTAAAGTTGTCCCCTTGCCCGGGGTTGACTTCACTTTAAGGGTTCCGCTTAGCAGCCGCGCCCGCTCCATCATTCCGGCCAGACCCAGTTTACCGATACGGGGCAGGTCGTCAACTCCTCCCCGCAGTTCAAACCCCCTGCCGTTATCGCTGACGGTCACCTTGACTTCATCTCCGTCGAACTTCATTAACACCTGCGCCTCGGAAGCGTGGGCATGCCGCCTGATATTGTTGAGCGCTTCCTGAACTATACGGAAGAGCAGCAGTTCAACTTCGGGCGAAAAACGCCTTTCCCCACCGACTATCTTCAGTTCGGTATCTATGCCGTCGGACTCCTGCAAGCCCTTGACCAGCGACCGCACCGCCGGGATTAAGCCTAGGTCATCCAGCAGGGACGGGCGCAGGTCCTGAACGAAGCGCTGCATGCTCTGTAACCCGCGATTGAGCTGGGTTTGCAGGTCTTTAAGAAATAAAACCTCGTTGGGGGTAAAGCCATGCTTTTTCCTGATAAAGTTATCCAGTTGCCGCAAAAGAGACCCCAGCACCTGTGCCGTATCGTCATGAAGCTCCCGGGCGATACGTTTCCGCTCTTCTTCCTGAGCCTTGGTTATCTGCTGTAGGTGGTAGCGTAGATTCTCCTCGGCGCGCTTCCGTTCGGTGGCGTCTTCCAGGGTTTCGATGGCGCCGATTATTTCCCCCTTGCTGTTTTTTATGGGGCTTGCCGTGAAGTGGAGCCACCTTCCGTTCCTGCCGAGGTCGAGGAAGAAGTCTTCGGCTTCATAGGCGCCTTCAATCAGCGGGGATTTCTTGCACATGCCTTGATAGTATGTTTCGATTTCGTTTTCCTGGGCTCCGTCCACCATTAAATCGGCCATGGTCGGCCTTTTTTCACTGTAAAACGCCCGCCACTGCTCATCGGTGCCGATTATCTTGTCCCTTTTTAAACCGGTAAGAGCCTCGATGGCTATGTTCCAGTAGATGACCCGGTGCTGATTATTGATGACAAACGAGGGAATAGAAGAGCCATCGATAATCTTGGCCAGCATTTCCAAACCTAATAGACTTTGTGGCATGGATATTACCCCGATATCAAAAAATGCAAAAGGAGGGTCAGGGCAGCTCTTCCAGGGTGAACCAGCCTTTTCTCAGGCCGAACAGCACGGCTTCGGTGCGGGAGCCGACCCCCAGTTTGTTGAAGATGGTCCTCAGGTGGCCCTCGACGGTGCGGTTGCTTAAGTGCAGTTTATCGGCTATGTCCTTATTGGTCATACCCCTGGCGGCCAGCTTGAGGATGTCTGCCTCGCGGTTGCTGAGGTGCTCGGACGGTTTTTCCAGACCCCGCATCTTGCCCGGCAGTTTAAAGTAGTTCATGACCTTGCGGGCGACAATGGGGTCGAGGACGGGCTCGCCCTTGTAGACCGCCCGGATGGCGCGGGTAAGCTCATCGCCGCTGACATTCTTTAGCAGGTAACCGGCGGCGCCCACTTTGAGCAGGGCAAAGACGTATTCGTCATCGTCGTAGGCGCTTAAGATAAGCACTGCCGTGCGGGGACTGATAAGCTTTATCTGCCGGGTGGCTTCGATGCCGTTGAGCTTGGGCATGGCGATGTCCATGATGATTATATCCGGTTTTAAATCGGTAGCCATCTGCACCGCTTCCTCGCCGTCGCTGGCTTCGCCAATAACCGTAACGCCTTTCTCATCTTCTATAAGACGGCGGATACCCTGCCGTGTTATCACATGGTCCTCAGCCAGAAGTACGTTGATGTTGCTCATAATATTATCTCCCCTTATGTAATCATACCAAAGCGGGGCATACTTGTTCAAGCGGGGAGCCGAAAAACCGCGCCTTTTGCCCGTGTTTGGGTAACACCACTTGCGTAATAACACCTAGTACTATTGTTTTTGTAAGTGTTACGGGCACTGGAATATACCTGTTAAATTAAGGCAATACCCCTTGAGAAAACGGGCGTGATAACGGATGGAGACGGGCTTTAAAAGTATTAACATAAAATTAGCGGATGGTGAAGGAGGTTAGCTGATGGATCTTAACCTTGATTTTCCGAAAGTGAAGGCTATCGTAGAGAGCTCCACGGAGAAGGTTGACTCTCTCATCGATAGCTACGCTGGTAACAAGGAGCAGCTGATATCTCTACTGCAGGATATACAGGCTGAGTTTAATTACCTGCCCCAGGATGTGCTGGTTAAAGTCAGCCAGAAGCTGGATATCCCTTTAAGCCAGGTTTTTAGTGTAGTTACCTTTTTCCGGGCTTTTACCCTGCAGCCGCGGGGGCGCCACCTGGTGACCGTCTGTCTGGGCACTGCCTGCCACGTAAAGGGAGGGAGCCGGCTGGTGGAGAAGATGGAAAGGGATTACGGAATTAAGCCCGGCGGAACCACCGAGGATATGAGATTCAGTCTGGAGACAGTTAACTGCCTGGGTTGCTGTGCTCTGGGGCCGGTGGTGGTTGTCGACGGGAAATATGAAAGCAAGATAAACCCCGATAAGCTCGACCGCGTCTTGAGGGGATACAAATAAACTCTTGAGGGGGCATGACATGGTAGAGCAGGTACGAAAGTTATTAGAAAAAAGAGTGGAGAGCGTTGCCGAGTTAGAGAAGCTGCGGCAGTCAATACTTGATAAAAAAGACTCAAGCCGGATCTGCATATCGGTGTGCGGGGGCACTGCCTGCCGTGCCTCTGGATCTGAGGCAGTGGTCGAGGCTTTTGTTGATGAAATCGAGAGGCGGGAGCTCCAGGTGCAGGTGGAGATGAAAGAGACCGGCTGCCACGGTTTCTGCGAAAGAGGCCCCTTGGTGGTCATCGAACCCAAGAAAATTTTTTACCAGCAGGTTAAGCCGGAGGATGTTGCCGAGATTATCGCCGAGACCGTAATGGGTGGTAAGGTTATCGAGCGGTTGCTATATGTAGACCCGGCGAGTGGGGAGAAGATTACCTACGAATCCGATGTCCCGTTCTATAAGAGGCAGACACGGACTATTTTCGGCGCCAACGGGGAAATCGACCCGACCAATATTGAAGATTACATTGCCAGCGGCGGCTATTCCGCCCTTAGCAAGGTGCTTACCGGGATGAAACCCCAAGAGGTTGTTGACGAGATTAAGAAGTCGGGCTTAAGGGGGCGGGGTGGTGGCGGCTTTCCCACCGGTCGGAAGTGGCAGTCTTGCCTTGACGCCAAGGCTGATATTAAATATACAATCTGCAACGCCGATGAGGGTGACCCCGGCGCCTATCAGGATAGGAGCCTTCTCGAGGGTAACCCCCACAGTGTTCTGGAGGGGATGATTATCGGCGCCTTTACCATCGGCTCCCACCAGGGCTATATCTATGTCCGCAACGAGTATCCTTTAGCCGTAGAGCATGCCCGGATAGCTATTGAGCAGGCCACGGATTACGGGCTGCTGGGGGAGAACATACTGGGCTCCGGATTCGACCTAAAGGTGACCATAAATAAGGGGGGTGGTGCCTTTGTCTGCGGCGAGTCCAGCGCGTTGATGGCTTCCCTGGAGGGCAAGATAGGCGAGCCGAAGGCTAAATATGTTCATATGTCAGAGAAGGGGCTGTGGGATAGCCCCAGCCTGTTAAACAATGTCAAGACCTGGGCTAACATATCCCTGATAATCAACAAGGGGGCGGACTGGTTTTCTAAGATTGGCACCACCGGTAGTAAGGGAACGATGATATTCTCCCTGGTGGGGAACATAAATAACACCGGCCTGGTGGAAGTGCCCATGGGGATAACCTTAAGGGAGATGATTTTCGACATCGGGGGAGGTATCCCCAACGGAAAGAAGTTCAAGGCGGTGCAGACGGGTGGTCCTTCCGGAGGTTGTATCCCCGAGCAGTTTCTGGATACGCCGGTGGATTTTGACGAGCTTACCAAGCTCGGCTCGATGATGGGCTCCGGCGGTATGATAGTGATGGATGAGGACACCTGCATGGTTGATGTCGCCAAGTACTTTGTTGAGTTCCTGAAAGGGGAGTCCTGCGGTAAGTGCACCCCCTGCAGGGAGGGAATAAACCGGATGAGCGAAATCTTAAGCCGGATTACCCAGGGCAAGGGTAAGCGGGAAGACCTGGATACGCTGGAGGACCTGGCCGGAATCTTGAGCGCCGGTGCCCTCTGCGCGCTGGGTCAAACGGCGGCTAATCCCGTGATGAGCACCCTCCGTTATTTCCGGGATGAATATTTAGCCCATATTGAGCAGAAGAAGTGCCCGGCCGGTGTCTGCCGGGAGTTAATCCGGTATTCTATTGACCCTGATAAGTGCGAAGGCTGTCTCAGGTGCTTGAGGGCCTGTCCTACGGGCGCAATCACTGGCGAGAAGCGAGAACCACATATTCTGAACCAGGGGCTGTGTATCAAGTGCGGCGCCTGCTATGACGTTTGTAAATTCAATGCCGTAATAAGGCAGTGAAGGAGGCGTGTTATGGCTAAGGTATGGATTGATAGTGAGACCTCTATAGAGGTGGAGGCCGCCGACGGGGTTAACGCGGTTAGCCTTACCGTCGACGACAAGGAGATTATTGTTTCGGCCGGCCAGACGATTCTGGAGGCGGTGCAGCGTGTGGATGGAATCGGCAATATCCCGGCTCTCTGTAATCACCCGGCGGTCAAACCCTACGGGGCCTGCCGGATATGTACCGTTGAGGTAAGCGAGGACGGGGGCTCTAAATTTAAGTTCGTCGCTTCCTGCCTTTACCCGGTGAAGAACGGCCTGATAGTCAAGACTAACACGGAGAAGATTAGGAAGCTCCGTAAGGGGATAATTGAGCTGATGCTGGCCCGGAGCCCTAATGTAAAGAGGATACAGGAGTTGGCCGAGGAGTACGGGGTTGAGGAACCGAGGTTTGTCCTGGGGGACCAGGACTGCATCCTCTGCGGCCTGTGCGTCAGGGCCTGCCAGGAAATAATGGGCAAGTCGGCGATAAGTCTGGTCAACCGGGGTATCTACAGGGAGGTGGCGGCTCCTTTCTATGCTTATGAGCTGACCGAGGAGTGCATCGGCTGCGGCGACTGCGCCTTTGTCTGCCCCACCGGCGCTATCAAGATGGGAGACGACGGCAGGCCGATACTGCCCAAGGTTAAGATACCCTACGGCGAGATTGAGGCGCTGATGAAGAAGGAGGCGACCTCACCTTCTTAGGTGAGGTACACTCAAAAGGTGTGCAAAATTTTGACGAAGCAAGAGCCACTAGTTTACAAAGCTGATTTTTAGGGTTAAAATAGATGCGATTTTGGGCGGTTAGCTCAGTGGTTAGAGCGCTTGCTTCACACGCAAGAGGTCACAGGTTCAAGTCCTGTACCGCCCATTTTCGCACCGACTCTGTCGGGGAAATCGGGGCTAAGGGAACTGCTGGAGGTACTGCGCTCTGCTTGAGCATAGCGTCTACCAGGGTGGCCTTCCCATGATCTACATGGGCGATAATAGCGATATTTCTTATGTCATGGCGATGATTCATAGCCTTTTTCAGGTGATAGTTCCTTTTAACAACACATTTCATACTGCGCGCCGCCCTGATTGGCGTGGAGAGCGGATGTACTCTCTAGCTGGCGCAGGCTTAGTGTAATCAAAGCTTTTTAGCGTCCGGTGCTCCAGCGGTGCGTCAAGAAGGCGCTCAAGAGAGCGTACCATGGCCTTGTCTTCACCCGTCACTAAAGTGAATGCATCACCAGCTTTGCCAACTCGTCCGGTACGGCCGATGCGATGAATGTAGGCGTCCGTGCTGTCGGGCATGTCGTAATTAACGACGTGTGAAATATCCAAAACATCGATACCGCGGGAAGCAATATCGGTTGCCACCAGGATCTTTATCGAGCCATTACGGAAGCCATCAAGCGCTGCCTGTCTCTGGTTCTGTGACAGGTTCCCCTGCAGTGAAGTAACCCTATAGCCGACTCTTACCAGTTGTTGGGCTACACGTTCGGCGCGGTGCTTGGTACGCGTAAAGATAAGCACCGACTCTGTGCTGGTTTTGTTCAATAGCTCCTTCAGCAGAGCCGTCTTCAGATGCTGCTTTACCGGATACAATGCGTGTGACACGGTGTTTGCCGGTGCCGACCGGCCAATTTGCACTGTGACCGGGTCGTGCAGGATTTCTTGCACCAGACGCCGGATATCACCGGGCATGGTCGCTGAAAAGAGCAACGTCTGTCGCTTGTGCAGAATGCACTTCAGAATATTCCGAATATCGGGTTGAAAGCCCATATCAAACATCCGGTCCGCCTCGTCAATGACGAGAACTTCCAGATGGGATAAATCAACCGTACCCTTCCAGAGGTGATCGAGCAGGCGGCCCGGACAGGCAGCAATTATTTCAACCCCTTTAATTAGTCGTCGGGTTTGCTGCTCCATACTCACCCCGCCGTAAATGGCCATACTCTGTAATCCGGTTTGTCCCCCCAAGTCATTTAGGGCCTCGCATGTTTGCTCGGCCAGCTCACGCGTGGGCGAGATTATTAGAGCCCGGACGCAACCCCGTGGGCCCTGCAGTAGACGCTGCAGAATTGGCAGCCCAAAAGCGGCGGTCTTGCCGGTTCCGGTCTGGGCTATACCAATAAGATCACGGCCCTGCATAATTGGTGGGATGGATTTAAGCTGGATTGGTGTGGGTGTAATGTAACCGAGCGCCCGTACACCGGCCATGATGCTCGGATGAAAATTGAAGGTTTCGAAACTCATTAAAACTCCTTGTTAAACTTTAGAGTTACCCGCGTCTAAAACACGGCAGGCAACTCAACTGATTTTGTATTTTCTTTGTCTTACTCTGCTGCTGGACCAGCCCCTTTTCTTGGCAATAAAAGAGCTATTGCCTTTTTTGTCAGAAAGAGGGAGGGCCTCAACAACACTAATAGTCATATGCCCCAGTGTTTTGTCATTGAGGGCAGTAATTGCGGCTTTACCCTCAGACTGTAATGGCATTTGAACAAAGCCATATCCGCGCTGTTGGCCACTACCAATATACTTGTCGTTCATGAGGGTTGCGGATATCACCTCTCCGAAAGCCGTGAATTCTTGTCGCAGTTCATCCTCAGTCACCTCAAGCGGTAAGTTACCCACATATATATTCATGTTGCCCCCTTTTGTGAAATGGGTTTCTCTACGCCGATTTGTCACGAGTGTGTCAGCAACAGTTTCTGGATTCATGTAAATACCAGCGCGACTTTTCATCATAGACGGCGACCAGATAATTTAATATCTTCGCTGTCTTCCTCCCCCGGACCTACCACCACCACCGCCAAATCCACCACCTCCGCCACCCCTTCTGTCGCCATAAGAGCCGCCGCCGCCGCTGTCTTCACGGGGGCGTGCGGCATTCACGGTGAGAGTCCGGTCCTTTACCGTCTTGCCATTGAGAGCTGCGATTGCCGCCTGACCCTCGGACACCGAAGGCATCTCGACAAAGGCAAATCCTCTGGCTCTACCGCTATATTTGTCGGTTGGAATAGCTATGGATTCTACCTTTCCAAAAGAGGCAAAATCTGCCCTTAACTCCTCTTCGGTCACGTCATAGGATAAGTTACCTACATAAATCCTCATGTTAGAACCCTCCTTGTTAAATTGTGTAATCCTTGTTCTGGTGACATACACAGGCCAGTCACTCCTGACCTGTGTATGTCTTCAAACGCAAACCAGCCTTAGCTGCTTTACGTCTGAAGGCACAAAGCATTCACCACTTGGAACTATGGCTGTAATTTTCGCCACCGGAACGCTGCGCTTTGTTGGCTCGACGGCATGAGGGACAGCGCTTAGGCTCATTGGTAAAGCCTTTAGATTGGAAAAACTCTTGTTCCCCAGCGCTGAAGGTGAAGGTAGTCCCACAATCGGAACATTTGATAGACTTGTCCTCAAAACTCATTGGATGACCTCCTCTCTTTATAACTAGTTAGAGTTCGGGCCATCCAATACTTAAGAAAACTCTGTGTCAGTAGCTTCCGAGAAGCTTGTTATAACCTAAACCGAAACTTATGTAAACATTATACACCAGAGCGACCAACTTTGCAAATAAACAACTGGCACTGCCAAGGCGGCAACTCCGGCATTTATAAACCGGAGCACCATTATTAAAAGAATCAGAATAGTGCTAGCTGCCAAAGGCACATCCAAAAAATTTGATAGGCTTGCTTCCAGAGGTAAGCTGGGACTAATTGGCATACACCAGAGAACCGATTTTCTTGGCGGAACATTCAGAATCCATTCCAAGCCTGGTGAAGGGACCTTGCTCCCGATTGAGGCAAGGTGTTAGTTTACCAGCAATCATTTCGATTCACCGGGAATAAATCAATTCCAACTTATTGCCAAACTGGGGCGTTTGTAGTAATATCAGGTTAGCCAAAAATTCCCGAATTAATTAAATATATTTAAAGGAGGGAAAATGCTAGACCAGACCAGTCAATGGTACAAGTTGCAGTACCCGGAGTTTTTCGTTAATGAAGAGCTGCGGATGATGCAGAGGACACTGGCTGATTTTGTTGACAAGGAGATTATGCCAGTCCGGGAAAAGATTGACGACGACGTCACCCACGAAAAGGTAATTACTCCCATCCTGAAGAAATTACAGGTAGGCCTGGGCTACCAGAAGAACATGATACCCAAAGACTTCGGCGGCAACCAGATGCTTTCCATGGTCGGGGGTGCCCTGAGGCAGGAGCAGATGTCACGCGCTGACTACGGCATAAGTCTCCACAGCGCCTGCACCGAATGGGGCTTAACACCGGCCACCCTTGCCTATTTATCACCATCGCCAACAGGTAATGCCTGGGGGAAGGCGGTGTTCAGTGAATTTGCCCCCAGGTTCACCGGCGACAAGCTGGCCGTCGCCTGCATGAATTTCAGTGAAGACGACTCCGCCTGTGATATTGAGAACCCGCTGAATGAGGGCAGGACGGTAAAGGTGAGGGCGAAGCTTGAAGGCAACGAGTGGGTGTTAAACGGTAGTAAGCTATGGGCATCCAATGCCGGTATTGCCGACCTCAACTGTGTTGTCTGCAATATGGATCCCAGTAAGGGAGTAGACGGCTTTGCCCTGGTCTACGTTCCCGAACCCTGGGAGGGGGTCTCCCACGGCAAATTCGAGGTAAAGTGCGGGGCTAACGCCGACCGGAACACTCCCACCTATTTTGATAACGTCCGGGTGCCCAAGGAGTGGGGGATACAGGGTCCGGAGGCGTGGGCTATCTTCAAGAATACCGTGTCGGCTCCCATGCCCCTGGATGCCGCCAACGCCATTGGTACTCTGCAGGGGGCTTTTGATATTCTGGTCGATTATACTGAGAACAGGGTAGCCGGGGGAAAACCAATCAACCAGCACCTCCACGCGGCGATGATACTGGGTGAGATGGCCGCGTTTTTATCCGTGGGCAGGGCTGCCGTCCTGGAGCTGGCCCACCAGTTCGACCAGATGGATGTCTACGGACCCTGGGACTCGGACAGCATGTTTGCTAAAGGGCATGCTGTTCACGCCTATCTCACCCGCACTGTGCCCGACCTGGTCTCCAGAGGCTTGGAGTTGATGGGCTCCTTCGGCCTGGTCCGGGAAAACGGTTACGAGAAGTATTACCGCGATGCGGTAGTACTGAAGATAGTCCTGGGCGGCTCTCACCTGGGTTACTTTGAAACCTGCAAGCAGTTCTATGACTTGAACTATTCTGCATTCGGTCCGGGAAAACTTCAGAAGTAGGCTTGATGCAAAATCTTTGATAGGGGATGGAAATATGAACATCAAAGGAAAGGTAGCCCTAGTCACCGGTGGCGGTAGCGGTATAGGTACTGCTATCGCCGAGCGATTTGTTGCCGATGGAGCTAAAGTATGTATCACCGGCCGCCGTAAAGAGATGCTGGAAAAGGTGGCTAAATCACTCCCATCAGGTTCAGTAGAAATATTCTCAGGAGATGTGTCTAAGGAAGAGGATGTAAAGCGCATGGTGGAGGCGACGGTGAAGTTTGGCGGCAAGCTCGATGTGCTGGTCAATAACGCGGGCACAAACCATCCGGCGCCCGTCACTGAGCTTGACCTTGAGATGTGGCAGCAGGTTATGGGAGTGAACCTGACCGGTCCTTACCTGCTCATAAAGGCGGTGATACCTCATATGCTCAAGGAGGGTGGGGGGTCCATCATAAATATTGCCTCGCTGGGTGGAATGCGCTGTCTGCCCGGTATGCCGGCCTACTGCACCTCAAAAGCAGGCCTGATTATGCTTACTCAGCAGGTAGCACTGGATTACGGACGTCACAACATCCGCTGTAACGTCGTTTGTCCCGGCGGGGTTAAAACGGATATGACAAGGAAGGACTTCGGTCAGTTCGGGGAGATGCTCGGCATAGACCCCGATACTTTCATTAATCAGATAGCGTTGGAGATACCCCTTCACCGTTTCGCCGCTTCAACCGAAATGGGCGGGCTTTGCACCTACCTGGCCAGCGATGAATCATCATTTATGACCGGGGCGGTTCTCACCATTGACGGCGGAACTGCCGTGGTTGATGCGGTAGGAGCATCAATAACGGCGGCGCTCAGGAGAGCAGGTATTGTAGATTAAAGATGCGAACTTGAAATCCTCCCTTTTATTATAAAGTATACGAACTTTAGAAAGGAGAAATGGGGAAAATGGGTAAATATAGTAAAAACCTGGTACAGAAACCGAAGTATGAGGTGGGTACGGTGTATGGTGAAATCAAAGGTCGGCAGTATCCCACAATGACATTTATGAGCAACGAGCTTGTGCCCGGGAGCAATGTCTATATCGAAATGGGCTGGGTATGGGCTATGCCCGACCCGAATCCTCATATACCCGAACATTCTCACGCCGACTCCGATGAATTCGTCCTGCATATTGGCTCTGACCCCAACAACCCCGAAGACCTCGGCGGGGAAATAGAGTTCGTGGTGGGGGGTGAACCGCTTAAAATCAATAAAACCTCAGCCCTCTACATTCCAGCGGGAGTAGTACACGGTCCCCTGACCTGGAAGAGCGTTACCCGGCCACACCTGCAGATGACCATGATAATGGGCGCGGGCACCCTCGCCGAAGCGGCGCCGGCCGGATACAGCGGGGGATAAAGCAACAGGGCTATCCCTTTATAAAGAATTGTATAGTCTAGCCTCCTGTAAAGGGAGCGAGTATATGTATGAACTTTTTCTACTAACTCAGAAGAGGAACTTTGCGAAAAGACACAAAGACAAGGAGTAATGTATGGCACGAGGCTATATAGGCAAGATTTTATTTGTGGATCTTTCCAAAAATAAACTAAAGGATGAGGCGCTCGACGAAAAGCTTTCCCGCCAGTTCATTGGCGGCTATGGTATCGGCGCCAGAATCCTCTTCAGCCAGCAGAAGGCTGGCGTTGACCCATTGGGTCCGGATAATATCTTGGGCTTTCTTACCGGCCCATTTACCGGCACCCCGGCACTTTCGGGCACCAGGCACACCGTGGTGGCTAAATCACCCTTGACCGGGGGCTGGGGTGATGCCAATTCAGGCGGTTATTTCGGTGCTTACTTGAAGTTCGCCGGCTACGATGCAGTGTTCTTTAACGGCATATCAGAAAAGCCTGTCTATCTCTTTATTAATAATGGGAAAGCCGAACTGAGAGACGCCGCTCACCTTTGGGGAAAGGATACCTCCCAGACCGAAGACATACTCAAATCTGAACTGGGCAAGGATGTGGAAGTAGCCTGCATCGGCCCATCAGGAGAGAACCTGTCTCTCATCTCCGCGGTTTTAAGCAAGACCAGAACTGCAGCTCGTTCCGGTCTGGGCGCGGTGATGGGCTCAAAGAGGCTCAAGGCGGTGGCGGTTAAGGGGAAGATGAAGGTTCCTCTCGCCGATGAGGAAAAGGTTAAGGCACTCAGGAAAGAGTACCAGGCTAAACTGGGGGGGCATATTGAATGGCTAAAGCCGCTGGGCACGCCGTTTCTCACCATCCCGGGTGTACAGGGTGGTGATTCGCCGGTTAAAAACTGGGCAGGAGTGGGGGCTATTGACTTCCCCGATTTCGAACCTATCGGGGCTGAGTCCCTGCTTGAGCACCAGTTAAAGAAGTACGCCTGCTACCTGTGCCCCATCGGGTGTGGAGGGTACATGAAGGAGGGGACCGGAGAGTATAAATATGAAGCCGGCACACGTAGACCGGAATATGAGACGATTGCTATGTTCGGTACCAATTGTCTTAATAACAACCTTGAATCGATAATCAAGGCGGGGGATATCTGCGACCGCTATGGAATTGACAGTATCTCTGCCGGAGCTACCATTGCCTTCGCTATTGAATGCTTCGAGAAAGGGCTTATCACCAAGGCAGACACTGACGGCATCGAAATGACCTGGGGTAACCACAAAGCCATCGTGGCCATGACCGAAAAACTGGCCAGGAGGGAAGGCTTCGGTGCCGTATTGGCTGATGGGGTAAAGGCGGCGGCGGAGAAGATTGGCAAGGGTGCCGACCAGTACGCCATACACATTCAGGGGCAGGAGCTTCCAGCACATGACCCCAAACATGCCTTCAACTACGCAACTAGCTACCGGCTGGACCCCACCCCGGGTCGTCATTTTGTCGGCTCAGAACTGTCGGATGGGCCTGCGCATCCCTCAGGGCTGGTGCCCAAATTCGACCTAAAATCCTTCGCCGGAAGAGGAGAAGCACGCCGGATAGGCAATAACTTTCACCAGGCCGTGGTTTGCGCCGGGATGTGCCTGTTCGTATACTGGGCTTTTCCTACCATCGACCCTATCACTGAGTTCATGAGTGCGGTTACCGGCTGGGATATAACCAAGGATGAACTGCTTGAGACCGGGGAGAGAATCACTAACCTCAGGCAGGCTTTCAATATCCGGGAAGGCTTGAACTCCCTAAAATTCAAAGTTCCCGAAAGGGTAGTTGGCATACCACCGCAGAAAGAGGGACCCCTGGCCGGGATAACTGTCAATGAGGATACTATGATTAAAGATTACTTTGCTGCCATGGAATGGGACCTCAAGACAGCCAAGCCGAGTAAAAAGAAGTTACAGGAACTGAGCCTGGACGACGTGGCTAGAGCACTTTGGCCCTAAGCTATAATGCTCACAGGTCTGTAGTCTTATAACTTGTTCAGAAGGTTTAGCAAACGGCATACATTAATAAACTATTTAAGGAGGACCTGTTATGTAAGGAAAGCAAATTGAAAAAGAATAAAATAGCCTGATATCTTGAAGAAAGGGGGAGGGAAGTAGTGAAAAGGTTTTCCATAATCCCACTAGCATTGTTTTTAGCCATCGTTTTAGTTGCTATGGGCTGTCCGGCACCATCGCAAACAACAACCCCGCCAACAACAGCCCCGCCAACAACGACACAACCGGAAATCCCCAAAGAAATTCTTATCGGGGATACCGTATCTTATACAGGCCCCTACGCGGTGTTTGGCGGTGTTGCAAGCTTTGGAACAGAAACCGCTGTTGAGGATATCAACAAACAGGGTGGAGTATACGTAGAAGAGTATGGAACTAAAATACCCGTCAGATGGATAACCGTTGATTGCGAGAGCGACCCCCTAAAGGTGGCACCTCTTACTGAAGACCTGATTCTCCGCGACAAAGTAGACTTCCTCGGCGGGCATTTCGAGGTACCGACTATGCGCCAGGGTACGGCCATGATGGCCGAGAAGTATAAGATCCCGGCCGTTTTCGGAGTAGGCACCTATGAAGCTTGGCTAGGCATGCGTGAGGCAGCAGCAGCACCATGGACTTACAGCTGGGCGTTTGGCTTCTCCATAGGCACCCCGGCTCAACCAGGGGACTTCCGGGCCGATGACCCCGGATATTTGATGATGCCCACCTGGTTTGGCGCCCTTGATGCCTTCGCCGCAGATACCAACAAGAAAGCGGCCCTCTTTGCCTTTGACGACCCGGATGGCCGGGGTTGGTATCTGGGATTCAGCGGAGCTGTCGCCGGGCAGGGCTATGATTGTTACCGTGCCGAAGACCAGTTTGGCATATACCCTCCTGGAACCACCGACTTCACATCCCTGATACAGGAATGGAAGAGCTATGGCTGTGAGATACTTTGGGGCAACAGTCCGGCACCCGATGTCGGCACCGTGCTGAAACAATGTAAAGCGCAGGGCTTTGAGCCCAAGGTAGTCTTCGCTACCAGGGGAGCCATGTTCTATCAGGAGATCGTATCCTGGGGCGGTGACCTGCCCGACGGCGTCGGTATGGAGGTTTACTGGACACCAGACATGCAAAATGCCGTCGGCATCGGTGGCGAAACCCCGCAATCACTGGTCGACAGATGGTACGAAGCGTCAGGAAACGAACCAGTGCCCCAGGGTATAGGCTGGGACTATGCCGTAGCCCAAACGATGTTTGATGCTATAGAAAGGGCTGGTACTCTGGATGCGGATGCGGTCTGCCAGGCTCTAGGTGAGACCGATTTGATGACTATGTGGGGCCGCGTCGTCTTTGAACAGGATAACCAGTTCCAGAGGGTGCCCTGTCAGTTTGGCCAGTGGCAGAAGACGGATAATCCCTGGGCATGGGAATCGCCCACGGTCTTTTCTTATAACGACTTCATGCCAGCGACGGCCGATTTGATCTTCCCCAAGCCCTGGGATTAAAACCGCTACAAATGAGCTTTTAGAACAGGGCTTGGGTGGTGTGATGATCCAAGCCCTGTTCGATAAAGGGTTGTGTGCGGACATAACTATACCGGCCGGGTTTAAATTAAGACACCCAGTCAGTGATAAGTGCTCGTTTCTGGCCGGCGTATGCACACTATAGATAACTAAATTAATGGTGTTGACATGGAACAACCGATTCTTTCCGTAGCAGGAGTAAGCAAGCATTTCGGGGGAGTGGCAGCGGTCCAGGACATCAGCTTCGATGTTCAGGCAGGTGAAGTATTGGGTCTGATGGGCCCAAACGGTGCCGGCAAGTCAACACTATTAAATCTTATATCCGGTGAACACAAACCGGGTTCTGGAACAGTGAAGTTAAAAGGCCATAACACTACCGGTCTGCCCACGCACAGGATCTGCCACCTTGGCATTGCCCGCACTTATCAAATTCCCCAGCCTTTTGTCAATTTAACGGCTCTGCAAAACATCATGGTGGCGGCAGAATATGGCAGAGGCCTGGGCAGAGATGCCGCCAGAAGTGAAGCTCTCCGGATACTTGATATGGTGGACCTTTTGGAAAAGAAAGATGTTTTTGCTAGAGATTTGGCAGCGATAACTCTGAAGAGGCTGGAGCTAGCCAGGGCTCTAGCCTCCAATCCAACACTGCTGCTGCTCGATGAAGTGGCGGCTGGTTTAACCGAAGAGGAAATCCCGCGGATACTAGAAATCCTGCAACGGGTGCGGGAAATGGGTATGGCCTATATACTGGTCGAGCATGTTATGAGAGTAATGACCAAGGCAGTTGACAGGATTATAGTCATGGATAAGGGGGCGAAAATCGCTGAAGGCTCCCCCGGTGAGGTAATGGAAAACAGAAAGGTAATAGAGGCCTACCTGGGTGAGGCGGTATAAATAGGGGAAGTTGCTTGTTATCGCCCAAGATAAGGAAAATATAGCCAGGAAATGCCTGAAGAGACATTGCTGAAAGTCAGCCATATAGATGTATTTCACGGGAGCTTTCAAGCCCTCTGGGATGTATCTATAGAGATAAAACCGGGAGAAATTGTAGCTATTATTGGCGCCAATGGCTCCGGCAAATCCACCCTTTTGGACACAATATCGGGCTTGGTGCACCCGGCTAAGGGTAACATTGAATTCGAGGGGAAAGATATCTCGGCACTGGAACCCTTCCGGATAGTTAATCTTGGTATCTCCCAGGTTCCAGAAGGGAGAAGGGTTTTCCCCGACCTGACCGTTTTAGAAAATCTAATAATAGGTTCCTACAATCGTAAGGCAAGGTCTAAGAGTGAGCAAAATCTGCAAAGGGCTTACCAGCTCTTCCCGGTGTTAGAAGAGAGAAAGAGCCAGCTGGCTAAAACACTGAGCGGGGGAGAGCAACAGATGTTAGCCCTGGGACGGGGCTTAATGTCAGACCCCAGTCTTATAATCATTGATGAAATGTCTCTCGGGCTTGCCCCCATACTGGTCAATGAAATGTATAAAATCTTGAGGGAAATCAGAGAAAGGGGCATTACTATTCTATTTGTCGAACAGAATGTCAGGAAAAGCCTTACCGAAGCGGATAGGGCTTATATTATGGAAGCAGGGCGTGTCGTTTTAAGTGGCAATGTAGCCAAACTCCGTGAGGAAGAAAAGGTTAAAAAAGCCTACTTTGGTACCTGAAATTGATTAAGACGGGTTACTGATGACAGTATTAGTTGAGTTATCTACGCCTGTAGTGATGGGGATTCTGCTGGGTGGGTTATACGCGGTAATCGCCCTGGGACTTTCGCTGGTTTTCGGGGTGGTGAAGGAGATAAACATCGCCCACGGAGACCTGGTCATTTTAGGCAGCTACTTCGGCTATGTTGCCATGACCGTACTGGGTATAGACCCTATCCTGAGCTTAATCATAGGTATGCCCCTGTTGTTTGGCATCGGTTTTGCCATTCAAAAATACCTGCTGAACAGGGCTTTCAAAATATCAATGGACGCTACATTGATAATAGCTTTTGGACTCTCTTTAATCCTGCAAAACGCTTACCAGCTTATATGGACGCCTATGGCCAGGGGGTTAACAACACCCTACGCCCTGGAAAGTTTCAGCGCCGGGCCAATTCATGTCCCGCTGGTCTATCTGCTGGATTTTGTTGCAGCTATATTGGTCATGCTTTTTATCCAACAGTTCCTGAAGAGAACCTATCTAGGCAGGGCGATAAGGGCCGCCGCCCAGGATAGGAAAACAGCTCACCTTATGGGGATAAATACCGACCGGGTGTATGCTTACACCTTCGCCATCTCAATGGCACTGGCGGCCGTAGCCGGCGTGTTCCTGGGGTTAACTTTTTCGTTTACGCCGATATCGGGGATGTCTTTCCTGATAATTGCCCTCGGTGTGGTCGTCTTAGGCGGTCTGGGCAGTATAGTGGGGACGTTTGTCGGGGGTATAGCTTTTGGCCTAGCCCAGACTCTCGGTGGCTATTTCTTTGGTGTAGCTGCCCAGATGCTGGTTGCCTACATTATGGTGCTGGTAGTCTTAGCCGTGATACCACGAGGTATATTTGGCCGTTAGGAGGAACATGAAGGTTACCCTGCCTCGGCTACGAGGGGTACTGATACCGCTGATAGCGGTCATAGTGGTGCTGGCCCTCTTTCCGGTTATAGGCGTGTCCCGCATCTGGCTCCTTTATGCCTTTCTCTTCTTTACCTACCTGGCTATGGCCAATATGTGGAATCTGCTGGCTGGTTATAGCGGTCTGGTATCCCTGTGCCCGGCGGCCTTTATTGGGCTGGCAGGATATACCCTGGCTATAGGCACCTGGTTCGGTTTCCCCTGGTATCTGGGGATAATAGCCGGTGGTATAGTGGCGGCGGCATTTGCTGTGATTATATCCGTTCCTGTCTTCAGGCTTAAAGGCATATACTTTGCTATCGGGACACTGGTTTTGCCCGAAGTATTGAGGTTTGTCTTTACGATTTGGGCACCCATTGGAGAGCCGGTATACGGCGGGGGGGCGGGCTATACGGTTAAGGGGGTGGCCGATGTTTCCCAGGCGCAGATTTACTGGCTTGCTTTGGCTATCGGGGCTGCCTCAATTTTCCTTATGCGGTATGTTTTGCGTTCAAAGCTGGGCTCGGGGCTGGCGGCAATCCGTGATAACGATAGCACCGCGGCCAGTTGTGGGATAAACGTTTTCAACCTAAAGCTGTACTCCTTCGTCATTGCCGCCTTCATAACCGGGATAGCCGGAGCAATTTTTTACCTTTACCAAGGGTACATAGAGCCAGTCAGCGCTTTCAGTGTACGGTGGCTGGTCATAATAATGCTGGCTACTGTTATAGGGGGGGAAGGTACTGAAGAGGGGCCTGTTGTTGGCACGATTATCGTTGTCTTTTTATACTTCACGCTGGCCAGATATGCCGAAATCAGCCTAATCATACAGGGCTCCATACTGATCGGCATAATGTTACTGGCACCGCAGGGTATTATGGGCTCTCTACGCAAGACCCGAGCTTACCGTTCCCTGTTAAAGTTAGCTACCAGACGCTAAAGATGGGCCGTTCTGGTCCCTATGAGATTGCACAAGATGTCGGGTAAAATTAATTTTCGAGGAGGCTAATATGAAACCGCTTCAGACTGATTTATCTATCTACAAAAAATTCAATTTTGAGTACCCGCCGGTGGGTGTCAAGTTTCTCCCCGGCAGACCGGAAGGAATGGCTCAGCTGGACAAGAGCCTGGCTTTATGTGAAATGGTTAAGGAAGCCCAGCAGAGAGGAACTCCTTTTTACATTACCAAGGATAACGAGAACTGTGCCGGGGCAATGATGCTGGGAATGGTGGAACCTGTGCCACACCCGGGAGGTGGGGAACTGGGAGTCAAATACGGCATCTTTGAGGAAGCACGCGCCAACGATAGGCTGATTGAAAACTCGCCCAAAATGGCCCCGGGGGGGGTGAATTGCGTCGCCTTCTCTCCGTTAGACAAGTTGACCTTCGAGCCTGACCTCCTGTTTCTTGTAACCAATACCAGCCAGGCGGAAATCGTACTCAGGGCTCTGAGCTATTCCACCGGAGAAATATGGTCAAGTAAGGTAAGTACGGTTGGTGCCTGCGCCTGGATTTTTGTTTACCCGTACCAGAGCGGCATGGTTAACTACGTAGCCACCGGGTTGACCTTCGGCTTGAAAGCAAGGAAAACATACCCTGAGGGATGGATGATATTCTCCATACCGTATCACTGGATACCCATAATTACCAAGAACCTGGAGAATATGGAATGGGTGCTCCCCTCCTATACCGATGGCACCAGAGAACAGTTTCTGGTACGACGGGATAAAATATTCGAAGAATTAGCCCGGGAGTTCGGCAACCCCTGAACCAGCCAGGCAGCCAGTCACTAGTCGTGCTTTTTCCTGACGTAGACCTTTATTTCCCCACCCTCCTCCTCCGTTCCCAGAAACTCGTGCCCGGTGGTCTGGCACCAGGCTGGCATATCCTGTTTTATACCCTCATCGTCAGCCACCACCTCCAGAACCTCCCCCGGCTTAAGCTCCTTAATCTTTTCCGCAGTTTTAACAATAGGCATAGGACAGTATAAGCCCACGCAGTCCAGGCTATGGTCTGCCTTCATACTTGCCTCCCTCTGCCCATCAAAGGCATACCTGGCTAGATAAACAGGGTTACCCCAGACTGGCGAGCCTCATTCAGGAAAAAGGCGGCGCCGGCCAGACTCTCAACCTCACTGCGGAAAGAATCCTGCCCCAGCCCCATCACCCCACACGTAGTGGAACAGGGAACCAGCTTTACCCCCATCTGCTTAGCCATGGTGATGAACTCCTCTATAGAAGGCACGTTGCTCTCCTTCATGAGCCTTTTCATCATCCAGGTCCCCAGACCAAGCATATGAAACCGGGAAAGCTTTAACCTTTTAGAGCCGCCCCGGTTCATGAAATTAAGCATTTTCCTCATCAGCCCCTTGCTTCTGATGCCGCCCTCGTTTTTCTTGATGATATTCAGCCCCCAGAAGGTGAAGAACATGGTGGTATCCATCCCCATGCTGGCGCCGGTGGTCGCCACTATGAAAGCGGCTAAAGCCCGGTCAAGCTCGCCGCTAAAGACCACAATAGTCAATTTTTCCTTCTCCGCCACTTAATTCACCCCCCCCTTGGCAGCTTCTTGGCGGATATCAGCGCCGCAAGAAGGACAGACCCTTTTATCCCGGGGCAAAGGCTTGCGGCACCTGGGACAGTAGAATATTTCTATGCCGCAAGCCTGGCAGAGGGGTAAATTTGCCTCTGTTATCTCCACGTCGCAATACGGGCAGTACCTGTGCTCCTTTTTCTCCGTCATCGCTCTTTCCCTCCCTTTGTTTTCTGCTTGCCCTCGTAGTCCTCTATAGCTTTACCCAGAGCCTGAGCTCCCAGGTTGGAACAGTGAAACTTCTGCTTAGGCAAGCCTTTCAGTTCGTCAGCCACCGATTTAGGAGTAATCTTCTTAGCTTCCTCCAGTGTCTTGCCTTTAGCCATCTCACTCACCATGCTGGAAACGGCAATCGCCGCTCCGCAACCAAAGGTCTTATACTTAACATCCTCCAGATGGTTGTCCTTGACCTTTATATAAAAGGTCATCATATCTCCACACACCGGATTGCCCACCTCGCCAACGCCGTCAGCGTTATCTATCTCCCCCACATTACGAGGGTTCATAAAGTGGTCCATTACCTTTTCATTATAGACTGGCATGTCAGTTACCTCCCTTGCTAGCCTTAGTAAATTTACTGTAGAGCGGCGACATCTGCCGCAGCCTGTCAACGACAGGCGGCATAGCCTCCAGAACGTAATCCATGTCTTCGGCAGTGCTATCTATACCCAGGGTAAATAGGACAGAACCCTGAGCCAGCTCATGGGATATTCCCATGGCAATAAGCACATGGGACGCTTTAAGTGCCCGGGAAGTGCAGGCCGAACCGCTGGAGACAGCCACCCCCTTGCTATTTAACAGCATAAGCATTGCTTCGCCCTCGATAAACTCCACGCAGAAGCTGGCGTGTCCCGGCAGACGATTCCGGGGGTGGCCAGTAACGACCACGTTCTCAATCTTGCCTGGTAGCTCCTTCAGCAGGCGGTCACGCAGGGGAGCCAGGTGTTTTATTCTCTTGGCTATATCTCTCTCAGCTAGCTCCGCCGCCTTGCCCAGGCCGGCAATAGCCGGAACATTCTCGGTACCGGCACGCCGCCCCCCCTCCTGGATACCACCATCAATAATCGGCATGATCCGCACCCCTTTCCGCACCCACAACGCACCAACACCTTTCGGGCCGTAAAACTGGTTGCCGGCAAGGCTCAGGGCATCTACGCCCAGCTCTTTTATGTCAACTGGTATAGTGCCGGCAGCAGCCACGGCATCAGTATGGAAGACCACATTATTCTCCCTGGTTATTTTGGCTATCTCCCCTATCGGCTCTATTGTGCCCACCTCACCATTAGCGTGCATGATAGATACTAACACGGTGTCCTTCCTCAGGCTGCGGCGCACGTCTTCGGGGTCAACCGTTCCGTGTTTATCCACCGGCACCTCACTCACCTCAAAGCCCCACTTTTCCAGAGTCCTGGCTGAGTGCAGCACCGAAAAATGCTCGATAGCGGAAACGACCACGTGCTTCCCCTTTTTCTGCTGTGCCATCGCCAGACCCTTGACAGCCAGATTATTAGCCTCGGTGCCGCTGCCGGTAAAGATTATCCCCTCGGCATCGGCGCCAATGAGCCGGGCTACCCGGTCACGGGCTGTTTCCAGGGCTTCCCGGGCACCGTCTCCCCAGTCGTGCAGCGACGAGGGATTACCGAAAACACCCTCCAGGTAAGGCATCATCGCCTCACGGACCTCGGGCAAAAGAGGGGTAGTTGCTGTATTGTCTAGGTAGACCTTCTGCATATCCTTACCTCCCCGGTGATAACCTCATGTCATTTTAGCGCATAAAGCCTAAATAAATCATTACATCTATAGATAAAATATTACAAAATTGCTACATCTATAAGCGGGCAGCAGTTACTCGCTATCTATTCAATGTCTCTTCCATACGTGTAGCGCACTCTGTTAAAGCTCATGAAAAAGCACAGCAAGCCACATAATAGATAAAAATGGAGGAACACTCAACCTACAGCAGACAACCAGGGCTCGGAAGGAACAACCTTAATTAGTATATATACCCGGCTAGCTCACACCCTAACTATAGCTCCCAGAAGCTGTGCAACTCCTGGAAATCAATCAAACCGTTCTCGGCCACATTTTCAATCTCGATTCCCGCTTCAACGGCGACCGCCACCGGATTAAGACCGCCAAGCTGAACAATGCCAATCCGGTTCAGGGCTACCGGAATCTGGCAGAGCGGCTCACTGGTATCGCCCATGGCGTAAACCCCACCGATGCCTACTTCCTTGAGCAGGGCTACCCTCTCCTCGACAACCTCCCTGGCCGGTGCCGGCATTGTCCTGAAAACACCCAGTATCTTGCCAGTCCCTGTCCGGGCGGCTTCACCAACACTGGTCATCCGGGCGCGGATAAACTGCTCGGAGGGGTCAACGGAGGTACCGGCGTAATCGATTATGGCAACAAAGCGCTTTGGCTTCAAGCTTCTAACCTCGAGCACGCCGCCGAACCGGAACTCCACAGGGACCCCAGCCTTGAGCAATACCCCATTTATAGCCACGCTGCAAACGGTGGCAAAACCGATTTTGCCGCTGGGCACAGCCACTGCCCCCAGCTTCTCCCCCTCCGGAGCGGTGGCTACCAGCTCGCTGACGCAAAGCCCGGCTTTGAAAGCGTCCTTCATCGCCGAAAGCGTCTTTTTGAACTTTTCCTTATCAATAAGCGAGGTATTTATAGGTAACTGACCACTGCGCTTTTTGGGGTCGAAGGTGGTCTGGTAGGCCAGCATCTCCAGCTTCTCCCTCACGAAACCCAGGTGCTGGGGAGCCAGGGCTTCTTTGACCTCCTGCCGCCCTTTGGCAGTAATCATCCGGCCGTCCCGGCCGGCGGGCTGGGTATAGCCGCGCTCGTCGGCTATCCTCAGGTGATACCTGACCGCCCTCTCGCTCAAGAAAACCCCCTCGCCCTCAAGCCGCCGGGCGATAGTGATTGACCCCAGTGTTTCTGATGACTCGCTTAAGATTTTCAGGATAGATATTAGCTTACCTTCGGCGTCGGAGCCGACAACCTGTTCCGCCATTAGCTTTACCACTCCCTACGATAATTTTCCCGTATTATAACACGCATAACCAAGAAAACGAAGAGCCCTACGGCGCTGCCTTCCGCCTTATGAACCCTTGAAGCGGTTGGTAATGGGCAGCCGCCGGTCCCTGCCAAAGGCTCTGGGGGTTATCTTAACCCCCGGCGGTGCCTGGCGGCGCTTGTACTCGCTGGCGTCCACCAGCCGGGCCGCCCGCTTTACCACTTTTTCATCGTTGCCCAGGGCGATTATCTGCTCCACGCTCTTATCCTCCTCGACATAGGCCGTCAGCACCGGGTCAAGCAATTCATATGAGGGCAGGTTGTCGGTATCCTTTTGCTCCGGCTTCAGCTCCGCCGAAGGAGGCTTATCCATAATAGCAGCCGGTATCAGCTCATAACCGGAAAGCCTGTTCCGGTAGCCGGCAAGCTTATAAACCAGTGTCTTGGTCACATCCTTTATCACGGCAAAGCCGCCGGCCATATCCCCGTAAAGCGTGGTGTAGCCGGTGGCCATCTCACTTTTGTTACCGGTAGCCAGCACCAGCCAGCCGAACTTATTGGACAGCGCCATCAGTATATTGCCCCTGATGCGTGCCTGGATATTCTCCTCGGCTACATTGGGTTCCACCCCCTCAAAAGCCCCGGCCAGCGTATCCAGATAGGCTTTAAAAATCTTCTCGATTGGAATGGTCAGCAGCTTTATGCCCAGGTTTTTGGCCAGCAGCCCGGCGTCGGTAAGGCTGCCGGGGGAAGAGTACCGGGAAGGCATAGCCACCCCCACCACGTTGGACTTGCCCAGGGCGTCAACGGCGATAGACGCCACCATGCTCGAATCCAGCCCCCCGGAAAGACCAATCAAAACTTTCTCAAAGCCGTTCTTGCGGACATAGTCGCCAGTGCCCAGCACCAGCGCTTGGTAGACCTCCCCCGGCGAGCCCCGCAACTCAACTTTCCTGGAAGGCAAAGACGGTTTCTCCGTACCAAACGGCGCTTCGGAGACCACTACTCTCGGGGTGGGCCACCCCGGCTCCCCGGCAGGCGGCGACCCCTTTCGCCACCTGGGGTCGTCAAGGCGCGCCCGTAAGACGGGCTCAACATCCAGGTCGGCCACTATCAAGTCTTCCTCAAACTGCCTGCCCCGGGCCAGCAGATGTCCCTTCTCATCCACGGCGATGCTGTTGCCGTCAAAGACCAGCTCATCCTGCCCCCCCACCAGGTTGGTGTGAGTGAAAATAGCCACATTGTCCACGGCGCGGGAGACTATCATCCTCTCCCTCAAATCCACCTTGCCGAAGTGATAGGGCGAAGCGCTTATGGTAACGATAACCTCGGCTCCAGCGCCGGCCTGGGCGGTAGCCGGCCCATCCTCGTACCAGATGTCCTCGCAGATGTTGATACCCAGCCCGATGCCGCCGATAGTATAGACCGGGCATTGGTTACCGGGGCGGAAGTAGCGGTTCTCATCAAAGACGCCGTAGTTGGGCAGAAATATCTTGTGATAAACGCCGATAAGCTTGCCGTCGTGAATTACGGCCGCCGCGTTATAGATGTCCTCTCTGGCATCAACGAAGCCGACGACAATAGCCAGCCCCATTGAAGCCTCTACCACCTTTTCCAGCGACCGCAGGTTCTCGGCAATAAACTTGGGCTTAAACAGAAGGTCTTCGGGGGGATAGCCACAGGTAGCCAGTTCCGGCAAAGCCAGCAAATCCACTCCCAGAGACCTGGCTTCTTTAATAGCACTCAGGATTTTTCGCCGGTTGCCGGCAAAATCACCCACAGTGGTGTTGAGCTGAGCCATCCCAATGCGCAGCCGATGGGCATCACCCAAGTGCGGCATAGCGGCCCCCCTCTAAAGACTTTATAATATGGGCAGGTATTTCTTCAGCTCGTATTCGGTTACCTGAGCGCGGTAGTTCTCCCACTCAATCTTCTTGTTCTGGATAAAAGCCTCAAAAACGTGCTCACCGAGGGCCTTCTTTACTACCTCGCTGTTTTCCGTAAGCTGGATGGCTTCCAGGAGGCTGGCTGGCAGGGTATCTATCCCCCGCTTCTGCCTCTCCTCTACGGACATCTCATAGACATTCTCTTCCACCGGCGCCGGCGGCTCCAATTCCTTCTCAATGCCTTCCAGCCCGGCGGCCAGCATGACACTGAAGGCAAGGTAGGGATTGCAGGCGGGGTCGGGGGAGCGGTATTCAAGCCTGGTCGCCTTCTCCCGTCCCGGCCGGTACTCCGGGACTCGGATAAGGTCAGAGCGGTTGCGCCGCGCCCAGGAGAGGTATACCGGCGCCTCGTAGCCGGGAACCAGCCGCTTGTAAGAGTTGACCCACTGGTTGGTCACCGCCGTAATCTCGGGAGCGTGCGCCAGCAGTCCGGCTATATAGCTCCTGGCTATCTTGGACAGATGGTATTCATCATCTTTATCAAAGAAGGCGTTCCGTTCACCCTTGAAAAGCGACTGGTGAACGTGCATGCCGCTACCGTTAATGCCGAAGACGGGCTTGGGCATGAAGGTGGCGTAAACGCCGTGCCTGAGGGCTACCTCTTTGACAACAAGGCGATAGGTCATCACGTTATCGGCCATGGTCAGGGCATCGGTATACCTCATGTCTATTTCATGCTGGCTGGGGGCGACCTCGTGGTGGGAATACTCGACGCCGATACCCATATCCTCCAGGTCCAGAACGGTATCCTTCCTCATCTCGATGGCGGCGTCCCGGGGAGTCATATCAAAGTAGCCCCCCTGGTCCAGCAGCACCGTGCTCTCGGAATCCTGGAAATAGAAGTACTCCAGTTCCGGTCCCACATAAAAGGTATAGCCCAGGTCAGCCGCCCGCTTCAAGTTCCTCTTGAGGACAAATCTGGGGTCACCCTCAAAAGGCTCGCCCCCCGGCCTTAAGATGTCACAGAACATGCGGGCCACGGCATTGTGCTCACGCGGCCGCCAGGGCAGCAGCTGAAAGGTATCCGGGTCGGGCAGGGCAACCATATCACTCTCATCAATCCGGGCAAACCCCTGTATTGACGACCCGTCAAAGCCCATTCCTTCGGTCATGGCTCCTTCCAGCTCTTCCACAGTTATGGCAAAGCTCTTTAGTATACCCTGTATATCGGTAAACCACAGCCGGATGAACTTAACGTCATGCTCCTTGGCCATCTTTAAAATATAATCATTACCTTCTTCCCTGCTTCTGTTGGTCATTGTTACCACCTCCTTTGGTAATACTTGTTAATATTTATAGAATTTAGCTGTTTATTATCACCAATGTACTACATACTGCTTCACCTCGCAACCTGTCTAGACGGCGTTTTCGTCTATATCGCCGGTGCGGACGCGCACCACATGCTCCACCGGCAGGACGAAAATCTTGCCGTCACCGGTCTCGCCCGTCCTGGCGTTGCGGAGAATGGCATCTATAACAACGGGCACATCCTCGTCTAGCACCACCAGCTCTATCTTTAGCTTGGGCAGCAAGTCCACCCGGTATTCCCCCACCCGCCACTGCAGGGGGATTCCCTTCTGCTTGCCCCGCCCGCTAACCTCGCTGACGGTCATGCCGAAATAGCTTTCCTCCTCAAGCGCTTTCTTTACGGCATCCAGCTTCTCCTCCCGGATAATAGCCTCTATCTTCTTCACCGGAGCAGCCCTCCGTAAGCCCTCTCGCCGTGCTGGGAAAGGTCAAGCCCTACCGTCTCATCCATCTGCCCCACCCTTAAACCCACGGTAACGTCCACCAGCTTACCCAGAACCCAGGTCGCGGTAAAGGCAAAGGCGGCAACAGCCACCACCCCGATAAACTGCGTCAGCAGCTGGGAGATATTGCCCTCCAGTAAACCGGGCGTCCCCGCAATTGCCGAGCTGGCGAAGATACCCGTAGCCAGCGCCCCCCAGATACCGCCCACCCCGTGGACGGCGAAAACATCCAGGGAATCGTCAAACTTAAATTTATTTTTCATCAGCACGATGCTGTAGTAGCAGACGATAGCGACAATAACGCCTATCGGGATACCGGCAATGGGATGGACGAAACCAGCCGCCGGCGTAATAGCTACCAGCCCAGCCACCGCTCCGGTAACCGTTCCCAGCAAGCTGGGACGGCGGTGTATCCAAACAAGCAACATCCAGGTGAACCCGGCAGCGGCGGCGGAAAGGTTAGTGGCAACGAAGGCATTAGCCGCCAGGCCGTCGGCAGCCAGGGAGCTGCCGGCGTTGAAACCGAACCAACCGAACCAGAGCAGCCCCGCCCCCAGCGCCACCATGGGGATATTACTGGGCTCCATTATATCCCCGGGGAAACCCTTGCGCTTGCCCAGCAGCATAACCAGGGCAAGAGCGGAAACGCCGGCATTGATATGGACCACAGCGCCGCCGGCAAAGTCGAGCACACCCAGGCCACCCAGCCAGCCGCCGTCGCCCCAGACCCAGTGGCAAACCGGGGCATAAACAACCGTCACCCACAGCGCCGCGAAAAGCATCAGGGCGCTGAACTTGATTCTTTCCACCACCGCCCCGGTAATCAGGGCTACGGTGATAATGGCAAACATCCCCTGAAAGGTCATAAAGGCAAGGTGGGGCACGGTGCCGGCATAGATATCGGAAGGCGCCATACCCACGTTAATTAGACCCAGGAAATTAAACCCCCCGATAAAACCGCCGACATCAGAGCCAAAGCTCAGGCTGTAGCCCCAGAGCGCCCAGAGCACGCCGATAAGCCCCATGATGGCAAAGCTCATCATAATGGTGGAAAGCAGGCTCTTGCGCCGGGCCATGCCGCCGTAGAAGAAGGCTAGCCCCGGCGTCATCAGCAAAACCAGCGCCGATGAGACCAGTATCCAGGCGGTATCCCCTGTGTCGATAGCCATTTAACCCCCCAATTCTTTAACTATCTCCAGTTTAGCCGATAAATGTTTCCAACAGATTACAGAGGGGTTAAATTTAGGTTACAGATAGATAAAATGGGGGCTCTTATTTAAGCCTTAAAGCGATAACCGATATTTCTTACCGTCTCGATGAAGGTGTGTTCTGCGTCCTCAATCTTGCTCCTGAGTCTCCGCACATGCACATCCACCGTCCTGTCGCCGCCGTAGTAGTCATAGCCCCAGACCTTGTCCAGCAGAGCTTCACGGCTGTAGACACGCCCCCGGTGACCGGCTAAAAACTTCAGCAGCTCATACTCCTTAAAAGTAAGCTCTATTACTCTGCCTTCCAGAGTCACCTCACACCTGGCAAGGTCAATAGACAGGCCGTCACACTTGATTAGTTCGCCGCCGTCTATGTTCCGGGCATGGCTTAAAACCCGCCCGGCTCTAAAGGCCAGCTCATGAGCGTCGTAGGGGCTGGTGATGAAATCATCGATATCGAGATTCCCGTTAAGGCTGTCCAGCCTATCTTGGGGCAACAGGGCTATAACCGGCAGACGCCTTTCCCCTTTCAGCCTCTGGACAAACTCCCCTGCCTCGTCAGTGGGCAGCTCACCGCCCATCTCAACCAGCACTAAATCGGGGCGGTAAGAATCTATCTCCCCGGCAAGCTCTTCGCCATGAGGCACAATAGCACAGGTAAAGCCGCTTTCGTTGATTTGGGAACACAGCTCGGCAAGTGCCTCGGTCTCTTGAGCTACCATCAGCAGCCGCAACATTGTCCACCCCCATCAGTAGGCGTAGAGCCGACCGTAGGGCCGCAGCCAGCGGGGGAACAGCTTGATAAACTTGTGCTTCAGTATCTTGCCGGCATCGTAGCCGAAGTGGGCGGCGAACTCACCGACCAGCTGCTTAAGCACCTTACGGTCGGTGTCCTCAAGCTGGGCGACGCCCACTTCTTTACCCAGCTGGTACTCCTCGACGCTCCCCCTCAGGTAGATAACGCCGCCGTGCATGCCGGTGCCGATAAAATTAGCTCTATGATTCTCGCCCTCTTTTAGATTCAATCCCAATAAAATCAGCACACCGCCGGCCATATACTCACCGGCAAAGTCCTGGGCGGTACCCCCGATAACCAGCGCCGGCTTCCGTTCCCGGTACTCCTTCATATGGATGCCCGCCCGGTAGCCCACGTCCTCACGGACAAAGATTTTACCGCCCCGGGCGGAAAGCCCGATAATATCGCCGGCGTGGCCGTGGATTATTATCTCGCCCTCGTTCATGGTATTGCCGCAGCCGTCCTGGGCATTACCCCGCACGATAATCCTGGGCCCGTTCATAAAGGCCCCCAAATCGTTACCAGGGGTGCCGAATATCTCAATCTCCACCGGTTTATTCAGGTCGGTGCCGATATACCTCTGCCCGTGAACGTTGCGCAACTCTATGCGGCGCACGCTGTTGGTAATGGCTTTTCTTAGATTGGCGTTAAGCTCCCGGTAGTAAACGCCGCTGGCATCCATCTTAACCACCGAGTTCTTTCGGCTTGCCATAATTAGCTCCCGGCCATTCCTACGCCCAGAATTTCCAACTCGGTATCGGTCAGCCCCACCCCCCTCAGGTGCAGGCGGTTACCCCGCAGGCTCTCGATGGCGTTGACTCCCAACCCACCCAGTATATCTTTTAGCTCAATGCTCCAGCCCCGCAGCAAATTAGCTAATCTACGGGCGCCAATATCAGGGTTGACCCGCTTAGTCAGGCGGAGGTCGGTGGTGCATAAGCCCCAGGCACACTTGCCGGTGTGGCACTGCTGGCAGAGATGGCAGCCCAGGGCGACCAGCGCCGCCGTGCCGATATAGACGGCGTCAGCCCCCAGGGCGATGGCTTTAGCCACGTCGCCGCTGTTTCTGATGCCGCCGGAAACCACGATGGAAGCCTGGTTGCGGATACCCTCCTGTCTTAACCGGCTGTCCACCGCCGCCAGCGCCAGCTCGATGGGAATGCCCACATTATCACGTATAACCTTGGGCGCTGCCCCGGTAGAGCCCCTCAGCCCGTCAAGGACGATAATATCAGCACCGCCCCGCACCATACCGCTGGCAATAGCCGCCGAGTTGTGTACAGCGGCAATCTTGACCGATATCGGCTTAGTGTAGTTGGTCGCCTCTTTCAAAGCGTAGATAAGCTGCGCCAGATCCTCGATAGAGTAAATATCATGCTGCGGCGCCGGCGATAAAGCATCCGTCCCCTGAGGAATCATCCTGGTCAGCGATACCTCGGCGCTTACCTTCTCCCCGGGCAAATGCCCGCCGATTCCCGGCTTGGCTCCCTGCCCGATTTTAATCTCGACCACCCTTCCCGCGTTCAAATAGTCGGCTTGCACGCCGAAGCGTCCCGAAGCTACCTGCACGATGGTGTTATCGCCATATTTATACAGGCTGGGGTGCAGCCCGCCCTCACCGGTGTTCCAGAGAGTGCCCATTTCAGTGGCTGCTCTGGCTAAGGAATGGTGCACATTAAGGCTCACCGCCCCGTAGGACATGGCGGCAAACATGACCGGCACCTCCAGCCTCACCTGGGGCGCCAGCTTTGTTTCCAGCTTATGAGACTTACCGTCAAGCTCCAGCCGGTCGGGCTTTCTGCCCAGCCATGTAGTCAGCTCCATCGGCTCACGCAGGGGGTCAATAGAAGGATTGGTCACCTGGCTGGCGTTGAGCACCAGGTGGTCCCAGTAAATCTTATGCCCCTTGTCGTCGCCCATGCCGGTGAGCAGTACCCCGCCGGTCTCAGCCTGCCTTAAGATATCGTCAATAACCTCGGGGCGCCAGTTATAGTTCTCGCGGTACTCCTGCGGGTTGCGGCTGATGGTCAGCGCCTGGGTGGGGCAAAACACCTCACAGCGGTGGCAGCCCACGCAGTTCTCCTCCCGGCTCCTCACCTCGTCGTCCTCGGCATCGTAGTAATTAGCGTCAAAAGAGCACTGGTTTACGCAGACCTTGCACCGGATACAGCGCTCCGCGTCCCGCTTTATGATAAATTTAGGTGCTATATAGGTTTTCATTTTCTTGATCCTCCCGGCATCCGCACCGGCACTCCCCGCTCCGCCAGGTACTGCTTTATATCATTAATGGAGTAGGTCCCGTAGTGAAATATGCTGGCAGCCAGCACCGCATCGGCTTTGCCATCAATCAATGCCTGATACAGGTCTTCCGGGCTACCGCCGCCGCCGCTGGCAATCACCGGCACGCTGACCGCCCCGGAGATGGCGCGGGTAAGCTCGTTGTCATAGCCCGTCTGGTGCCCGTCAGCGTCCATGCTGGTGAGCAGGAGCTCGCCGGCGCCGAGCCCCACCACCTTTTTAGCCCACTCTATAGCGTCGAGCCCGGCTGGCTTCTGCCCGCTCTGGATATATACCTCCCACTTCGGCTGTTCTCCCCCGTTCACTCTCTTGGCGTCGATAGCCACCACGATGCACTGGCTGCCGAACTTTTCAGCGCCCTCTTTAATCAAATCAGGTTTGAGCACCGCCTCGGTATTTATAGATACCTTGTCGGCTCCGGCTAATAACATGCGCCGCATGTTGGTGATACTGCGCAGTCCCCCGCCAACCGTCAGCGGCATAAATACTTTTTCAGAAATACGCTCGACCACATCAACCATGGTGTCGCGCTCCTCCGGCGTCGCTGTAATATCCAGGAAGACCAGCTCGTCGGCGCCCTCCTTATAGTAAAAATCGGCACGCTCCACCGGGTCGCCGGCATCGCGCAGCTGGACAAAGCTCTTCCCCTTGACCACCCGCCCGTCTTTGACATCCATGCAGGGTATGATGCGCTTGGTCAGCACTTTATTTAGCCCCCCCGGCGGTTACTTTCTTTTTTATCCCCGCCTTCAGCCTGCCAACTACAGCCTGTCCGCCCATCGGTATCCAGGCTTTATCCAGGTCGGGGGCTATCAGCCGTATTGCCGATTCCTCAGAAGATAAATAGAGCATATCCCCCTTCTCCCCGACGGTAAGCGGCCTTAATCTTATGCGGTCGGTAAGCCCTATCATCTCGCCGTGGTGGGCGATAATTACGGCAAACGGCCCGTTCAAAAGCAGGCTGCCGTACACCTGGCGCAGGGCAAGCATCAGCTCCTGCTCACCTTTGGGCAGGCGCTCGATGGCGTCCCAGAAAGGCGGCGCCAGGACTTTAGCCACTATTTCCAGCGGCAGGTGGTGCTGGCGCATGAGCAAATCGACGGCGTAGGCAACCACCTCGGTATCGGTCTGCATGGTGCACTGGTAGCCGTACTGTTCTAAATAGCGCTTATTTATCCCGTAGGACGAAATCTCGCCGTTGTGGATGACCGTCCAGTCCAGTATGCAGAACGGGTGAGCCCCACCCCACCATCCGGGGGAATTGGTGGGGAACCGCCCGTGAGCCGTCCACAGGTAGCCCTGGTACCGCTCCAGGCAGAAGTAATCGGCTATCTCTTCGGGGTAGCCTACCCCCTTAAAGACCCCCATGTTCTTGCCGCTGGAAAAGACAAAGCTGTCGGACAGTCTGGTATTTATATCCATAACCCGCGCCATGACATAGTCATCCCCGGACTGCTTCTTGGGCTTGCTTTTATTTATGTCAAGGAAGTAGCGCCGGACCAGCGGCGGGTCTTTAATCGGCGGCGCCGTCCGTGTCGGCACCTCCTGCTGCTCGATGATATTAAAATTATCCTTAAGAAACGCCTCCGTCTCCTGCCTGCCCTGCTGGCTCAAAAACATGATATGAAAGGCGTACTGGTCGGCGTATTCCGGGTAGAGCCCGTAGACGGCAAAGCCGCCCCCCAGCCCGTTGCCGCGGTCGTGCATATTGGCGATAGCCTTAATCACCCCCTCGCCGGAAAAGCGCCTGCCGGTGGTATCCATCGCCCCGAATATGGAGCAGGCGTCGATTATCTTGGTGTCCCGGTTAGGGTTATTTATCCGCCCGATATCTCTCACGTCAGCTTCTCCTGAAATAAAGGCTATTCATCAACGACCTCTTCTTCGATTGGTTCAACCGGGGGCACTACAGAAGCCTCCTCGGAAGCCGGTATCTCCAACCTCTGCCGCCAGATTTTCTCCGGCAGAGAAGCCAGCCCGAAGTCGTCGCTAACCAGCGTTTCCTTGAAAGCCCCCACCTTTACCCCATCCTTCATTAAATTATAGATAATGCCCACCTTCTCGATATCGCCGGCAAAGACCATGCCCGTTATCTTCCCGCCTTTAATTATCACCTTTTTATAGATGCCATCGCTCCTGCGGCTGATGACCTCATAGCTGTCATCGGGCGCGTTAACCATCCCCGCCGATACGATGTTCACCCCGAAGTACTTAAGGGCGTTCAGGGCGGTGCCGCCCTCATATTCAGCCTTCTGTCCGGCCATATTCAGCCCGGCAACCCGGCCGCCTGTATAGGCGTTGGGCCAGACCGGAGTTACCCGGTTCTCCCCGTAGACGAAATCATAGGCTTCGGCAACGTCCCCGCAGGCGTAGACATCAGCTATAGAGGTAGCCATGCGGCGGTCAACGATAATACCCCGGTTGGTCTTAACCCCGTTATCAGACACCAGCTCAAGGCGCGGCGTAACACCGATGGCGATGACAACCATATCGCAGGGCATAGACCGCCTATCATCCAGGCTAACCCCATTGACCTCGCCCAGCAAACTGCTGTTGATTCTGGCAACAGTATGTCCGGTGATTATGTCAACACCGGCTTTAATAAGGGCTTTGGCTTCCAGCGCCGCCGCCTCCTCATCGAGGATGGTATTCAAAACCCAGTCCTTCATCTCAACGATGCTCACCCCCACCCCCCGCTTTAAGAGGGCTTCGGTGGCGCTCACCCCGATTAGCCCCCCGCCAATAACCACCGCCCTCATCTTCCCCTGGCGCTGCTTCAGAAAGCTGTCGATATCCCTGGCATCATCGAGGGTGGTAAAGGTAAAAACCCCCTTTAGCTCTTTGCCCTTCATGTCGGGCACGATGGGCGAGCCGCCGGTAGCCAGCAGCAGCTTCTGCCAGCTAAATATTCGCCCGCCGGCAAGCTCAACAGTGCGCCCGCTGAAATCAATCCGCTTAACCTTATCGCCAAATACAGTCTTGATTTTATTCTTCTTATAGAAATCGTCCGGGCGGTAGAGCATCCTCTCCAGAGGACGCCCCTCGGCAAGGTGCTCGGAGATAAGCGGCCGCGAGTAGGCAGGGTAAGGCTCATCGGAGACGATAGCCAGTGTCCCCACCCTATCCACCTCCCGGATGGCTTCAGCAGCGCCGATGCCGCCCGCCGAGTTGCCGATAATCAGATACTTTATTTTCTCCGCTCCAGCCATTTCTTACCGCCTGCCTGTTTCGGCTTCCAGGGCAACCCTGATGAAATTATCGTAAATCTTTAACCCCACCTCCCCACTCTTCTCCGGGTGAAACTGGGTAGCTACCAGGTTATCCTTAGCCACCACGCTGCAGAACGGGATGCCATACTCGGTCTCGCCGGCTACCAGCGACCCGTCCTCCGGCTTAACATAGTAGCTGTGGACAAAGTAGAAGTTAGCTTCATCGGGTATGCCCTCGAAGATGGGGTGGGCAACCTTCTGCTTTACCTGGTTCCAGCCCATGTGGGGAATCTTTAGGCCCGGGGCAAACCGGCGCACCGCACCGGGAATAACGCCCAGGCACTCCTGCCAGCCGCCCTCTTCGGTGCCGCCGAACAGGACCTGCATCCCGATGCAGACCCCCAGAAAGGGCTTCCCCTCGCTTATATAGCGCTTAATCGCCCCGTCCAGCCCTGTTTTCTGCAAACTAGCCATGGTATCGGCCGCCGCTCCCACCCCGGGCAGGATAACCACCCGGGCGCTGAGCACCTCGTCAGGCTTGTTGACCACTTTAGCCTCATAGCCCAGGCGGCTGACGGCGTTAACCACGCTGCGCAGATTGCCGGCGCCATAATCGATTATGGCAATCACCTTCTATACCTCAACATATACCAGCGCCTCATTGGGGCAGTTAGCCACGCAGACCGGAATTTCCTCCCCCTGGCAGAGGTCGCACTTCAGCGCCAGTTTCCGTTCGGTATCCGGCTTTATCGCCGCCAGCGGGCAGACCAGTACACAGGTCCAGCAGCCGATGCACTTATCCTCATCCACCTTGACCAGCTTGCTCTCCGGGTCACGGCTAAGGGCGCCGGTAAGGCAGGCCTGAACACAGGGAGCATCCTCGCACTGCTGGCAGTGCACCGATAGCGATACCACCCCCCCCTCATCCACCCGGAGCCGGGGCAGAGGCGGCGGGTACTCCCGGTTGAACGCCTTGACCAGGTCTTTTGACCGGGCGTGTTGCAGCTGGCAGTACACCTCGCAGAGGTGGCAGCCGATGCAGACCTCTTCCTTAACGTATACCTTCTTCATTTAGTTTCCTGATGTGCGGCAAACGGTTGCCGTATGCCATATGATATCAGATATAATATTGCTTGTCAATGCCCTTTTAGTACCCGAGTTCACCGGCAAAAGAAGAGGTTTAACGCCAGCCCCTATTGTAACATTAAATCAGGCGGCACGCCAAGGTAAAATACACGGGTATAGGCGCAAAAGGTAAAAATGTATATAATATATATGAAGGGGTGACTGGCAAAATGCTTACCAAAGATGAACAGGAAAAATACGCCCGGCAGATAATGCTAAAAGGCTTTGGGCTTACAGGGCAGGAAAAGCTCAAAAAAGCCAGGGTCTTTATTGCCGGCGCCGGCGGGCTGGGCTCATCGTCGGCAACCTATCTGGCAGCCGCCGGGGTGGGCACGCTGCGCATCGTTGACTATGATAAGGTAGAACTGAGCAACCTCAACCGGCAGGTCCTCCACTGGCCCGAGGACATTGGCAAAAGAAAGGTTATCTCAGCCAGGGACAAGCTCAAACAGCTCAACCCCCAGGTAACCGTAGAAGCCATCGAGGAGAAGATAACCGAAGCCAATATTGCTCAGCTGGTGGCTGGCTGTGACCTTATCGTCGATGCCATGGACAACCTGCCCACCCGCTACCTGCTCAATAAAACAGCCATAAAAAATAACATCCCCTTTTTCCACGGGGCGGTCTACGGCTTCGAGGGCAGGGCAATGACGGTAATACCGGGCAAGACCGCCTGCTTAAGATGCGTCTACCGGGGCGCTATCCCAGAAGAGACATTCCCCGTCATCGGGGTGACCCCGGCGGTCATCGGCTGTATCCAGGCGACTGAAGTAATAAAGTACCTGGCAGGCATGGGGCAGCTTTTGGCTAACCGGCTTTTGGTCTACGATGGGCTCAACATGAAATTTACCGAGTTCAAGGTTAAGAAAGACCCCAACTGCCCGCACTGTGGAAAGCCGGCAAAAGGCAAGAAATGAGCGTAACCGTATTGCCGGAGGATAGAAGAAACATGGAAGCCAAGATAGTCTATTTCGCCAAGCCCGGTAAGGAGAACACCGATGAAGTACTGAGCCTGGCTAAGCGCCGGGCAAAGGAGCTGCGGCCGGTCAACTCCGGGGACTTTTTCGACCTTAAAATCAGGGAAATTCTCTGCAAACCCCTGTTCTAATGTCTTAAGCAGACCGCCGGAGCTTGATTATCTCCGCCAGGATACTGACGGCTATCTCCTCCGGCGTTTGAGCCTCTATCTCCAGGCCGATAGGGGCATGGACCCTGTCCAGCTGCTCCTGGGATATCCCCCTGGCCCGCAGGTGGGAGAATATAGTCTCGTTTTTGGTTCTGCTGCCTATCACGCCGATATATTTGGCCGGGGTGCCCACCGCCCACTCCAGCACCACCTCGTCGTGCTGGTGACTATGGGTGGCAATCACAATGTAGCTCGATTTATCTATCTTCACCCGGGGGAACGATTTGGTGAAGCCCTCGGCAAAAATAACTTCGGCTTCGGGGAACCGCTCGGCACTGGCGAATTCAGCCCGGTCATCAACGACGGTGATATTAAAGCCGCAGAGCCTGCCCATTTTGGCAAGCGCCAGCGAGATATGGCCCCCACCGAATATATATAATGTAGGCGAGGTCAGGATAGGCTCGATAAACACCTCCAGGTCTCCCCCACAGACCATCCCCTCCTCCTCAGCCTCGCTGGCGGTCAGGCTCCAGCGTATGCGCTTGGGTTTGCCCTGCTTGATTACCTTAACCGCCTCCATAATTATCTGGGCTTCCAGGCTGCCGCCGCCTATCGTTCCCAGGATGCTGCTGTCCAATCTCACCAGCATCTTGGCCCCTTCCTCTCTGGGCGTGGAACCGCTGGCTCCGACCACGGTGACCAGCGCCGCCTCTTCACCCTCGGCTTTAACCCTGACTATCTCCTGGTAGATATCATCCATCTATAAAATCTCTAAACATTATAGCGCATAAGTATCGCCTCTAAAACGCCGCCGGCAATCGCCCTAACCCGGGGGCGGATGGTATAACAGTCCTCTCTATCCCCGGAAGGGTCTATTTCACCCAGTTTCGTCCCCTTCTCGACCATTGTCCCGCTCCTGAGCAAAGCCCGGATTATACCGTCTATCTCCGCCTTGACCGGCTGTCCGGCTACCGTAGCCACCGCCTCGCCGGCGTTGGCTAGGTCCCCTATGTCCCTATCGGTCTGGAAGAGACCAGCTACAGCGGCGTGCAGCGCCCGCTCGTGGGTCAGCCCCCCAATGGCAACGGGAATGCCGGTGTCCTTTTCGGCTCTCCCCTTAAGAATCACCCGGCCCAAGCGCTCGCTGTTGTTGGTCTCCACCACCACATGGACATCCCTGCCCGCCCTAAAGCCGGGCCCCAGCCCGATGACCATCGGGGCGTCGCTACTCTTCGTACCCAGGTTTTTCTTAGCCATTATGGCATCAACCACCACCTGGGGATTAAGAATACTCTTCATCCTGGCTCCGGGGTCAACGATGATGGGTATCTGCCCCTCCCGCCACAGCTTGTGAATATCAGCCGCCGACCCAACCCGCCGGGCGACTATCCCCTCCACCTCCTTTTCCTTATCATAGATGGCTTCGCAGAAGGCAACCCCCCGGCTGACGGCAAGGGGCTCAGCAGTCTCGGTCAGGCATACCCGGAGGTGGGCGCGGGCCAGCTTATGGGCAACCCCGCTGGCAACCTCCCCACCACCACGGATAAGAACCACCAGACGATTTAATTCAACGCCCATTTTACGCCTCTCGCTATAACAACCGCAAAAATTATACCACAATGATATAATGAAGCTGAAATGGACTGGGCTCATGGATAGAGAGGAATTTGAACGGCTGGTGGCTCAGGCAGTGGCTGATCTGCCTGAGTGGTTTCTGGAAAGGCTGGATAACGTCGATGTTATCGTGGAGGACGAGCCCGCGCCCGCTCAGATGCGCCATCTGGGGCTGGAGCGGGGTGAAACCCTGCTCGGCCTCTATGAGGGCGTACCCCGAACCGAGCGGGGCGGTCATTATGGGCTGGTGCCGCCGGACAAGATAACCATTTTCCAACGGCCAATCGAGGCTAGATGCCGCTACGGGGGCAGTATCAGTGCCGAGATACAGAAAGTAGTCAAGCACGAAATTGCCCACCACTTCGGCATCAGCGATGCCCGGCTGCACCAGCTAGAAAAGGAGGAGGGCTGACCTGGAGCTAGCAACCGTAATCACTCCAGGCCGGCAATAAGCCTCTCTATCCGCGTTATATCCAGAACATTAATCACACCGTCGCCATTGGCGTCAGAGCCGGGGGTTTCCGGGTCAAGGGCGGTTATCACCCTCTCCACCCTGGTAATATCAAGCACATTAACGGTGCCGTCACCGTTGGCGTCCCCCGGCGCCGTCGGCTGTATGGTAAAGCTGTCACTGGCGTAGTCGACCTCGGCGGTAGTATTACCGGCCGAATCGGTAGCCCGGACATATACCGTGTGCTCCCCGTCGGCAAGGGTAGCCGTGGTAAAGGTGTAGTCCTCGGCGGGGCTGTCGAAGGCGCCGTCGCTGGCCGTCGCCGCCGTCCAGCTGCCGTCATCAACCCGGTACTCCACCGCGCTGATATTGGACTCGTCAGTGGCGGTTCCGGTCAGGGTCGGGGTGGTGTTCTCAGTCGGGTCGGGGGTCAGCGGCGTGAGCGTTACCGACGGCGGGGTGGTATCGGTAACAGCCACCGAATCACCTGCCCAGGTAGCCGTTATCTCCTCAGCCAGATTATCGGAAAGCACGCCGTTGGAAAGGCTTATGGCGCTGCTGTCGCCTTCAGCACCGAGGACGTGGAAGTGCAGCACCGTCAGGTAGCCGGAGCCGGTTACCCCGGCCAGTCCGGGGACATTCTGAATAACCCGGTAGGTCCCCGGGCTAATCTCGTTATAGACATCAACCGGTATCGTGGTTGAGCCTACCAGCCCCGCGGTGACGTTATCCAGCCGCAGCACCGAGGTATCAAAGGTAAAATCATAGTTGCAGGCGTCAAAGTCGGTCACCTCGCTGATATTAATATTAACGGTAAAATCGCTGTCGGGGGAAACTTGCTCAGGAGCGTCCACGCTCACCGCCACATCCGCCGCCAGCGCCGGGACGGCGCCCCCCACCCCCAGAATCAGTGCCACCATGGTTATCATAGCCAGAATCCTTCTTTTCACTGTGCACCTCCTGTTTTGCCCATCTCGGGCTTAACAACAACATAGCACTCAGGCAATAAAAAAAGACTAAAAACGGCGTCAGCAAAACATCAAAATCCCATCAAAAAAGCATCAAGACCCACTCGCATTGATTAGTCGCAACCTGTATAATGCGGTAAAGAGCAGCCCGATATGAAAGCGCAAATCCTAAAGCACACCGCCCCCATCGACGATATGCCCCTGGAGCTGGTAGATATTCCCACCCCCCAGCCCGGACCGGGGGAAATACTGGTCAAGGTATCCGCCTGCGGGGTCTGCCACACCGAGCTTGACGAAATCGAAGGCAGGCTTAAGCCCAAGCTGCCCGTGATTTTAGGGCATGAAATCGTCGGGCGGGTGGAAAAGCCGGGGGCGGGGGCAAACAGATTCAACATCGGCGACCGGGTGGGCATCGCCTGGATTCACTCCGCCTGCGGCAGGTGCAGTTTTTGCCGGGGAGGCGAAGAAAACCTCTGCCCCGATTTTGAGGGCACCGGCTGCCAGGCGGACGGCGGCTACGCCCAGTACACGGTGGTATCAGAAGACTTTGCCTACCCCATTCCAGAACGCTTCACCGATTCCCAGGCGGCTCCCCTGCTCTGCGCCGGGGCCATCGGCTACCGGGCGCTAAAGCTGACCAACCTCCAGGACGGGCAGGCTCTGGGGCTTTTCGGCTTCGGGGCTTCAGCTCATATTGTCATCCAGATGGCTAAATATAAATACCCCAACGGCAGGGTCTTCGTCTTCACCCGCCCGGGGCAGAAAGAGCACCAGGCTCTGGCAGAAAAGCTGGGCGCCGACTGGATAGGGGCTACCGGGGAGACTCCACCCCAAAAACTAAACTGCGCCATAGACTTCACCCCGGCATGGGGTCCGATAGTGGCCGGCTTAAAGGCTCTGGAAAACGGGGGCAGGCTGGTCATAAACGCCATCCGCAAGGAAGAAAAGGATAAAAAATCCCTGCTGGAGCTGGATTATTCAGGGCATCTCTGGTGCGAGAAGGAAATAAAGAGCGTGGCTAACATTACCCGGCAGGACGCCCGGGAGTTCCTGCCCCTGGCCGCCCGGATTCCCATCATCCCCGAGGTGCAGGAATTCAAGCTGCAAGAGGCCAACCAGGCACTGATTTTGCTCAAAAAAGGCAAAATCCAGGGTGCGGCCGTCTTAAAAATAGACTAATTACTGGCAAAATTGGGGGAAAGGGCTTGACTTTTGTCACCAAGTCAATAACAATCTAAGCAATGGATATAACTGCTGGCACTAACCTCAGCACTATCATCAAGCGACAGCGGGTTATGGTGCCGCTGACCCTGCGGGAGCTGGCCGCCAGGGCCGGCGTATCGGCATCACATCTGGGCAGAATCGAGCGGGGCGAGCGTTTCCCCTCGGCAAATATTCTGCGCAAGATAGCCAGGCCCCTCGGTTTTGACGAGGACGAGCTTTTCATGCTGGCCGGCTATCTCTCCCCCGACACCCCTATCGGGGCGGAGAGCCAGGAGGGGCTAGACCCCTACGTAGCCAAGATGCTGTCACGAGAGCCGGTGGAAACCCAGCGTGCCATTATCGGTATCCTCAGCATCCTCAAGAGCCTGGCCCAGACCGGTGGCATCAGAGAGTAAACCTGATAGGATGCAGCCAATGCTGTCAGCAATACTTCTGGCCGCCGGCGAATCCAAGCGCATGGGCGCACTCAAGCAACTGATGCCCCTTGGCAAAAGCACCCTTCTGGAGCAAGCTATTGATAACCTGCTCAATTCTTCGGTAGATGAGACTATCGTGGTGGTGGGGCACAAGGCGGAGGAAATAACCCGCGCAATAGCCTCCCGCCCGGTCAAGATAATGCTCAATCCCAACTATCAACAGGGGATGAGCACCTCCATAATTGCCGGGCTTAATCTTATTGACCCCAAATCTCAGGCGGTCATGCTCGCCATGGGCGACCAGCCGCTGGTGGAAAGTCGGACCATCAACCAGCTGATAGATGCCTTTAAAAGCCATGATAAGGGCATCGCCGTCCCCACCCACCGGGGCAAAAGGGGCAACCCCGTTATCTTTGCCATTAAATACAAAACGGAACTGCTTAAGCTCAAGGGTGATATCGGCGGGAGGGAGATAATTAAAAACCACCCCGATGATGTATTAGAGGTTCCCGTTGATTCGGAGAGCGTTATCTCTGATATTGATACCCGGGATGACTATCAGTCAAAACTAAGCTAACCCCCCACCCCTTTTTAACAATTCTCTTTTTTCCCATACCCTCCCACCCTCATAATCTCTTACCCCAAAAAACTCTGTTTTTCGGGGTCCCCATATGCGCTTCTGAACCATGCTTCCCCCCCCAAAAAAAAGAAAATTATAGAGGCCTAACCTCTGTAGGGTGGGAGGGTGGGAAGTAACACAAACTCTAAAGCGTGGCTATTCCCCCTAAAAAGGAATTGATAGAAGTCTAACCTCTGTAGGGTGGGAGGGTGGGATACAAAACGACTTATTTGACAAAAGGGCTATATCGCCTGTAATATAAGGCTGACCGTTTCAAGCAGGGACAAAAATGACCCAAATACCCAGATTCAAAGTCAAAAAACCGCCCCACCTCTCCCGCCACCCCCACCCGGGCTACTCGGTAAGGGGACGGGTATGGCTGGAAAAGGACGGCGAACTGTATATGGGAGGCGGCAGGGAGATGCTGCTGGAGCGCATCGATAAATTCGGCTCAATCTCCGCCGCCGCCCGCTCGATGAAGCTGGGCTACCGCAACGCCTGGCTCTGGGTAGAAGCCGCCAACCGCCTGGCGCCGTCGCCGCTGGTGGAAAAGGTCACTGGCGGGCCGGGGGGAGGCTATGCCCGCCTGACCGACGAAGGGCGCAGGGCGGTAGCACGATACAAGAAGTTGCGCTCTAAATTTGAGCGGTTCCTGACCCAGGTGGATTGATTTTTTTAGCCAACGCTATATCTTTCACAATATAGCCGCTAGCCTAGAAGGGAAAGTATGAAAAGACTGCTGGTTCTGCCCTTAATATGCTTGCTGTTTCTCATTCCTATTACCGGATGCCCCGAACAGGAGGAGGCGTCTGTCCATATGGCAGTGGAGTTTGTCGACCATGCTGCCAGTGCCCACATAGCCCGGAGTCAAGGTTGGTTTGAGGCTGAGGGCTTAAACATCACTGCTTTTGATAACTATATAACCGGTATGGCTCTGGCTACTGCCCTGGGCAGGGGCGACATCAATGCTGCCTATGTTTGTCTGATTCCAGCCATCACTGTCTATGCTAATGGCAATGTGCCGCTGAAGGTTGTGTGTGGAACACATACCTATGGTTATGGACTGCTCGTTGACCCTGATAAGATAAAAACGGTCAAGGACTTAGAAAATCCCGGTATCCGCCTTGGGTGCCCAAGAGAGGGCAGCCCTCCTGATGCGCTACTTCACAAGATGATTGATAAATATCAACTTGATGAGGACGAAATGTTAAGTAAAGTTCAACGCATGCCCCCACCCAATGTGCTTCTTGCACTCAAACTGGGGCAATTGGATGCCGGTTTTTGCTGTGAACAGTTCCCCACCATGGGCGAGGAATTAGGCTTCAAGGAACTCCTAGGTGCCAAGGACCTCTGGCCTGGTATGCAGGGGAGTGTTTTAATAGTCACTGATGACCTTATCAGGGAGTACCCTGAGACAGTTAAAAAGCTGGTAAAGGTAACTGAGCAAGGAATTCAATACATTCATGAGCACCCAGAGGAGGCAGCCACAATTGCGGCTGGTGAGTTAACGGTGGCTGGCAAGGAAGTCCTTCCTCTCAAGATAGGAGAAATCGCAGCTGAATTTGAAATCACTCCTGAGGTTATATTAAGGTCTCTAAAAACCAAGATGGAGTGTACCACCGCGGTTGACCCAAAGATAGTTCAAGAGGAAATAAATTATCTGGCAAAGCTGGGCTATATCAAGAACAGCTTTAACGCCGCCGACATTCTGGACTTAAGCTTCCTGGAGGCGCAGTAGTGCTCAAAAGAATCAGGCCCGGGTGGGGGCTGCTGCCGATAGCCATCTTCCTGGCGGTCTGGGAGCTGGTGGCCAGGTTGAATTTAGTCCCCGGCGAGCTGTCTTTTCCCCCCTTCTCGGTGGTGGTTATGGAGTTCTACTATCTGACCGCCAGCGGGGTGCTGGGGGATAATTTCCTGGCCAGCCTGGTAAGGGTTCTAATCGGCTTCTGCGCCGGCTCTATCGCCGGTATCGCCGTGGGCATGGTAATGGGCTGGGTGGATAACATCAACAAGACGCTGCACCCCATCATCAGCCTGTTTTACCCCATCCCCGCCCTGGGCTGGCTGCCCCTGCTCATGCTCTGGATAGGCATCAACGAGATGCTGCCCATCACCATAATCTTTATCTGCTCTTTCTTCCCCGTCCTCTACAACACCGTCACCGGCATCAGAAACGTGGACAAGGACTATATCCAGGTAGCCAGGACGCTGGGAGCCTCCGACGCCAAGATTTTAGCCACCGTGGTCATGCCTTTAGCCCTGCCCAACATCTTCACCGGCTTGAGGCTGGAAGCCGGCATGGCCTGGCGGGTAATCATCGCCGCTGAGATGGTAGCCATCCCCACCGGCATCGGCGCCCTGATGATGAGAGCACAGAGCCTCATCCGCATCGATATCATCATCGTCTGCCTGATAGTCTTAGCCGTGATGTGCCTCGCCTTCGAGAGGTTCTTCCAGTACATGGAAGCCAGGGTGACCACCAAATGGAGCTGATATGCCTTCTATAGAATTAAGAAATATCTGCCAGTATATCTGCCGCGATGTCAACCTGAAGATAAGGGATAAAGAATTAATAGTTTTACTGGGGCCCAACGGCGCCGGCAAGACCACCATAGCCCACATTATCGCCGGCCTGACCGACTACCGGGGCTCGGTGCTCTTTGACGGGGTAGCGGTGGATAAGCTCCCGGCCAACAAGCGGGAGGTGGGCTATCTCTTTCAGGATTTAGTCTTATTCCCCCACCTCGATGTCGCCGCCAATATCGCCTACGGCCTGACCGCCCGGAAACAATCGCCCCGGCAGGTTGAAAGCCGGGTAAAACAGCTCCTCCAGATGATGAAGATAGAGCACCTGGCTTCGCGCTACCCCAAACACCTTAGCGGCGGGGAAAAACAGCGGGTGGCTTTAGCCAGAGCCTTAGCGCCGTCGCCCAGGGTGCTGCTGCTGGATGAACCCTTATCCAGCCTGGACGTGCCCACCGCCAAGTACCTCCGCACCGAACTCAAGCAGCTCCAGCAGAGGCTGGGAATCACCACCGCCTACGTGACCCACGACCTGCAGGAGGCCGAGGAGATGGCAGACAGGATAGCCGTCCTCCAGAATGGCTGCCTGGAGCAGGTGGATAAGCCGGAAAAGGTCTTTTTCTACCCCCAAAACGAAAAGGTCTCCGATTTCATCGGGGCGCCCAATATCCTGGACTGCGACTACTGCCACAGCCTTGGCAGGGGGGTCATGGAGGTCGGCTGCGGCGGCCTGCCCATCATTGTCCCCCACGATGGAGAGTCGGTTCATCGCATTGCCTTCCTCCCCACTGATATCCGTATAGAGGAAACCCACCCGCCGGGGCCGGGGGTAAACCGCTTTAAGGCGCTCATCACCAGCATCAAACCTACCGACGAGACGGTCAGAATCGGACTCAAGGCGGGAAAGCTAGACCTGCTGGCGGGCATGCCCCACCATATCTTTGAGGAGATGGGCCTGGCAGTGGGTAAAGAGGTCTTCCTGATACTAAAACTCCGAAGAATAAGAGTCTACGAAGACAGATACAGCCAGCGGTCAGATTCGAACTGACGACCGGCGGTTTACGAAACTGTTGCCCACTCTAACAAACAATGCTTTCACGTACCAATTAGGACGTTTGTGTAAATTAAGAAAATGCTGGTTTGTGTCTAGAATACCAACTTGTGTTAACCCGTTTTATTCAGTCTATTAGCAAATTATTAGCAAAATTTTAACTAGAAATTGAGCCTGGACACTGAGCCAAAAAGGAATTTATGACCCTGGCCAAAGTGGAAATTATGAAGAAAACGTGGCCGAGGACAAAGTAGATACATATTCCTCGAAAAATTTCAATTTCTCCTAGTAAGTTAGAAAAAAGGAGACTCAGGTTATCCTTCAGGGAGTTGGAAGACTATCCGAACCCCCTTTTTATTTTCCAAAAGTCACGAAACAAGCTAAAGTGACTTTAACAAGTAATATTATCTGTATTTTATCTGAGTTTCTCTCTGGAGCCGAACAATCATTTAGTTGTCAGGAATGCCCACCAGGGTCCTTCTTCTTCAGTAATCTTTATTACTTTCGTGTTTGCCGCATCCAGGGTTAAAGTCCTCTCAACCTTTATGGGGATGAAGCCGAGAAGCTTTCTGCTTTCGTCTGCCTTGATTTTGTAGACTGCTCTGGCATTCTCTTCCTGAGGTGGACCCCATCATTAGGACAGGATAGGGGCAATATTAAGAGCGGGTCCCGCTATCCTCAAGGGGTCTGGTGTTAAGGATTCTACCACATCTCCATTGGTAGCTTCTACCGGGGTTGAGGTAAATACCTCGGCCGGTGTCCGGTAACCATGGGTCTGGTGGGGACGCTCGGTGTTGTAGAAACGGAAGTAATTACCGAGACCGATCCTGGCATCTCTGCCATTCTGATATGCTTTCAGATACACCTCCTCATATTTTACTGTCCGCCACAGCCGCTCGATGAACAGGTTGTCATTATAGCTTCCTTTCCCATCCATGCTGATTTTCACTCCGTGCTGCTTCAGCAGCCCGGTGAAGGCTTCACTGATAAACTGGGCGCCCTGGTCGGTGTTGAATATCTCGGGTTTGCCCTTCCTGAGCGCCTCTTCCAGAGCCTTGACGCAGAAGCCGGCGTCCAGTGTGTTGGAAAGCCTCCAGGAAAGCACGTACCGGCTGTACCAGTCGATAATGGCTACAAGGTAAAGGAATCCACGCGCCATGGGAATATAGGTGATGTCCGCCGCCCACACCTGGTCCGGCCGTGTTATTCTCATGCCACTGAGCAGGTACGGATAGATTTTATGGCCTGGCGCCGGCTTACTCGTCCTGGGACGCCGGTATATGGCCTTGATACCCATCACGCGCATCAACCGCCGGACACGTTTCCGGTTAACCCTCTGGCCCTGACTCTTCAGCCAGGCGGCTATCTTGCGTGCTCCGTAGAACGGCGTGGCCAGGTATTGACGGTCAATCAGCTTCATAAGAGTGAGATCCTCCTCGGAGATTCCTTTGGGCTGGTAGTACAGGCCGGAGCGGCTGATATCCAGCAACCGACACTGGCGTACTATTGAGAGCGACGGATGCCGGCGGTCGACCACCTCATGCCGCCGCTCCACGCTCAGCGACCCAAGGCGCTCTCCAAGAAATCCCGCTCTACCTTAAGCTGGCCGATCTGCTGGTATAACTGGGCAATGAGGCTGGCATCATCTTTCTTTTTGTGGTTATGGTCACCGCCGAAGATGTCGACGGCACCTTCAGTTAATGACTTCTCCCAGGCACGGATCTGGCTAGGATGCGCCTCAAACCGACTGGCTAGTTCGGCTGTTGTCTCTTCACCCTTTAATGCTTCCAGGGCTACCCTGGCCTTGAACGATGGGCTGTGTTTCCTTCGGTTCTGTTTCATGTCCTGCTCTTCCTATTCTGTATTTTATTCTAGGAGCAGAACCCGCTCTTAACAACCTGTCCGAATTTGGGGGACCACCTCAATAAGCTTGGCAGAGTAGCCGACATTGTTTGAATTCCAGGGATAGACAGATACATACATAAAGTAGGCGGGGGTGTGGCTATAGCCCCACCCCGGTCAGGCCCAATTGTTTATTAACCTCACCGCTGGTGCCCCCTCTCCTTCCCAACGTAGATTACCCGGGAAAACGCCCAGATTTTGACTACAGGGGCTGGCAGTATCCCTACAGGGCTAGCTGGCATTGTCAAGCCCCCCCACCTTGCTGTTTTTAGCGTCTTTATTAACCCTTATGCCCCGCTTTTTTATTCTGCCGCCTTGTAAGCGCCGCAGATATTTTTGCCCTAGTTTCAGCTGTGGGATGTCTACCTGTATGAGTGGCAATCTGCCTGGCCCGATACTCAGGGTCCTGCCAACTCTTCTTCATACCAGCGCTCAACTTAGCCCGATACTCAGGGTTTTGCCACCACTTCTTCCTTTCCAGCTGTGTTTTAATTGGAGAGTCCACATACTGCTTAGCAGCTGCGCAGTATCCTTTAACTTGGCCGTCCCTGGCTACAGCTTCAACTTGCTGTCCGCAAGCAGGACAGGTGACCTGGACCCGCTCCAACTCCAGTACTCCTCCACCAATCACCTTGGGCACGACCGGGACCAGCTTCAACTTCAGTACTCCCCCGTTACTCACCTTGCGCACGACCAAGCTAGTCATTCCGTCTAACCTCCAAGTATAGGACGCCTAGTCCCCATCGTATACATGATAACATTTCTATCTTTAAGGTCACAATATGCATCGTTTGCCAGGCGGTCTTCAGTCTGTGTTGGACGGAGATGACTTTTGTTCCACCACGTAACGCCAAAAGGTTCAATTGGCTGACGCTTGACACGGCGGTCACGAATGGTCTATCGTTCATAATAAATGTGAGAGGGGGAGGTCAATAGATGCAAGCATACTGTATGAAATGCCGTACCAAGAGGGAAATGAAAGATGCCAAGGCTATAACAATGAAGAATGGCAAGCCGGCGACTCAGGGTGTATGCCCGACCTGTGGCACGAAAATGCCACGTTCGAGCAAGAGACTCTTGAGACCTGCCCGTGCCGCGTACAAGCCGGCAGTAAGTCCGGCAGGCCCGCCACCGATAATGGTCACGTCATACTCACTCATTACCATTACGGCTGCTTTCAGCCAAACCTCCTTGGTATTCTCTGGTTTATTGTCTAGCTCGGATTTGTTATTCCCTCACGAGCAGTTATGGTGATTATTCTAAAGATAATTTTTCTCAGCACTCCCGCTAGCTGCCACGTTCTTGCTGGCAGAGATTATCGTAAACCCGGCATTGGGGAAATACCCCCTCTCCGGCAATTCCATACGTTTTACCTTACCTGGCCTTTGAAAAAGCGCTGAAATGACCTGCTCAATCGAAAAGCCGACTTGTTCCAGCAGTCTTGCAACCTCATCGTATCTGTAGAAGGTAGCGTATTTATAGAAACGGTGCCCCTGCTTTTTCTTCTGCTGATAAAACTTGCCCCAGGGGCTTTCCTTTAAGACCAGCCCCAGCACTATCTTCCCGCCGGGTGCCAGGATGCGCTTAGTTTCTCTCAGAACATCCATGGGCAAATCCACGAAACAAAAGGTAACAATCAAGAAGACCGTACCGAATGATTCTTCCTCAAAGAGCTCTTGCTCCCCCCAACCGAGAAATCCGGTTATTCCCCTCTCCCTTGCCATTTCAAGCAGTTTAATTGAAGGGTCAACGCCGGTCTCTATCCCCAGAGCTTGGGCAAAGCGACCGCTGCCCACTCCTACCTCAAGCCATGGTTTTGGCAGGGAAGGCAATACTTCGTGGAAGGCCAGCACCTCAATTGCGAAGACAGGTTTTCCCTCTCTATCAAACCAGGCATCATATTCCAGAGCCAGGTTATCGAAGGGAGACCATTCGGTGTTTTTCTGCCTTCCCTTTGTGTTTGATCCTCGAGTTCGGTAATTGGTTGACACCCTCTTCTCCTTCGCTAGGTTTCGCCAGCCTCACCATTAAAAGCCGGATTAAAAATAGTTAAGAGCCAAAGATTATTTGATGTATTTTTTTAGTTATATCCAAGGGTTCTGGTCGCTGCCAAACATTCCTTCCCACTGCTATTCCCACTGCTCCCGCATTTAAAGCACCCTTTATTCTGGAGAGAAATTCTTCATCTTCAATCATTTCTCCCCCAGACATCACCACCTTGGTCGGATTAGCACACTCCACCACCCATTTAAAGCTGTTAGTAGAACCGGTGTATTTAACTTTGACCAGGTCTGCCCCCAATTCCAATCCGATTCTGGCTCCATAGGCAACAATGGAAGGAGTTTCATCAATTGCTAAACTCTTCTCCCTTTCTTTCTCTTCCTCTGCTATTTTGAAGGTCTTTGAAGAGGATTTTCGATCAAAAAGGGATCTGCCCCGGGGATACATCCAACCGATGGCTGGGATTCCTTCTTGATGGGCTTCTCTAATTATTTGGGCAAATTCCTCGTGCATTTGATCTTCATGCTTTGATCCTGAATAAACGGTGTAACCCACTGCTGAAGCTCCAAGGGAGAGGGCGTCAGCCACTGAATAAAGCTGGGGAGAAAAGGGATCCTCTTCGGTATAAAGCTCTGATTTTCCATTTAGCTTTAGAATTAGAGAGACTCCGGAATCCCGAATCTCAGCTTGATATTTTTCAGCTAGTCCAGCATGCAATACTATTCCAGTAAATTTTCCTCTTTTAGCTATATCCAAAATGTATTCTAATTTTCTGCTTTCTGGGTTTCCCAAAAAATCTCTCGGCCCGTGCTCAAATCCCTGGTCATATGCTAAAATCATCGCCTTTCCAGTTGGGACTATTCTTTCCATTCTTTCTTTAAGTTTTTCTTTCATCTTTTACCTCCTAGCTGAAAAATTTTTCTGCTACTCTATAAATATTTAGATTTACGGTTTTTATTCCCCCCGCGGCTTGGGCTAAGGGGACATCAGTTATTCTGTTGCCGTGGAGGGAGACCATCCTTCCATATTTTTTATTTTTGGTGAGTTCAAAAGCTCTTACCCCAAAAGCTGTGGCCAGAGTTCGATCGTAAGCCACCGGAGCTCCCCCTCTCTGCATGTAGTCCAAAGAGGAAACTCTGGTCTCCAACCCAGTTTTCTCTTCAAGAATCTTTCCCAGCAGTTTCCCTATTCCTCCCAATCTGCCTGTCTTTTCATCGGCAATTGTTTTCCCCTCCAATTTTGCTCCTTCTGCTACTACTACAATACTAAAGTTTATGCCTCGTTCACTTCTTCTTTTCAACATCTGGCAGAGTCCTTCTATCTTTTCTTGATCCAAGGGGAACTCAGGAATTAAGATCGCATCTGCTCCATTAGCAACCCCAGAATAGGTTGCAATCCAACCCGCATGGTGACCCATAACCTCGAGGATCATCACCCGATGATTGCTCTCCCCAGTGGATCGAAGCCGATCCAGCGCATCGGTAGCAATCTCCACTGCTGTTTGAAACCCTATGCTGAAATCAGTCCCCCTTACATCGTTATCAATGGTCTTTGGTATTCCTACCACTGAAAGACCCATTTCAAATAATCGATTAGTTACGGTTAGGGTCCCTTCTCCTCCTAGGATTACTAATCCCTCTAATCCTAGTTCTTTAAATTTATCCAAGACCAATTGGGGTCCATTTTCAATTTTAAAGGGGCTAATCCTTGAGGTTCCTAGAATTGTTCCTCCTCTATCAATGATTCCTGAGGTCTTAACCCTGTCCAAGGTCTCATTTTCGTTATCGATCAAACCCTTCCAACCATTTTGAATTCCGACCACTTCAAACCCAAATTGTATTGCAGTTTTAGTCACTGCCCTAATCGCCGCATTGAGTCCGGGGCAATCTCCGCCTCCGGTCAAAATACCAATTCTCTTCCGGTTTTCCACTTTCACCTTCTCCCAGAATCTAATTTTGTGCCGTAGACCGATATCTTCATGTTTTGTCACCCTCTTTAGTTACATTTTTATTATCTCGATTGCCTTCATGGGACAGGCCCGGACACAGTCGCCACAGCCCCGGCAGTCAGAAGGATCCATCATAGGTATCTCGTAGGGTGCCTCCTGCTTGAGCAGCTTTTGGGAATAGGCCTGTACAGCGGCGCAGACACCGCTATCACACTTCTCCGGATGGCATTTCTTATAATCTACTAGCGCCATCTTGCTTGGCATAAGTTCCTCTTTATCAGTATTGTAACTATCAATGATTCGGCTTGCATCGTTCACATCCTATTCTTCGCCTGACGAGCTTTACAGCTCAAGCACAGGTTCGCCTGGGGAAGCGCTTCTAATCGGGCTGGCTCTATAGGTTGATCACAGATGTCACATAGGCCATAGGTTCCTTGGTCAAACTTGTGCAAAGCATGTTCTACCTCTGCTAGTTGGTCTCGCACACGCTTTTCTAAGATTAACCCCTTTTCCACCTCGACAATCTCTATAGCCAACTCCCTCTGTTCACCATAGGGATCTCGCTCCCGTCTCTCAGTTACAAGAGCAGTAGTCTTTAGTTCTTCCAGTAAACTTTCCCGCTCAGTCTCCAAACGGCGACGAAGTGGGTTAAAATCAGCAGCCATTTCTTCCTCCTGTCCCACCTATCCACGCTTAAAGCAGGTTGTTTCATTTCAAATGCCAATGCTCTCTTCTCCTTACACCGCACATAGATGATAAGAAAGTAACACTGGTACTGTCTCACTTTCCTCTTGTTTCATGTCCTGGTGCCCCTACAGGTCTCTTGTCTTTTAGAGCTGGGCTCTGTCGGATCTCGTCAGAGCTCCTCAACTCACAGCAGTAAGAGCACTGCAGACATTTCTCACACCATCCGTATAAATCCCTATCAATGAACATATCACCGCCACACCGAGGGCAGCTTCTCAGTCGCCACCTCATCACGGATACCACCTCCTGAAGGCGTAGCCAGCATTCTGTCAATGGCTAGGGTAGATAGCTTATCCATCTGCTATTGGCCTCTATTTTCTTCTCTCTTTGCCTCCTCTAGCTCAGCCTCCAACTCCTCCAGTTGCTGCCACATTGATGGCGGCACGGAGTGAGCTGGCCACCTAGCCTTGAGGTCGGCTATTTTATCCTCAATCTCTCTTACTTTGTTTTTACTCACTTTATGCCCCTATAGCTCGTATACAGGAGTTTCGCCCGGGTGCAAGCTGTGCCATTTCTCTAGCAATTGCTCTTTGCTTTCCTCGTGCTCCGGGTCAGGTATGCAAGCATCTACCGGGCAAACCTCGGCACACTTCGGCGATTCAAAGTTGCCAACGCATTCAGTGCACCGGTCAGCATCTATAATGTAAACCTCTTCCCCCTCAGATATTGCTTCATTCTTACATTCAGCTTCACACGCTCCACAGCTTATACAGTCATCAGTGATCTTGTATGCCATTTATCACCCTCCATTTATTCTTATTTTGCTGAAACGGCATGTTATGCCGGTGTCACATTTGCTCATTTCCTTCTCCCATATCCGCATCCTTTACCCAGATCCGGTACATTTTCTCTCCGCTCTCTTCATAGCATTGAAATCCTCTGGAGTCTGCTTCCTCTACCTTCGCATTCTCTTCGCCCTTGAGTTCTACGAACTGGCTTAACCAGTTTCTGAAATGAGCACCCCCACCGAAGTAGACCTTGGTCCACCTGGTACCGTCCTCGTCAACTCTCTGCTGAATCTTTTCCTCTTCAGCCATTCGTCTCTGGATTGGATTCCCCTGATCTACTTGAGCCCTATTCATTCCTGCGCCTCATTCGTTTCCAATCTTCTGCTGGGAAAGCCCATCACTTTCGTTTGTCACGCTATTCAGAAGGGCTCTCAGCGACCTTCGGTCCTGAAGGCCGAGGAGCGTCTTCACCGGTTGGGAGTCCTTGAAAATCAAAATGGTAGGTACGGCGATAATGCGATACCCGGCTGAGACATGAGGGATTTTCTCCACATCGACCTTCACAAATTTCACTCTGCCCTCATATTCATTCGCAAGCTCATCGCCAAAAAGACACGTCGGGTAACAGGAATGGCACCACCGAGTAGTGAAGCAGGTGAACACTGGAATTTGGCATTCCAGTACCTCCCTCTTAAAACCTCGGTCAGTAATCTCTTTCATAGACCACCCTCTTTTTGGTCATAAGGCTCTTTTAATCTCAAGTACCGGTAAGCATCCTACTAAGAAAGCGGTTCCCGCGTTTACTTTATTGCAAAGGCCCTGACAGACACATCTGGTATTGGAGTCCGGCCACCTGACAACCCTAGCTTTTCTCTGGCTTCGTAATAACTAGTGCTTCCGAAGGACTGCTCGGGACCAAAGGTGAGGCATAGCTTCAACCTTAGGTCTTCGAGTGCATCGTTAAGGTCAGGAGAGTTCCACATCGGAATCACCAGCGAGTATGTCGTGTATTCTGACGCAATTGCCTCGCCGTAGTTTTCTCGTAGCCAGTCCTGGCAAAGCCTATTAATCTAGCCAACGCTCATAATACCCTCCTCTCCGCAGTCAGACAGGGTCACTCTCTCTTCTCTTTCTCCTCACATTCCGGGCAGTAACCCTCAAGGTACAACTCAACTTTGGTTACATTGAAGCCGTGTTGCTGCTGCACCTTGTCCACTAGCTTAGGAATTAGAGGACTCTCAAAGTCTACGATCTTCCCACAGCCCCGACACACTAGGTGGTGATGCTCCGGCGTTTGATTTATCTCATAGTAGCACTGCGCCTGACCCAGCCGCCTCTCATTCACCAAGCCCAATTCTTTAAACAAGTGCAAATTGCGATAGACTGTACCCAGACTGATAGATTGGCCTTTACCGATTGCACGCTGGTACAGCTCTTTGGCATCTATATGCACACGGGCATCACGGATTAGTTTCAACAGCAACTGTCGCTGATCAGTTATTGGATGACCCTTTATTTCGGTGGGGAGGTTGCGAATGGTTCTCATTCTCATGCGCATATTATAATTGTTTTGACCTTCTGAGTCAAGAAGCGAGCTTGGTAAATTCTGCAGCAGTTCATTAGCGTCCGAAGGTAATCAGGAGAGGAATCTATATGGGAGCTTTCACTCTTGTTTCCTCTGGCATAGCTCACCACATTAGGGCGTCAACGAATTTCAAAGGTGAGTACCACTGTTTAGAGGGGCAATGCCTATCTTAGGTCGTGGGCTCGCATTTCATCCTCTCCTTTGAAGGAGGGGGAGGCTGGTGGTGGGGTTAATAAACAACCCCCTTAGCAAGGGAAAGCAAGCAAACTATTCAAGGTCCCGGCAAGAGGGCTAAAAGTCGATTCTAGGGTTTTCTACAACCTGCTCCAACCAGCGGTCTGAATTGCAGTATTTCCAACTTATATTGGGTGTAGTGGCATGGAACAATCAAGGATAAGTCACGCAACCGTCTAAAATCATGGAATCCGTGGAAGCCGCCGATAAGTCTGTAGACTTTTCCAAACTTTGATGCAGGGAAGAGGGATGCACCACCATACGACCTCAGAGATAGTGTATCTTATCTGCTTCAAGTATGGCTTGTGCAGCTTGAGGCAGCTTAACCGGGGTAACGAAGTCTTCAATAGCTGAATTGTCGTCTATTGTTTTGCCAGCCTCATCGATGACAGACGCAGGAATAGCTGCATATCTTAGGGGGAATATTATTTATTCCCAGACTGTGTCCTAGTCGCCTTGATGGAACTGGCCCATAGACGACAAAATTTATCACTATCCTGACTCCATATGCTCTATTCTTGCCACCATCGTTGACAGCGCCGCCATCCACGTTGACGTTTGCAACCCCAAGACATTCGGTAGTTAGAAGAGCTGAATTCAAGACCTAAATCAGCAAGTCTTTGTAACATTTCTCTCGCCAGGTCTAGGTCTGCCGCATCCTTGGGGGTATCATTGATTATTATTGTTCTCCGCGAGTAACCTGGCCAATCCAACAAGCGGTCATATTGCCGCCTCTTTTTCTCATCGCCGAGGACCTCATAGGCCTCATTTATTTCTTTGAACTTTTCCTCAGCTTCTTTGACATTGCCCGGGTTGCGATCGGGGTGATAGCGAAGAGCCAACTGGCGGAATGCCTTCTTGATATCCTCAGCACTCATGTCTCGGCTTACGCCAAGAATACAATAGTAATCCTTCAGACTCATGCTCACTCCTTCTTCAAGAAAATCTGGAGGTTCCTGACTTCTCCCACATCCTTCAGGCAAGAGGCCATAGCCAGAAGCACACTACTTATAATTTGCTTGGGGAAGGTAGTCAAGGTTATGGGGATGTTGTTAATGTGAAGGGAGAGCCGCTCTTTCTGTGGCTTTATGAAGCCCTTCTCTAAAAGGTCAGCGATGTCCTTAATATCATCTGTGGGGAATTGTCTGGCCTTGGTCTCCAGCGGTTCATCGGTGACTATGCCGATGAGCTTCTTAATATCTTTGAGCAGTGGACCGGCATCCCTACGGTGGACTTCTATCTTGGGGGCATTCCCCTGCTTAAAGCCTTCAGCCAGGATAATGTCGTAGTCCTCACCCAGCAGACGGGCTATCTCGTCAAGTGTGGCATCCTGAGCAACAGGCTTTATCATCACAATCTTATCCGGGGAGCTAATAGCTATAGCCTCGCTCCCTGCTTGAATGTGGCGCCAGCTATCCTTACCCGCTTCATCAAAGTTAACTCCCTGAGGAGTATGCTTGATGGTAGCCACCCGGTAACCGCGCGACTTCAGTTCCTGAACAAGCTTCTCAATAAGAGTTGTCTTGCCTGATTTTGAATTACCTATGACTGAAACTATGGGTGGCATTGTCTATTCGCCTCCTTAATGTTTGCGGTAAGCCCTTTTCCACGGCTTCCTCTCCATCGTCAGGTAATCTTTTATTGCTTCCTTCAGCGTATCTGCTGCCAGAAGGGCGCAGTGTTCCCCTTTTTCCGGCAATCCGCCCAAGACAGCCAAAATATCTTGCTGTCCAAGCTTTTGAGCCTCACTAACAATCTTTCCTTTACACATCTCAGTAACCATGCTGCATGAAGCAATAGCATTACCACAGCCATCGGTCATAAAAGTGACATCGGCAATGGTGCCATCTTTTACCCCGAGCCACATCTCCATGGTATCACCACAGGAACCGGTTACCTTGGCAAAGCCATCGGCATCCTCCATATCGCCCACGTTTCTTGGATTCATCGAATGGTCGATAGCTGTCTCTGAGTAGACCTTCCTAGCATCTTCTATGATGAGTTCTTGAAGCTCATCAAATTCTGAAGTCATGACCCAGCTTCCTATCTCAGTTCGCCTTGGTTGATATCGCTTCAGAAAAAGACTTACCGAAGTTACTCATAATCTCAGCGTCATAACGCTCAATGTTCCCCTCATCGCAGAGCTTGGCCAGCTCCGGGTCTATTGGTAGCTGTGCTAGAAGCGGAGCATTGGCGGCTTTAGCCATTTCCTCTCCCCGACTCTTACCGAAAAGCTCAATCTTCTTACCTATCTCAGGGACATAGAAGTAACTCATATTTTCCACCACACCAAGGATAGATTTGTCCATTTTCTGAGCCATGTTGACCGCTTTTCTAACTATCATGTCAACCAGGTCCTGAGGGGTATAAACGATGATTACCCCCGATATAGGGAACGACTGCATTACGGTAAGTGGAGCATCAGCCGTACCTGGTGGCAGGTCTATAATTAGATAATCAAGTTTGCCCCATAGGACATCATTCCCGAACTGCTTGATGGTGTTTGAGATAAGCGGTCCACGCCAAATAACCGCATCATCCTCACTGGGCAGAAGCAGGTTAATAGACATTATCGCAATGCCTGACTTTGATAGCACCGGCAGTATCCCGCTATCACTACCAGTGGGTCGCGTAGTGATGCCAAACATCTTGGGAATACTGGGACCGGTGATGTCAGCGTCAAGGATGCCTACTTCATAGCCCTGACGCTTTAGCACTACTGCAGCTAGGCTAGCCACCAGTGACTTGCCTACACCCCCCTTGCCACTCATCACAGCAAAGGTATGGCTGATTTTATTCAACTCTGCTGGCTTACCTTCAGCGAATTCTACCTCTACTTTGTTTACCTCAGGTAGCTTCTCTATCACTTCCTTTGCTTTGGTCTTAACCCAATCCTGTTCTCCGCTACTTAGCGCTGCTGAAGCCAGCGTAATCTTAACCCCACGGTTCAGAAGGAAAGTGACCTCACGAACCAGATTTAAACTAGCTAGGCTCCGCTTGATGCCAGGAACCAGCACCTCCCCTAAGCTTTCTCTTACTTGCTCCTCAGTTATCACAGGTTATCCTTCATTTTGTCTTTTTCTCTAGTGGTCACATCATCGTGGTCGTCAACCATCTCCTCGCTAAACCGCTTTATATGGCTTTCAGTAGTTATTTTCCCTAGAAGCGAGTCCCCATAGTTGTTAATGCTCACCTTTTGTTTTTCTAAAAGGAAAGTCTTGTAAACGAAATCGGAACTCATCGTTTCTATTTTGGGCAAAGGTTTTCCATTTGGAGTCTTGCCTTCAATAGTAATTGACTGTCTACTATGCTGAAGAGAGACATCATAAGGTAGTTTTCCCCAGAACCCCTCGAGCTGCACAATTGGCCATGAAACAATTGATTCTAGCGCTTTGACTTGGTGGGAAAAAGCTGACTAACCTCACAAGTTATAACCCCTTGGAATACTCTATCAGGTGTCCAGTACCAAAGCCCATACGCTCAACAAAATTTAGAAGATTCCTGTCATGGCGGTCTACATCCATGTGTATTTTCTTGATACCTCTGGAAAGAAACTTGTCACATATAGCGTTAACCAGTTTGGTGGCAATCCCGCTCCGCTGGTAGTCAGGGTGGACACCGAGGATAAGAATTACGCCTATTTCGGTTGCGGCTTCACCAATATGTGCTATTCTCCCGAGAATAAAACCTCGGACATGACCTTCAATCTCAGCCACAATGCCCAATCCGAGCAATTCTGACATGTCCCCCTTGATCAGATCTACATAGCTAACAGGTTTTGCTAGGTGCCCCACGTGCCTATCAATAGTGAAAATGTGCTCAGTTGTGAGATTGGCATAGGTAATGGCTCCTCCTGCGCTCCTTATGTGGTGATCAATAGAAAAGATAGCATCAAGGTCTTCAAGGTTCATGCCACGAACTCTGGCTTCCGCACTGCCACTACTCATAGTGACCTCCCTTTTTAGTTTAAGTCTAGGCTCCTACAGTTATTGCTTTCGGCCTAGGCAATATTGCCGTCTCTCCTAAGGTTATGGAACCAAGAGGACAGGCCATCATACAATCGCCGCAACCAAAACATTTTTTTTCATCAACTTGGTAATAAGAGACACCGTCTTGTTTTACCAGACTGATGGCTTCCATGCCTATCCCTTTCGGGTCACTACAAGCCCGCTGGCACATGCCACAAAGAATACACTCTTCCTCTCCTAACTCACCTTGAGGAGGAGCCAGCCCTAGTTCTTCAGCCAAATCCCGGATTACCTTTACCTTGGAACATCTTTCCAGATATTTCCTTACTATCTCTTTGCGGCGCTCCTTTACACTTTCTGAATTAGCATTTACCACCATGCCATCTTTTACCTTGGTGATACAAGCCAAGGGAAAGCTGGATTTACCATCCTGCACTACTTCCACTGTACACACCCGGCAAGCTCGGGCTGGCTTTAGGTCTTTTAGTGCTGGGGAATCATTGTGACAAAGGGTTGGTATTTTGCCTACCCCGGGTACATTTCTAGCTACTTCTAGGATGGTTGTTCCATCCTGAGCTTTAACCTCTGTTCCATCGATAGTTAAACTTACCATAGTCTCCCCCTTTTCTAATTTTAATTTAGCCCTTATTTATTTGATTGTCAACGGCTAAAATGTAAGGATGGCTCCTTTCTATATCACATTCCATCTTATCGTTCAGTGGTCAAAAGGCCTGGGTTACCTCCTTGCAATGTAGATTCTCTTGCTCCCGTTACTTTCAGGCAAAGGCTTCATTCTCGCCCCTTTCTTGAGAGCTGAAACACCCGCAGGCAAATAAAGAAGGGCACTCCCCCGCTATCTAGGATAGCGATGGGGGATGACGTGTCAACGCCACCCTGTTCCAGCCGACTCAGGCTATTTACCTCTAATCTGGTACCTAGGTAAATAGAGGCGTTGTTGCAATTGGTTCCAGAAGGTGCTATAACTTTTTTGCAATTTAATAAAAGGGAAACGGGGGCGCTAAACTTTAGTGCCCCTTATTTTTTGGAGGGGGACGTTATGGTTGTAGAAAACATGCCTGGGGCAGCAGTTTACGGTTACGGCCCCAAATAAGGTGTGGGTCAGCGATATAACATATGTGCCTACCGACGAAGGCTGGCTGTATGTTGCCGGCCATAAGGACCTTTATGCCGGTGATATCGTTGGGCTACGCGATGGGAGAGCGGCTAACCAAGAACCTGGTCAACCAGTCGTTAATCAGGGCTGTTGCCGTCAAACGCCCGCCTCATGGGCTAATTCACCACTCGGACCGGGGCAGCCAGTACTGCTCCCATGAATACAGAAACCTCATGGACCGATTCGGCCTGAAAGCATCGATGAGCCGGAAAGGGAACTGCTTCGACAATGCCCCGATGGAGAGTTTCTGGGGGACGCTTAAACAGGAGCTTGTCCATCATCACCGGTACAGAACCAGGCAAGAGGCGATACGGGATATTACCGAGTATATTGAGATATTCTATAACCGGCAGCGCCGACAGGCAAGACTTGGTTTCCTGTCACCGGTGAGCTATGAGCAAAGATACTATGCAGGGCTGCTGGCAGCATGAAAGGTTTGGTGTCCACTATTGACATCCGACGTCAAACAGCTTTCTTATTTCCTGATGTGTATAAGGTTTCACTACGTTTAGTTTCGGATTAGCCAATTTAATTTTATGCAGGGGACTTCCTTGAATATAATCTTCCCTTACGCACCAGTTAGAAAACGCCTTCAAAACGCAGTAGTAGTGATAAACTGTTGAATATGTGGCTCTTTTACGGCTGGATTCAGAGCCGTTACCCTTCACTCCCCATCGATTAATACTTCCTGAGACATAGCCTGAAAAATCCCTTATGTACCATTCTGTAATGAGACGGGTATCATCCGGCCAGCTCTGCTGTTCCGCGTACCAGAGAAAGCGCTTCAAAATCCCCTCATAATAATCCAGAGTTTTGGGACTTTTACAGTCGGTACGCTGAGTGAGGATAAATCCTTTAACGAGGGAACTAAGAGACGTGCTGACGGGCGCCTGTAGCTTGATAGACACAACCATTTTTCATTTTATGGACCCGCCCTTTTCTACAATAATGTGGTCTATTTTGTATTCAACCACACCTTTTTTGCTCTACAATCAAGAGGTCTGACGTAGACCTTCTAGCTTCATGGTGGGCGGTACCGTACAATAGGCAGAACTTTTAAGACCTACTGAGGTAGGCCGCTTGAAGCCGGCTAGGCGGGGACGGCAAAAATCGATGATTTCCTGCTCGGTAGCCTTTTCTCCCTTTTTGAGCCTGACTATAGCTCTCACCTGCTAGCCAACAGTATTAACAATTAAAGCGTTACTGCGATAGCGCTCTGATTATATCGTAGCAGCTCTCAGGAATTCACTTTCCCCTACTCTTTACCGCCTCCAAGGTGTCAATAAAGGCATCAATCCTAGCCCTAGTGTCGGCTTCACTATAGGAACTAATATCTATAATATCACTCTCCAGAATCAGCGAGGGGACTTTCCTATATAATTCTTCTTTTGTCTTACCCTTGCCCAATATCAATACAGGGATGTGCTTGTATATCTTTGCTATTTGATTCAACAGCCAGATCAATCCTACATGCCAGCTACGGCAAGAAAAGGCCTCATGCACTACGATACCGTCTATATTATATTGTTGAATGTAATTAATGGTGCGCTCCACATCAGGTTCAGAGCCAGGGCGTTTTTTTGCCTTGTCATACCAGTAGGTCCAGCGTCTTATCCACCTCCAGGCCATATACTCCAGGGGGTCATCTGTCTTCGGTAAATCAAGCTCTCTTACAGGATACACCTGCTCATTATAAGTGCTCTCTACTGGAAATACGGCTCCCTTACTCCAGAAGTAGTTAAAATCAGTCAAGGCAAACCATGACGGCAACCCTCCAGCCCAAACCAGCCGATACTTCTCATTTTCAATTACACCTAGCTTATGTTCCACCTTGTACTTCAGTTCATCCCGTAAGTCCCGATAAAAGTTATACGCTTCCTGCGTTCCCATCATAAAAGCCTGGGGCACCATGCAATTCATAGCATCCCCGGTATCCATTGGAGTAGGAAGAGTCTTACGCAACTCGCGGCATTCCACATGTAAATCAGTAGTGTCATCAGCCAGTTTGAGTGTTTCCCACAATCTATCCCAATCTATCTTCTTGTGAAAATGCTCTTCTAGGAATTTCACCAAGTCCCTGAGGTCTTCGGTCATATACTTAGCATAATAGCCCTCAACCTCATGGAGATCGACATCATATTCATATATAGGGTATAAACCGGTAAGATTATAGATAGGAACATCGGGCTGAAATTGCTGTGCTGCCTGATACCACTTATTTCTCGGGTCACAGAGTATCTGGCCGCTGGACAACATAACCTTGGGCCTTGCCTGCCCACCCCATGGAGCATCGGGGGGCATCTCGCCCAATTCTTCACGCCACTCGTCGAAGCCTAAGCCACAAAGAGCGTAGGTGCACAGAGAACGGGAGAAGTTCAAAGACTCTGCCCTCTCTAGGAAGCGCTGAGCATCACGCTTGGCTCCACATATGCCAGCGTAGTTTTCTGTCCATACCGGCACTATATCCATGGCTCGGAGAATTTCGTCATAATTGCACTCAATAAAGGCGTAAGCTATATCCTTACCTTCCTGTTGTGCCTCTACCGAGCTTCCAATAGCTGCTTTAACCATCGGGCCGATCTTCATTGCTGCTACAGTTCCATATTTCCTCCCCCTTTTACCCTCTATGGGGTACTTCTCCGGCCATTTTTGTTCTTGCATTTGTTCTCCCTTCCAAGTTATCTAGTAAGGACCTCCAAAAATGCTTGAATTCTCGTCCGCAGTCTTGCAATGGTTGACATTGAATACTCATCTTCAATATAAAGTACTGGGATATCTAACGATTGTATGTACTTTATTCTTGCTGGCACTTCAAAGCCAAAGGGGTCACAGTATTTAAGGAGGTAAAGTATCACACCATCAACCTTGAATTCCTTAATAAAGCCGCCAATATCGCCAAACCTCGCCTCTAAATCTTCCTCATATGTTTCTCCAGTCCATTCTCTATAGGTGCGGGGACAATTTAACTTCCTGAGGTAGTAATCAGCTATGCTATCAACAGGGTGTTGACCAATATCCACATCGAAAAAGTAATCTCTGGTACCAACGCACATACTATCAACCACTACGCTGGCTCCGCTATCTTCAATCAACTTGATAAAAGCGATATCATCAACTTCAGCGCCAACCACCATTATTCTGGGCGATTTTTTAGCTGGAGGGCCGGCTCTCTTTTTAATCTCATCAATAACACCATCCAGTAACTCATTAGCTTCACCTACAGGAAGGCCCATGGCAGCCACCAGCACCTTGGTTACCTCTGTGCCTGAAGTTAGAGGCGGGTCTGACTTCCTAAACTGATACAGCTCCCTTACTTTAGCCTTGTTTTCATTGTGAAGCTGAATCGCTTGGACTAAACTCTCGTCGGAAATTTCCTTCCCGGCAAATCTACCTAAACTTTTTCTAAATGTATCAAGCTCAGCCTTAAAGAATTCCTTTGATATATCCTTGGTCGTGTGAGGAATATTGATGAAATGGGAGTAAGATAATCCAAGGCTATAACTTATCGTGCTATAGCTCCGGGTGATACTATCACAGGCGTGAGGTATAACTATACCATCCAAGAATTCATACTTGCCCTTGAGCAGCATGTCAAAGCAGCTCCGCACCAGCGGGCAGACAATGGTTTCCATCTCGGTATCAGCCTTGGTAATGGGCTCGTTGACATCCCCTTTTATCCTGAAGGGGACAAAGCCGGCGGCAGCAATAATCTCAACAGGAGTAAGGGCACAGAGATAGCCCATTATTCTCTGCCCCTGTTTCTTCAGTTCTCTAGCTCTGGAGCCATAATCCTGATAGTATTTATCTGCCGTCGCCAACCCCCCACCAGAAACATCTACTGGCATATCGACTGCTCCTTTCTGCAAAAGCCTAGCTTCAGGGTATGACCTCTTCACTCTTTAAGCTAGCAATATCTTCCCAGCTATAACCCAGCTCCAATAAAATCTCCTCGGTATGTTGCCCTAGTTCAGGCGCTTCTCTTTTCACTGAGGCCGGGGTCTCATGGAATGTCCACGGGAAGCCCAGCATCTTTATCTTACCCCACACCGGGTGGTCAACCGGGACAATATAATCATTGGCCAGGGCCTGCGGGTCTTTAAAAACCTCACTGGCCGACTGAATTGGAGTATGAATTACATTCTCTTTCTTAAAAATCTTCATCCACTCGTCTCTGGCCTTGGTAGCAAACCGCTCATCCAGTATAGCCACCAGCTCTTTACCGTTATCATGCCTGGCTTCTATAGTGCTAAATTTGGGGTCATGCTCCAGTTCCTCTAAACCCATTGCCTTGCACACATTAGGCCAGTATCTATCCGGCTGGAGGTGAGCGATAACAATCCATTTGTCATCCTTACACTTGTAGTGGTTATAAATCGGGTTACCCGCTTCCGACCTGAGCAACCTGGGAAACTCCTTCCCCAAAATCCCGGGAGCGGCAAAGTTGACCCCGTGCAAAGCAATCAGGCTACCCATTAACGAAGTGTCAACCAGCTGCCCCTTGCCCGTCTTTTCCCGGGCATAGAGGGCAGCGGTCACCGCCCAGCCGCACATAAGTCCGCCATGCTCATCACCCATTCCCGGTATCAGAGTTCCAGGTGGACCACCCCTCTCCCCGGACATCATCATGGTTCCCGACCTGGCTATGCCGGTATAGTCAAAAGAAAGCTCAGTAGCATCCGGGCCTTTCCTGCCCCAACCAGAGGCATGAGCATAAATAAGCCGCGGATTCCTCTTGAACAGGACTTCCGGACCAATTCCCATCCTCTTTGGCGCCTCTATACTCATATTGGTCAGGAAGACGTCAGCCTTATCAATCAGCTTTAACAATATCTCCATTCCTTTTTTGGTTTTCAGGTCCAGAACGATACTTCTCTTATTACGATTATTGCTCTCAAAGTAATAGTTGCGCCCCTTTAAACCGGTATCAGCGCCTACAATCCTCATCATCCCCCTCGCCGGGTCGCCGGTATTAGGCTCTACCTTAATCACATCGGCACCCAAGTCACCCAGTCTCATTCCAGCCACTGGCCCCTGCTGAAACATGGTTATCTCCACTACCTTAACCCCATCTAAAGGCCCAGCCATAATTCACACCTCCTTTAGCAAACTTTAACCGGGGCAGGTCTCCTGGCACCAGGTTATTCAGGGTGCGCAGGGGACAATGGGCATCGCCACCTGGGCCTCGCTGAGGTGTGCGAGCTATTGCCCAGCGTCGAGGAGCCTTTCTTGGTCAGCTCAAAGCAACTGGACAGGCTGACGGAACTTGCCCACTGGCTTAATCGGCTGCAGATGGTCAACGAGTGCTTTATCTTGAATAATGTTAACCTGGCGGCTACCAAAATTCCCCGCAATGTTTGCTAGACATGAAATCTTCTAGGAGTAGGCTCCATACTCACGAGCCACATCGATGAAGGCATGCATGTTCTCTGGTGTTGCCATATCGATGTCTGCCCCAGGCGCAAGAAAATAGCCACCATCCTGCCCAACACTGTCGATCAGGTTCTTGCAATAGTCCTTGATCTCTTGCGGTGTGGAGGCCAGGAGCATCGAAGTAGGCACGTTGCCACCAAAGCAAGCCCAGCCGCCGAACTTCTTCTTGACCGCTAACATGTCCGTCTGGTCAAACTGCCAAAAAGTCTTCCCTGCGGGCAGCCCTGATTCAGCGATGATATCCAGGCGCGTATTGTAGCGGCCCTCTACAAGTGCGCCAGGAACGATGCCTTCATCCATCAAGCCCAGCATAACTTGCTTGAAGTAGGGCCAGTAGAACTTCCTAAACTGTGCATCCGACATAAAGGTATCGTCGCCCTTGTGCAAAACTCCTATTACGATCGGGACCCCGCTCGCGTTGGCACCTTCAATGCCCATCTGGATGGCAATGGGTACCAGGCGTTCGCACGCAGCTAACACCTTATCCGGCTGACGGTACACATCTAACATGATGCCCTTTGTACCACGCAGCGTGTCTCCGATGATGTCATAGGGAACTTTCCAAAAGCCACCCATAGTGGCCGGCATTCCCATCTTACCCACCACTTCCTCTGTAATCTTAGCCATCGTACCCATATACTCCGCGGCAATCTGGCCAGCCTCCAAGAATGCCTCGAATGCTTCCCGAACCGGAGGCGTAGCAAGCACGCCCGTCAGCATCGGAACGATGGGAAATTCCATCGCGTTAAAGAAGGTTGGCAGCATCCGCCAGCCTTCCAGTGCCGTGAATGCACGCGGCATGTAGGTCCGCATGAAGAAGCCTTCAGGGTCTGCGATCAGTTGATCGTATTCATCTTCCCGCATGTAATCGCTGTCTACCATTTGGTAGCTCTTCGTGTCCATAGGCAGGTCACCCCCGGGCCAGCGATAGGTTTTCATGCCCAGCCGATCGTACATCTTGCCGGGCCCAAGCATCACCATGTTGTAATCCGGTTGGAAATCTCGGTGGAACTTGATGATCGCTTGCGCCGCTTTCTCAGCATCATAAAACATATCCCCATATCTAATCCCACCATATTCGGCGATGTATGCATCGGCCATAGGCGTACAAGGAACGCGATCAGGCTTCCTCAGTTGCACGATGTCCTTTATCCGCTGAGCGTGTCGCCTAAAGGTCTTCTCCGCCTCGGCGGTCGCAAATTTTGTACCTCCTCCTGATATCCAATGCTCAAAGCGAGCTCCCATCTTCTCGTCCGGAGAGAGCGAATTCCAGTTTTCGGGATAAATGAACATGATTTTAACCTCCTATCCACTGTTTTGCAAGCGAGACGGCCTCTATCGCGTTGTCACCATAGGCATCAGCACCGGCGTACCCTCGAATACGCTCATCAATCTGACCGCCACCCACCATCACTTTTATGCTATCACGCAGGCCTGCCTCTTTCAGCGCCTCCACTGTCGCCTTCATCCCACCAAAGGACAGTGTAAGGAACCCACTCAGGCCCACAATGTGGGCGCCGGATTCTCTGACAGCGTCGACAAATTTTTCTGAGGAGACGTCGACTCCGAGATCGATCACCTCGAAGCCGTTGATGTCAAGGAAGAAGACCACCAGGTTCTTGCCGATGTCATGGATGTCCCCGATAACAGTGCCCATGATAACCTTAGCCAGACGCTTGGTCTCAGTAGCTGTCTCGGCTAGCTTTGGCTTGACCATGTCGGTTATTTCCTTCAGTATCTCGCCCGAGTATACCAGATCGGGGATGAAATACTCCCCGCTGGCAAAGCGGTCGCCCACGATCTCCATGGCACGTCTGGCGTCTTCCAGAATTTTGAGAGGGTCTTCACCTGCATTCAGTCTGTTTTCGACATTCTTAAGAGCTTCTTTCTCTTTCAGTTCCGCCAGTGTGCTGACAAGCTCTTCAGCCATATTGTTTACCTCCTCGATTTTCAGGCTGTCTAAAAACCTTCTATACGGGAAACTGATCTCAGTCCACCAACCGTCTCCCGTATTTTGGTGATCACGCCTTAGAAGATTATCACTCCCTTTTAGCTGTTTTCGTCATTAGTTGTACACCTATGCCCCACCAAAGTCAATGGTTCCTTACTGTATCCTGGTATAGCCTTCCCAAGAATACTGCTTTTTTTAATCTCCCTGAAAGGGTCCTCGTTACCGGTTAATTTGCTAACTAACTGGTAAACAATCCTTCCCATCTCTGGAGGTGTACTGTCTAGGGGGAAATCAGGTACTAATTTGGAAACCTCATCTAATATTTTCTTCTGCATATTCTCATCAGCGCCAGCAATTCTTGCTGCCCTCAATGCCTGTGCAAAAAAGCAGGGAATACAATCTAGGTATGTTCTCATTTTTTACGCGAATCTTCCCATTATTGTGGAAGTATCATTCATCTTTTCTCTTTAGGTTTTCACCTCAGCACCTGAGTTCGATACCCACCGGGCAGTGGTCAGAACCTACTACTTCAGGCATGATAAATGCCTCGGTTACAGAGTTCAGCAGGTTTTCACTCACAAAAAGGTAGTCAAGCCTCCAGCCCACATTTCGTTCTCTGGCTCCTGTCCGTAAATCCCACCATGTATATTGATTTGGCTCTTTATTGAAGTAGCGAAATGTATCGATATAATGGTGAGTTCCCAGCTTGTCCATCCAGGCTCTCTCAACAGGCAGGAATCCTGAGGTATTCTCATGACTCCTGGGGTCAGCCAAATCTATTTCCCTGTGAGCTGTATTAAAATCACCGCAAATAATGTGACGGTCATTTTGGGTTTTGATTTGTTCAACGAAGTTAAGGGCTAGCTCATAAAAATCCAGCTTATATTTCAGTCGTTCTTCGTCCTTTTTGCCATTAGGGAAATACACATTTAACAGGATAAAATCGGGGTATTCTACTGTTATAATCCTTCCTTCTGTATCAAATCCTTTGCTAGCAAGGTCGTAGCGGATGTCAACTGGTTTTTCTTTAGTGAAAGTAGCCACCCCGCTGTAGCCTTTCTTTTCAGGGTAGCTCCAATATGTGTGGTAGCCTCGCGGTTGGCTGAGTTCTTCGCTCAACTGTTCAGGGTGTGCTTTTGTTTCTTGCACACAGAGAATATCAGGGATCTCTGTATATAGCCATTCCAAGAAGCCTTTCCGCTCAACGGCTCTAATTCCATTAACATTCCACGATAATATTCTCATTATTTTACCCTATTTGCTCACCGGCGTCGGGTCCAGGTAAGATGCTATAGATTGAGTCCACATTGATAATAACAGCACCCTTTGGGATAAGCTCAGGCTCTGTATCCTGTACCATCTCTGTCCCTTCATCAAAAATCTTGCCTGATGTTTCAATTCTAGCCTTTCCTTTGAGTTGATACCCCTTTGAACTACCTGAGCTATCAGTATACCAAGCTGAAACCGCTACCTCTGGGTTCACTTTTATGTTTTCCTCCGTTTTCCTCATAAAGATACTCATCAACAAAAGTTCAGTCTCGGAGAGCACCTTCTTATATGCAATGGGGACTACATTCGGCTCACCTGCCTCAGTGGCTGTAGCCAGTGCAACTACTTTCGCCTGGTTGATAACACCTTTCATCTCTTCTGTAATTTTTACCATTTTCCCTCCCTTTGTAAGCTTTTTGCTACTAATAAGTTACCCTACCGTCAGGGCTAGGAGACCCGAGGTACTTTGTAAGCTCTTTCCATAGAGCTTTAAGGTCTTCGGGGGGAAGATTCTTAGTCAGGGAGCCAAAATCATCAGGAATCCAGAGGACAGGTTTACCATCTCTGTAAACGACTGTGCCAGGTGTTCCATACAATATATCCCGTCGGTGCTCTATCTTTGGTTCAATTGGCATCTTTTTATCACTCCTCTACTTTGAGCGGCTCAATGTCGCTACTCAAAAAATTGCGCACCGCCACCTCGAATGCCTGTGGGTTATCCCCGGGGATGCTATGACCAGCACGTTCAATATCGACTACCGAGCCAAATACCAGAGTATTGGCCTCTTTTTGAGCCGTTTCACGAGATAGCATATCACTCTCCATACCATTAAGAAGAAGGGTGGGACAGATAACTTCTTTTAGGTACCCCCACAGCCACTGCGGCGACTGTAGCTCGGTGCTGCGAAGAGTTCTATCATACTTAAATGTGAGCCTGCCTTTGTCATCGCGTTTGAAAGCATAACGTGCCTGGTGCTGGACAAATACCTCTGAGTAGCGTGGTTGCAGCTGTTTCATATACTTAATTGCTTCCTCCTCTGAGTTGAATGCCTCAGGCTCACTGGCACGCTCCTTTTCCATTCGCTCCATTCCAGCAGCAGCGATTTTAGGGCCAATGTCTATTATTGCTAACTGGCTTATCTGCTCGGGATGGCGCGCTGCATAGATGATGGCATTGATACCACCCATTGAATGACCAATAAGCACAATATTATCCAGCTCCAAGGCGGTGACAAACGCCTCAAGGTCAAGGACATAATCTTTGGGGCCGTAGCTTGCAGCCCAGCTACTATCGCCATGGCCACGCTGGTCAAGAGCCAGGATGTGATAATCATTCTTCATCATCTGGGCAAAGAAATCCCAGTAGTGAGCATTGCCGCTGAGGCCATGGAGCAGCAGCATTGGTGGTGCATCTGGGTTTCCCCAGTCCAAATAGTGCAGCTTTAGGCTGTTGGCGGTAACAAACTTATCCTGAGGCTGTGATATATTCTCCATAGCCCTCACTCTCTAAGGCAAGTCTAAATTGGCTAGTATTTGCTATAGATGTTTGCAATTTTCATTCAGCCAGTGCCATTTTGACTGCCGCTTCAGCATGAAGTCGGGTGGTATCAAAGAGAGGAACATCTATGTCACCGGGACGGATAAGCAGGGGAAGTTCAGTACAACCGAGAACAATGCCCTCAGCCCCTTGCTCTATCAGCCCATTGATAATGTCAATGCAGGCGCGGCGCGAAGAGTCTTTTGTTTTCCCTTGGCACAGTTCATCGTAGATTATCCGATGGACTATAGCTCGCTCTTCTTCTCCTGGTACCAGCACCTGGGTATAGGATTTCTCCCGCAGTCTTTCCCGATAGAACTGCTCCTCCATAACAAACCGCGTTCCCAATAGGCCTACAATATGCAGGCCGCGCTCCACAATAGCATCCCCGGTTACATCGCCGATATGAAGAAGGGGCAAACCAACCCCATCTGCTACAGCACCGGCAACCTTGTGCATAGTATTGGTACATATCACGAGGAAGTCGGCACCAGCTTGCTTGAGTGCTCTGCCGGCCTCAGTAAGTATGTTAGCGGCATCATCCCATCGACCCTGATGCTGAGCCTGTTCAATCTCGTCAAAGTCCAGACTATAAAGGACTATGCGAGCTGAGTGAAGGCCGCCTAGCTTCTCAGCGACCGATTCATTAATCAGCCTGTAATATTCCAGGGAGGAATTCCAGCTCATGCCTCCAATTAACCCAATGACTTTCATAGCTTCCTCTCACCAAGCGAAATGTGGGGTAGGAGGGGTACCACCGCATGCCCTTAGAGATAGTATATCTTATCTGCTTCAAGTATGGCTTGTGCAGCTTGAGGCAGCTTAACCAGGGTAATGAAGTCTTCAATACCTGAATTATCATCTA